>OBEQ010627808.1_pt1 | contig 17492 bp, 16 predicted proteins | sample 1670901 | NCBI WGS metagenome assembly OBEQ01 (sample SAMEA104232315, study PRJEB22302) | groundwater metagenome | biome: forest; feature: aquifer; material: groundwater | place: USA | collected 2011-08-07 | depth 5.4 m
CCGACGGTGGAATCGACGGAGCCCTGCGCAATGGCATTGCCGGAGAGCACCCCATCTTCGGCATCCTTCCAAGTTCCTTCCAGCCCTTGTGTTTCTTTGAGGCCGCAGGCGAAGTGCTCCACCCCACACTTGGTCGGATCGCAGCAGTTCATGAGGAAGTAACGCTTACCCTTGTAATGGATGAGTGCTTGGTTGTGGGGATCATAGTTGGCAGTATCACCGACCTCGCTCCCCGAGATATGAAAATCGTGGCTGAAGAAAAGGCGCACCTCGCGGGATTTATTGGTAAGATTCTTAACGACGATTTCCTTAAGATAGACGTTCAGATGAAAGTCGACGGTATCATGACAGACCAGCTCCAGTTGCAGGCGGTCATTCCTTGCCTTTACCTCGGTGACGAGCGTGTCATCGACGTAGCGCAGGGTTTTCTGCCATTCCGGTCCCATCTGACTGAAACTACCGTCCACCCAGATGCCGAACCGAAAGGCGTGGCCCATGGCGTGGTTCTCTCCCCCAACCTGGGGAAAGTAGATATCACGGATAAGATACTCCCTGTCAAACGCCACAAGCATCGAGCCATTTCCGATCGGAATATCTCTAGGCATGACTGCTCTCCTTGGAAAAGTCGCCAACGCGTCCTTCTTTGCGCTCCCGTGCGATCCCCGCATCAGAACCAAATGGATGTCCTCCAAAGCCGTGACGCATCATTGCAATGGCGCGCGCCCAGTACCTCTTGTTATCGCGAGAAGCGAAGAGTTGCATCACCGCCTGGGAGATGACCGGAACCGGCACCTCCATCCGGATGGCATCGCTGACAAGCCAGTTCACCTCTCCAGTATCCTCCACATAAGAAGGAATGTTCTCGATCTCTTCGGTCCGGTAGGCCGCTTCCATCAAATCAATCAACCAGGAGCGGATGACGGAGCCATTCCGCCAACACCGAAGGATATCCGCCACGTTGAGCGGTTCATGGTAATGCTCGAGTAAATCGACTCCTTCGCCAATCGCCTGAAGCATTCCAAATTCAATGCCATTATGAACAAGTTTCGTAAAATGACCGGCGCCCGGTGGGCCGGCGTGCACATAACCATCTTTGACCGCCAAATCTTTTAAAATCGGTTCAATCTTCGAAATCGCTTCTTCTTCGCCACCCGCCATGAAACAAGCGCCCCGACGCGCACCGTCTACACCGCCGCTTGTGCCGAGATCCACAAACTGGATCCCTTTCGCTTTGAGCCTGTCATGACGCCGTATGGAATCGCCCCAATAAGAGTTTCCTCCGTCTATCAAAATATCACCCGCCTCGAGCTTTGAAGCCAGATCATCAAGAATCTTGTCTACGGCAGGTCCGGCGGGGATATAAATAAAAACGGCCCTGGGTTTTGAAAGCTTCTGTTTAAAATCTTCTGGACGCTGGATTTGTATAAGACCGGCCTTTAAATACTCCTCGGGCGCTTTCTTGAGATCAAAACCGACAACATTCATACCTTTTTCAAGGGCTTGTAACGCAAGATTCCCTCCCATCTTACCCAAGCCTACCAACCCCCATTCTTTTTTACTCTCCATGATTTTTCTCCTTTTATCTCTTCCTCAAAATCGCGCGGGCCGGAGCGCCGTCTCCATGTAACAATTTAAGTGGAAGACAAATAAGTTCATATTTTCCAGCTTGGGCCTGTGATAGATTTAATCCCTCAATAATCCAAATGCCCGCCTTCAAAAACGCCCGATGCGTCGCAGCGCCGTCTTCTTGATATCCGCCGACCGAAAGATAATCAACGCCTACGGTCTTGATGCGACACTGCGTCAAAAACTTTGCCGCTTCAAGAGAAATATAAACGAAATCTTTGGCAAAAGAATCCTTTTCCCAGAAACGGGATGAATTTCTTGTCTTAAAAAGAATTCTCTCGCCACGTTGGATCCGGTGTTTCTTTAATTCCTCCGGTTTAATGGATAGCGGATCACGGATTTCGATGACTCTCGCTTTGCCGATCGTCGCATCCAGGGGCATTTGGTCAATTCCTTTTCCCCGCTGAATAAAATGATAAGGCGCATCCATATGGGTGCCCGTATGAGAGCCCATGTTGAGTTGGGATACGTTGGCGGTATGTCCTTTGCTAATTGAGTATACGTTCGAAATTTTTACCGAAGGATCGCCCGGCCAGTGCACCATGCCATGATGCAGCGTCACTGAAATATCAACCCAATTCATAGAGTGTTCCGATCGAATGTGATGACGTTTTTAATCCCGACGGATTTCCCCAACAAGATATCGCAAGCCGCATCAATCGGATAGCGACCCGTAATCAGTGAACGAACCGCCTGAGGCCAGCGTTGCATGAAAAGTGCGAGGTCGTGGATCGCGGCCTCAAAGGCCTCACGTCCGGCATTCACTGTCCCATAAACGACCTGATTTTTCAGGACAAGGTTGCGCATAATGAAATCGGCATCGAGTTCGATCGGGCCCCTTCGTCCCGGCACCCCCGTGAATACGAAGACGCCGTTCGTCCCCAAAACCTCCATGGTCTCAAAGGAAATTTGCGCAGCACCCGTCGCCTCGTAGACGAGGTCGATGTTGCCGACCTGCTCGGCAAGACGCTCTGGCGAATCGGTCTTTGAGCAAATATACGCAGCCCCGACCGACCTGGCGAAGGCAGCCTGCGGGCTCGTGGTTGACTCGAGGGAATAAAGATAGGTCTCAAACCCATTTGTAAGGAGCGCCATCGCCCCCAAGAGCCCAACAGGTCCAGCCCCTAGAACGACTGCCTTATGGCAATAACCCGGCTTCTGTCCCGGCACTATAGGACAAGCCCATGGCAGACGCTGTTGGACTTGCCAGAGCTGGATGAGAGCTTTTTCAGCGATCGTAAGCGGCTCAACCAGTACTGCAACTTCACGAAGTTCCAGTGGAACCGGGTTTAGGTACTGCTCGTCGTCCACGACGAATTCTGTCATGAAACCATGGGCTTCTTTGATTCCCCGCTCTGTGAAATCACCTGTGTAGCAGAAGTCTTGTCGCCCCGAGCGACAGGCCATACACTCAGCATGCGGACAGGGGCGACGGACCATGATGATCACGAGATCGCCGGGCTTCACACGACTCACGGCAGGACCGACTTCAACAACTTCACCCAGTGACTCATGACCGAGGATGAGACACTCCGAACCCGGTGGGGGGCTCCCGTACAGGAATGCGCTAATCTCCTTGTCGGTACCGCAGATACCGATGTCCAGCATCCGGATTCTGGCCTGAGTGGGCTCCTCGATCCGAGGCGCTTGCCAGTCAATAAGGCGCACTTCTCTCTTCGTTGAAAATACCGCAACAGCTTTCATGGATGTCCTTCAATGTTTTGACTTCTGGGGAGGCTGAAGGTATTATAGCAGAATATGTAGAAATTCTCTCCGCTTAAGCGAACGGGCGCTCTTCAAAACCCAGCTTCAAGGGCGATGCGGCCGAACTCTTCCTGATTGTCATCAAATCCAAAAGAATATCCTATTTTTATCGTCACTTCATGAGGAAGTGCAAACCATATTTGAGGAACGATGGAACCTTCATGGGCATCGGCATTATATTTCAGTTCGGAACCAAGGCGCAAAAGTTTCGTAGCGTTATACCGCGCTCCAAAGGAAGGGATGAATTCTGTCGAACCGGAGTCCAACAAAATCTCTAATGGCAGATTCAAGGTAAGATTAAGCTGATCAAAATCTTTTGATAAAATAAGGCGCGGTTCGATTCCGGGCTGTTGTGAACCTTCTTCATCTCGCTCCGTATTCACCTCCCCGGAGATAGCAACGTCAATGGGGTTTTCGCCCTCCTCCCCGAAACGATAGCGTGTCTCAAAGCGCCCAGATTTAAAATCCGGCTTTTCATGCTCTTCATCCTCCAGGGTCACCCGTCCATCGACCATCCACTGATCGGTGATTCCATATTCCACCGCAACATGATGACGGATAAAATCAATCTTAGTATCTGAGTGACGCCCAAGATCAAACCAATACTCTGGCTCGATTTCTCCCTTTTCGAGAGTTACAAAGACCAACGTTTCATTCAGGTAATCTTCCCGGTGGGCAAACGCCGATGGACTATTCAAAAGAAAAATGAATAAAAACAAGAGGGCTCCCCTAAGCGGTATGTCGGCAGGTCGAGGCAGGAATTTAACAGCGAGGCCCGGCATCGTGCAGCCAGGCAAGCAGATCTCGGAACACTTGCTCTTTCTGCGTCTCGTTAAACACTTCGTGATAGAAGCCTTCATACACCATCAGGCGCTTTTGCGCCGATCCCACATTCGGAAAGAGGCGTTTGACCATCGCTGGTGAAGCCACGCGGTCGTCTCCCGCCTGTAAGACTAACAACGGAAGCTGAAGCCGGGAAAGCGCTCCTGGAAGTTCTCGAAACCGACCCAGGAGCTCGGTATAAAACCGGACGCTCGCCCGAAAGTGCACCAAGAGATCACTTCCGTATTGGGCAACGACGTGGGGGTCGTGCGACAGCATATCGCCGTCGATGCGGGGACGCTCCATAGTGAGCGATGGCCACAGAGGGGACAACAATCGTCCGATGGCCCGTTTCCATAAGGGGATTCGGACGTTCAATCCCCATATCGGCGAGGAGAGCACCAAGCACTGAATGGTTTCCGGATGCTTGACGGCATAAAATGTTGTAATCAGGCCGCCGAGACTGTGGCCGATGAGAATCGGCTTTTGTGAGTGCCGGCTTCCTACAACCTGGACGATGAGCGTCCGAACTGATTCAAGGTAATCCTCGAAACGTTGGATATGCCCTCGCGTGCCTGGAGAACGGCCATGGCCCGGAAGATCAAAAGCATAAACCGCATACCCCTCTTCCACGAACCGCTGAGCAGTCTCAACGTAGCGGCCTGAGTGCTCGCCGCCCCCGTGGACGATGACCAGCGGAAGGTCGTTGCCAAGACGTGTCCATCGCCGGTAGTACAGCGAGCACCCCTTGCGGACTTCGAACCAGCCTTCCTCGTGTTGCACCTTCGTTGCACTCATTGTCCCTTATTTTCTCTGTGATCTTCGATGACAAAATATAAAATACGAAAACAGGGGACGGTTCTATTGTAACAGAAGCCACCCCTTACAACTTTTTCAACAGGGCTCTGTCTCCTTGAATGAGAGCAAGTTTCTTGGCGCGGGTCCAGCGTTTCAATTGCGCTTCTCGTTTTTCAGCTGTTGATCGATCAGAATGTTCTTCCTGATAAAGCAAGGAAATGGGCAATCTTCCGCGAGTATAAAACCCGCCTTTTCCGACCAAGTGCTCTCTTAAACGCCGATCGAGATCCGTAGTGGTTCCTACGTAAAGAGATTCATCTGCGCATTTGAGGATATAGAGATGCCACATAGGGTGAGATGGAATTTGGCCCTTCGACTCCGGTTCGACTCGGCCTACGGCCTCGCTCACCGTCGCTCAGGACCATGGTTCGACAAACGATAAAGTGGCGGTCCGACTTACTCCGTCGCTCTCGGCAAAGTAAAATGGTGAGCGAGCGAAGTCGTGAGCTTGTCGAACGACGAAGCGAGTCGAACCATGGCTCCCCCTGCTGGACGATCTTCATAACTGGTTATGCTCAAGAGAGGCTGAGAGTATTATAGCAGAATTGGGGAGGGTGGCGTAGCGGATGATTATAAAGGAAATTAGGGGACGGGTCTAATTTCTGCGCCCGCTGAAGAATAGACGCGTCCTCCATTTTTTACTTCATCAATCAACAACATCATCGGTTTCAATTCCCATTCCCTCTTGCATATAATCCACAACAATATTTATGATTTGTTTAATCGTATCGTTGCAAGATTTGAAGGCAACATGATCGAGAATGTCGGCACCATACTTCCTCAAGATCTCACTGATGAGAGCGTGGATGAACGACTGCGTTGCTCCGTTCACCCGTTGAAAATCGAGTACGACTTCTTCGTTTTTATCCAGAGCAGGAATAATTTCCTGCTTCCGAATGTCTCTTGCGACATCTTTATTTTCAGCAAACGCCCCAACTCTATCAAAAATGACAATATTTTTCATAATATAAATCGAGGTTTCTTGTAGCGGGCTTTTCTTCTCTCCCTTACAGCGGAACTATATGTTTTGTTTATCGCACTCAATAACAATGAGAACTCCTTCGTTTGATCAAGTGTTATATCTACTCCTACCACTGTTCCGCGCCAAAAGGGAAGGTCGTTATCTTTCGAGTGTTTGTCTTGGAATGGATCTGCATTTAAGCGCAGCCTACTAGTGGGTACTTTCTTAAGCAGCTTGTAAAGGCCGTTCCCACTGTAAATGATGAAGAAATCCCGATTAACGCTTGCAATGGATTTAATAAAAAACAGGCCCGCTCCGGCATTTTGCTCTGTGCCGCCTTCTTTTTTGGTCGTGCCGGTAACGCCAGGCCATAGGGCAAGTTGAATTGCCTCTAAGTCGGTCTTCGCAGAATATGATCTGTTAATTGTTGTCTTAATGCCGACGCCGGTGTCGGCGATCCCGATACGGATGGAGTTGCTCTTCTTGTAGTATTGGGCACAGAGGATGGCGCCGTCTTCGGCCTGTGCGTGCTCAATAACATTCCTTACCAGTTCACTGACGATGTATCCAATCGTCTCAGCCTGTTCCGGTTGAAGATGCAAAAGCGGAATCATTTCTGTAATGAACCTTGTCAGTTCATCCGATGTCCGTATCTGGGTGATGGGAATAAACCGTCCCGCAGCTTCGTGCTCAACAATACTGATGTCAGATACCACATTTAAGATTTTGAAGAGTCCCATTCGCACAAGGTAGTGCTTAGATTTGGCCGTAAAATTTTCGCAATGAATATCCTCGGGTTTCAATGTCAAACCCAGAGCAACAACCATAGACAAAACAATGGGATGCACGGCAATCCAGTTTTCATTCGCCGTTATCTTCAAAAAATCCGGAGAGGATGGATCGAATCGCCGTAGAAAAGGGTCAATGTTACCAAGAAAAGCGCTGTTTGGAAGATGTAATTTCATATACAGATTATACCAGGAATCCTAGTGATTTGTAAATACACCGGGAATCCCGGTATTTAATATGCAACTGAGACTGTTTCAATTTTCGTAGAAGATGTATGTAACCATTTTAAAAATAACGTGTTGTGAATTAATTCTGGTATCATAAAGCGCCTAGAGGTTCTTCGACCCATCCCCTCTCTTCCCTATCCAGTATACGTTTATTAAAAACGAACGTCCAGGGATTTGAGGACGTCGGAAATCGGGTTCGCGATCGTGACGACCTCGGAGCCGGCAAAAAGAAGCCCCACGGCCCGGTTTCTTTGGTCCATCACGAGCGACCCGGAGTCTCCGCCCTGTGACATCGCGGAGGTGAGGATCTGGTTTTCGAAGAGCGCCGTGCCTCCGTCGTAATCGACTTTGACCGTCGCGGAGACGTCACGCACCCGGCCCATGGTAAATTCCGTTGTTCGGCCGGTCTTTTGAACAACGAGATCACGACGTGGCTTTGTCGTCCCTTTCGGAGTGCCGTTTCCAAAGATCTCCGGTTTCACGTTCTTCTCATCGAGTGGGCACGCGACCGCGCAGTCTGCGGCGCCCGGCTGAATGATCGCATCTCCCTTTCGGGCCGCATTGGAGTTGGCCAAAACATGGTTGTTGCTAAGGATAAGTGTTTGGCCCGTCAATTTGTCTTTCACGAGGCATCCGAGCGTCCCCGCCGTGACCTTGTAATGCCCTATCGAAACGCCCGGCGGCGCCGGCCTCATCCGCCGCGTGTACGCCAGAAGCTTGATCTTGCCGACCTCCTCCACATCCGTCTCTACCCGCGCAAGGCGCGGCGGCACAAGATCACTCTTGGAAAGCTTTTCATCCCCAACTTTTTTCTCAACATAAACCTTCAAGCAGAGCCGCCCCATCGGCTTCCCGTCCTTGATCTTCTCCCCAACCCCCACTCCGACCACATGCGCCTTTTTGAGGATGCGGGTTTGGTGTTTTTTGAGTGTTTGAGCGATGGTTTTTGAAGTCGGTTTGTTCATCAATGAATCCGGTCTTTAGATCATTATTTTGGGGTATCGTCCAACATACGAACAAGCGGTTCTTCCCAACCGAAGCAGGTTTCCCTTCCGACAAGTAGTCCAAATGTTTCGATGCACTCGGGATCAATTTGCGCGAACTCTTCAAGCGCACGCACGACCTCCCTCATCAATCCGCCGACAGTCCCGTTTGAGTCGTCGACGCCTCCGACGCATAACTTTTTATCCAGGCGCAAAAGTAGTTTCACCAAGACTTCTGCCGCTTGCTGATTAACCGGTAAATCAGAAACAATCGCCGACAACCTGTTGCACCCTTCGCATAAAGAGTCTTGATTGGCAAACCAGGTGCGCGACGGTCCGGTGTATGGTTTGATATATCGCAAGGCCTCGGTGACGGATTTTTTAACCATAGCGAACTCTTCTTTATTGATCGCTCCCTGTCGCCTGCTGCACTTGACTTGATGATCGAGTTTCTTGTCTGTATCATTCAAGGGGCGGCCATCCATAACGGCATGCAGCGCTAAGGCCACGATATGTTTGCAAAGCGTATCCTTTCCACCCAGATAGCAGGTACAACTTCCGTGATGATAGTTTTGGGCCGATACGGAAACCCGATAGTGCTTTGTTCCCAAGACGACAGCGGTATAATCTCCGCCCTGCGGCTTAACCTCCGTCACTTTACCGTTTTCATACAAACCCGTCGCGCGCTGAAACGTCGCTTCATCGGTAGAAAATTTAATTTTGTTCAGGTCGTAGGTTGGCATCATAAAAATTAGGGGATGGTTTTAATTTCTGCGACTGCCGAAAAATAGAAGCGTCTCCGATTTCCCAGTATTCCCAAAAATCAATCTTGTCTATATGCAGGCTTTGGGAAAACAATCTTCACTGGTTGGCGGAAAATTGCATGTTGAACAAGTAGCTCACCTTTGGTAAGACGAGTAACTGATAACTTTAAATCCTGATCCAAGAATCTGTAATCTGGTTGTGTAATTTCGCCTGATGTACTTCGACCAATAACTTTTGTCGCAGAATTTCCTGTCACACGAGGATGAACGGCGCTCATAAACTGCTGGGCGGAAAGCAAAATAACTCCCAATGATCTTCCACGTTCCGAAATATCAAGAATCTGTTCAATTAATGGGGAATCTTTCACGCCTGCAGGTGCATATTTATTCAACTCGTCAACGAATATCAAAACCTTCTTCGGCAAATTAAGAGTTTCGTCTGACTCGGCAAACATTTCGTAAACGGTTCTGATGATATCACCAAAAACAAAAGCCTGCTCATGATCCTGTAATTTTGCAATATCAAAAACGTAAGTGTGTCCGCCTTCAATTCCTCGAACTTCTTCGGCAAGATGGCATTCATTTCTCGTTCTTCGATCAGCAAAAACACCTGTTGTTCTTGTTTTAACCATACGTCTAAGATGTCTTCTAAATTTCCCGACTGAACTTGCCTTAACATCTCCGAGGCTTTGCGACTTGCCATCCACTGCCAGTGGTGGCCCATCCAAAAGACTTTGCCAATCTTGGACCTTAGCAAATGCAGACTTGGCTGTTTTATGCATCAATCCATTTGAAATTTCTCCCACAAGCGAATCTATTGTTTCAGTTGGATCTGGAATCGCTGAAAATAAAATGTCCAACTTATCTGCACAATCGTTCAATTCGTAAGCGTAAATTTTATGCTGTCTGGGCTTCACGAAGCTGTTTGCTTCTCCATTTTTTGCACGCGGCAAGTAATAAGTAACTTTCTGAAAAGGTTTTGGTTCAATTCCAAGTCGTAACCACATGCTCTTCTGATTCTCCTCCAATTTCTTAGGTGGTTCGTCAATTTTGAGGAGATCACCATGCTTTACATTCATGATAATAACAGCCACTTCGGATGAATCAATTTTCTGCAGGATGGACTGAAGCAAAAACATAGCGTAGCTCGTTTTAGTAGCAAGACCACTTATACCAGATATATTCACATGCGCCGATTCAGGGCCGATAACATAACTCTTGTCCAAATAAACAACTGCCTCCACATTGTTACTCATTCTGATCAACCCAGCTGGGATTCGATTCGCTGTTTCCATGGTGTCAATACCAAGAGCTACATGAATCCCTGATTCATCCGCAAAGCGAACATTTCTTTCGTTTTCTACCGGCATATAAATTCCATTTTTCTCCGTTCCATCGGGGTTCTTACCTCCGCCATCGTTCATCATGACATTCACTTTTGCAAGCGTAGCACCAACGCGCGGCGTGTTTGGATCTTCAACAACAGAGCCAAAATTATTTGAGACATAATTTGCCAAATGGCTAGCAGCATCAGTCCTATGTTCTAATCCTGTAATCAAGCCATAGGTTTTACTCTTGTTGAAATGTTCGGATTCAACAATGTCAAAAGGATTAATCATTACATCTCCAGTAATCCAAAAGTTAAACTTGTCAGCTGTGTTGGGGTCACGATCTGTGGCTGAAGTACGACCAATAATTTTATTTTCTTTTTCCTTATTCATGGGGGATCCTCCTTAGAGCATTGTTGATACAACCTTGAATAACTTCTGTTGAGTAAAACAACTGTTTCGCAGCATGTTCGGCTTGATAAATCGGGTAAAGGTGCGTATGCCAACGATCATCGGACCCATAAGGTGTTACAAATTGTTCTGCTAATAAAGCACTCGAAAGTTCATCGATTAAATTAATGGTGAGAGGTTGTTGTTCAATATTGGGAATTTCTACTTTAATAACACCAAATAATGGAAACTGCATCTGCTTTGATTCTCGTAAACGTAGATACCAAAAACCCGTGTTACCACCGTAGCCCTCAAATACAGGGGTGCGATGATTGAGTGGTAATTTCGAAATGAGAGTTGCTATATTCTCTTTTTTTCTTTTGCTCCCATCTCTAACCATAAATTTCTGCATCGTTGTGAAAGATTTGGCAACCGCGATCACATTTGGCAAAGACATGCCGGCACCATAACTACCTAATGAAAGCAAACCATCCTTAATCAGCCAGCCATTTGGAAATTTTTTGCGAAACTCGGCGACGATGGCGAACTCGGCTTTGCTCATCAAGTATCTTGTTTTACCACGGCCCCGTTCCCGCAAATCTTGACCTTCGATTGGTGCTCCACTAATAGGATCGGCTTCAGCAAGGTCATGAAGTTCCAAAACTAATTGAGCTTTTTTGGCTTCCTCTAAAATTCCGTTCCATGCTGCCTCAGAGATTTTGGCTTTTGAAAGCAACATAAGCCATTTATGTTCATGCATGACCCTTTTCAATCTACCTTGGTCATTTCGTTCTAATATTGCCAGCGATGTCTGAGCTAAAAAAATTGGAGTGGAGCGATCATGTTCTAACCCTGTAGCTAAAAAATAATGCCGAAAGGAACCGTCTAAAAAATACCGAAACAAATGTTTGTCTTTGCGATACACGGGAGCTAATTGCCGGTAGGTCCAGTTTGGCTCTGGCCGTTCCAAATAGGTCTCGACTTCAAGGTGTTCCGCAGAGAATTTGGTATCCTCCCGCTCAGTCTCATCGGTAGTAGTCATCTCCTCAATTGCACCACCACTAGCGGGTAAAAGATGAATGTGCCCTGCAGCGGCAGAAAGAATTTTTTCAAGTGTCTTCGTGAATTCTCTCACGATACTTCCTCTAAACTGTCTTTTATGTCCTTCGACTCTTCTTTGCTCAGGCCCCACAGTTCAGCGGCAAGCTCGTCGATCTGCTCTTCGAGATCGCTCACGCTGATGTCAGCAGCAACTTTTTCGTGACACTGCCCAGAGAGACGGGCCAATTCTTGGTGCATTTGGTTCTTCGGGTCGTATTTTGGAATCTTAATATTGTCGAGGATGTGCGTGCTTTGTTGCGTTGAAATGGTGTATGCTTGAACTACAAAACGTGTGATGGTAGAACCGAGAAGAGCGCAGACATAATGAGCTTCTCGTTCATCCTGAAAAGGCACAAGCATAAGCTTATGGTCAGGAATGATAACCTTTCCATTAACGGAAGAGACCACTGCACACTCAAACTCTGATGACTGTTCTTTCCATACCACTTTGTAGGGGGCGAAGGTATATGGGCCAATATTATAGATTCCATAGAAGGGCACGCCCTGTGGTTCTAAATACTTTTTATAGAGAGCACGGTTTCGTAAATCCTTCTCAAAGTATTCTAGAAACTTCAGAGTTCTTGGATATTTGTCTTGAATGATCTTGGCATCTATTGCCTTTGCTGGATCACTTAAATTTTGTGGTATGAGGATTTGAATTGAAGGATTTGTATTCCATCTTGTAATGTCACGGCCACGAAGCAATGGAAAAATCAAATCCGATTCGACCTCAGCGCAGCATGGTTGAATTTCCTTCTTTCCAATCTCGTATAGATTCTCTATAGTAGAAAACTTTCCGTTTGACTTCTTGATTTCAACCCAGAGCACTCCATTTGCCCCACCGGTATTTGTACCTTCTCGTGCTTGATATGCAGATTTGCCTACAACATTTTTGAGAGATTCCAAGGCTTTGGGTCGCGCAGAAATCCAGCTTCCTTGCTCGGAACCATCAATGCTTTGGGCTTTAAGATATTTAGTTTCGGTTTTTGCTTGCACTTCTTCCCACGAAAGGTCAATGGCTATCGAGCCTTTTTCTATCTTTTTCCAAAGATGATATTCAACTGGATATGTTGTTTGTTCACCCTTTTGGGCGAGGAAAACCGCTGTTCGGTTTGTTGCAGAGTCAAATGGTTGTAATTCGGTCATATCGTCAACTTGTAATACCTTGAATGGTACCCCTTTCTTACCAAGCTGGAAGCGCCTAAACCCTTCCCCGCCACCAACAGTTTTGAAGAGCGTTTGCGTGATGACGAAGCATAGTTTGCCTTTGTCCTTTAAATACTTATCAATCGAAACGTAGGTCATCAAAACAGAGATGTCGTCCTTTGCGCTACCAAGTCGAGCGCGCAAACCTGTATGTTCGAACAGATCGTATCGCTTCCAAATGCTAACGGTCTTGTTACGATACTCTTGAGGCAACGACTCCCAATTCACCCACGGCGGGTTACCAACGATAATGTCGAACTGTCCCACGAACAGCGGTGCAAAGGCGTTCTTTATAATCCTCGCCCAAATACCGTTGATGCCTTTTTGTTCAAGCTCAACAAGTCTCTCGTAGGTTTTACCCAAAACGAGATCGAATTTCTTTTGATCTTTCTCGTCAGTTTTGAGATCAGCGTGAACACGCTCGAGGAACTGTGTGGCTGTTTGTTTTTTCTTTACCCCGTCTTCCAGCAGCGCTGTTACTTTTTGGATGAGTGCCTTTCGAATAAGGGCTTCTGGGAAGCGGAAGGGCCCGACACTGGTGGAGATCTGATAATGCCCGGTCTCGGCATCAAACAGTTCTTCCCGATGTTTTGCGCTCGGTGGGTTAATGCTATCACACAGATAAATGGGAATGGTCATCTCTCCCTTTTTGTACCTCAGCAAGTCGACAACCGCCAGCAGGTAGTTTGTACGAGCAGAAATCACAGCTAACGGATTCAGGTCGAAGCCCATAATGTTCTTCGTTATCTGCTGAAGCGTTTCGGCAGGATCAATGCCTTTGAGTCGTGCGTGTTCCTTCGCCCGTTTGATGGCGAGAATCAGGAACGTGCCCGAACCACAGCCGGGGTCGAGCACCCGCTTCTGCAACAGGTCCCGTTCCTTCACGCCGTAGCCAACTTGATTGAGACATCGCTCAGCAAGCCAGTCGGGTGTATAATATTCGCCGAGGTCGTGGCGAATTTGTTTCGGCACTAAGAACTGGTAGAGTTTTTTCAGAATGTCACGTGTTTCGTCAGGCACTAATTCCATCGTTTCGGGATCGTATTGGTTGAGTCGTTCGATAATGCCTCGGATTGCCTTCTCAATCGGGCCGTTCCAGTCGTTGAGATACCACGAGAGCAGGTCGCCTTCAAGGAAGTTGCGAATATTAAACGGGTCGGAGCGGAAGATGCCTCCTTCTTCGAGCTTCGCCAACTTGTCTTTGAATGTTTCAGAGTCAAGTTTCTCCCACTCAGCTAATGGAAGCCCGGCCACACCCTTAAGCGCGTAGAACCCAATAACCTGATAGGCGAGAAGCTTCATCAGCAAACCGTAGTAAGTATCGAGCGCAAAGAAGAAAGCAAGGAAGTTGAAATCCTTTTGTTCATCCTTCTTGAACCCATACGACTTGAAGAGTGTTTCGGCGTCGAACTTCTTGTTCTCAATTGCGCCGTGGACTTCGGCAAATTGCAACGCCCATTGCTCAAAGAAGACCTTGACTCGCTCGTTCACGTTTTGAGTGAGGGCGAAATAGAATGCCTTAATCGAATTCGAGGCTATGTAGTTGAGCGATCCTGCGCCAACGGCAAAGTCACGAATGAGATTATCGGGAACGAGAGCGGCTTTAGTAGTAAGTTTTTCAAGTGTAAGAAGAAATCGCTCAACGCTCTCAACGGAAACAGGTATGGGTTCTTCTTCGATCCATCTACCAACTCTACGGATGAAAAGAAAGTACCTTCCATCAAACGCAACGCCGAGTAAACGCTCCTCTTTCCAGCGTTCTTCTTTGGCAAGGTCCTCAATGTAGCCTTTTACTTGAGTAAGAAGTTGGCGATTCTTTACGTTGTCAGACTTGATGCTACCTGGTTTTTTGTATTCTAAAATCAAACGATTAAAAACGGTGTCTGCTCTACCGTTGGCAAGCGTTCGTTCATTTCTGGGTTGGAATACTAGATTTATCCGGTTAGCTTTAATAAATTCATCCCACAATGGTTCTATGAGTTCTCGAAGTTTCGTTTCGGGTTTATTCGGTGTTTTGGCTGCAATCTCAGTTGCATGCTCAATCCGCTTAACGATGCTTTTGTAATCAGCTTTCCCTTTTTCCAAGTCCTTTTCTCCTAACAAAAATTGAGAGTGGTTATATTCTCTACTCAAAAATCAAGTGGCACGTTTATCCAACTAGGTCAGTAAGAGTTATATCACCCTGGCTGAGCTCCACCAGCTTTCAAAACTATTCTTGATCTTTTCTTTTTCGGCTTCTACCATGACTTTGCTCAAAAGCGTTGCCTTGCCTCCAGCCTGATTATAAGATGCGCCCAAAGTCCATACCTGATCTTCATCAATCACAAAAAACCTATCGTGTGAAATGCCAGAACTTTTGGCTTCAATTATTTTTGTTGAAAATTGCTGTCTTAATGCAATCAATCTCTGGTGGAACAACCCCTTTGGCTTGTCTGTTAGAAGTCTTATACAGGGTGCTACCACTTCTGTTAATTCTTCAACAATTTTCTCATCCATGTATGGATCGTATATCGAAAGTGATGCTGTCGCTTGACGAATCACTTTTGCAACAATCTTTTGTATATCCAAATGGCTATGTTCCGGGAAATAAATCTGTTCCTTTAAGCCTTCTTCCAACTCGATCTTGAGTTTCAATTCTTCAATAGCCATTTCCAACTGGCTCTTCATAACGTTGAAAGCCGGAATTATTGTATAGGTGGTGAGGTTTGGGTTATTAATTAGCTGGGCGTTAGTAGCAAAGACTGCGAAGTATTGTGGATTGACTAGCTTGAGCAATGGCGCAACTTTGTTGGACCAGCTTATAGCTGCCCCCTGAGACCCGAAACCATCTGTAAGTTCTTCGATACTGAAGAAGTCTTCTAATTTCTTAAGTAACGCTCTCTTATCCATTTAAAGCAAACCCAAAATAATCACGTATCGTTCCCGAGATTCAGTCATTCTTTAATCAATTCGTCCAAAGTCACATCAAGGGCCTTGGCGATTTTTTTGATCCATTCCGAGAAGTAATCGCTCGCGCTTTAACTCCCTAATCAGTTCTTCTTCTGTCGGCAGGTATAATTTGTATCTCGACGCGAAGATCTGCTTATTGTCTTTTGAGAGGGTGTATCGGACCACCGCGTCTTTTTTGTCTTCGCATAAAATAAGCCCAACCGTCGGGTTATCATTCGATTGTCTGACTTCGCGGTCGTAATAATTCACATACATCTGCATCTGGCCGATATCCTGATGAACGAGTCTCCCGATCTTCAGGTCAATGATCACGTAGCACTTCAACATGGTGTTGTAGAACACGAGATCGATATAAAAATGGTCCCCCTCCAACGAAACGCGCTTCTGGCGTCCCACAAAGGTAAACCCTTTTCCCAGCTCAAGCAAAAATCTTGAAAGATTATCGATGAGTGCTTGCTCCAGATTGCTTTCATAGAGTTTAGACTGCGGGGATAAACCGGTGAATTCCAGAACATACGGATCCTTGATCATGTCTTCATAGGTTTTAAGTTCCTGGCCTTTCCGAGCCAGCTTCATAAGGCCTTTCTTGTCCTTGCTCAAAGCCAGCCGCTCAAAAAGAAGCGAACCTTTTTGACGCTCGAGCTCCCGGGCTGACCAATTATTTTTAACACATTCAATCTCATAGAAAGAGCGGGCATACGGCTTCTCAACGCGCATTAAGATGCGGTAATGACTCCAAGATAATTCTGCACACAGTGTGTGCAGAGTTTTATTCTCTAAATCTGCACCCGGTGTGCGCAGATTTGCGGGGACCCTGTTTTTGTAAAACAGATAAAATTGCCTGACATGCCACAAATGACTTGCCGACCAACCACCACCATACTCTTTCGTTAACTGTCGCGATAGCTCCTCGATGATTCTTTTGCCATATTCAGCGCGGGTTTTACCTTTTTGTTCTTCGGTAATGATTTCTTTACCGATCAGCCAATACGCTGTCGCCATTTCCGTATTAACAACCCGCGCAATATTTCCCCGGGCGTTTTCAATAATCTTTCGTATGCGATCGTATACCCTTTGCGATCGCACGTCTGCCTTAACTAAACCGCCTGTCTTTGATTTCTTAGTCATTCTTTAACCAACGCATCCAAGGTCACGTCAAGCGCCCTGGCGATCCTTTTGACCGTTTCAATCCGGGGGTCCGACGTGGCGCCGGATTCGATCTTGGTGAGGGTATGCAAAGTAACGCCAGCGAGTTTGGACAGTTTATCCTGGGAAATGTCCATCTTGCCTCTGTACTTTTTAATGTTCCTGGCTATGATTGAATTTGACTTTGACATTGTAGTAAAGTTTTACTATACTTAGTTTATTATTATACGACATTTTTACTCTTCGGTCAAACGTGTAAAAAAGGGCCCCGCATCATCCAACGGGTGGGCGGGGAGAATAAAAAGCGGACCCCGCCACAAAGCGTTGGCGGGCGGGCAGTGGTTCGACTTCGCTCGCTATAGTTGCTTCAAAAGCTCTTTATTGCCTTGAATCAGGGCGAGTTTCTTAGCGCGGGTCCAGCGTTTGAGTTGCGCTTCTCGCTTTTCAGCCGTTGATCGATCAGAATGTTCTTCCTGATAAAGCAAGGAAATGGGCAATCTTCCGCGAGTATAAAACCCGCCTTTTCCGACCAAGTGCTCTCTTAAACGCCGATCGAGATCCGTAGTGGTTCCTACGTA
>OBEQ011583914.1_pt1 | contig 17492 bp, 18 predicted proteins | sample 1670901 | NCBI WGS metagenome assembly OBEQ01 (sample SAMEA104232315, study PRJEB22302) | groundwater metagenome | biome: forest; feature: aquifer; material: groundwater | place: USA | collected 2011-08-07 | depth 5.4 m
ACAGGCCCAGGCCGCACGCCGCCAGCGCACCCGCCGACACCAGCACGGTGGGCCACCAGCGACGCAACGAGCGCTGCGTGATGCGCAGCGTCTGGCTGGCGCCCGCGGCACGTTCGGCTTCGCGCTCGCGTCGCTTCAGCTCCGACGAGATGGTCCAGTGCACCCGCGCGCCCAGCGACTCCCAGCCCAGCGCCGGCGTCTCGCGCCGCACCTTGTCGAAGGCGCCGCGCGCCGTCGCCACGCGCGCGCGCTCGCCGCTACAGCGCTCGCAACCGGCCGCGTGCTCCTCGAGCTCGGCGCGCGCGGCCGCATCGAGGCGGCCCGCGTCCAGGTCGGCCCAGCGCTCGGGCGCGACGTGCCTGCCTTGCGGCGGCGTCGGCCTGCTCATCGCTTGCCTCCCGCCGCGGCATCTTCCCGGGCGATGATGGCGTAGAACTCCTTGCGCGCGTAGTGCAGGCGGGGACGCACGGTCACCTGGGGCGCGCCGACGATCTCGGCGATCTCCTTCAGGTCGAGGCCTTCGATCTCGTGCATGACCAGCACGACGCGCTTCTTGGGCGACAGCTGATCGAGCGCGCGGTAGACGCGCGCGACGTCCTCGCGGCGCTCGAGCAGACGCTCGGGCGAGTCGGGCGAGTCCTCGGGCGCGCTGTCCGCCTGCTCGGTCAGCTGGAGCGGCGGCGGACGGCGTGACTTGCTGCGCAGGCGGCCCAGCGCGACGTTGATGCAGATGCGGTACAGCCAGGTGCTGATCTTGGACTCGCCGCGGAAGCGCTCGAGGCCGCGGAAGGCGATGACGAAGACCTCTTGCACGAGGTCGTCCAGCTCGCCCCGGTCGCCCATGACGCGGTAGAGCGTGGCGGCGACGATGCGGCGCTGGTCGCGGTAGAGCCGCTCGAAGGCGGCGCGCTCACCCTTGCGACAACGGACGATGAGCTCGGCCTCGGTCGCCTCCCCGATGGGACGTTCCGAAGGACCACCAGACTGCGCCATCCTCGCCAGCATACCACTCGGTGCCACTGTACTGACTTAGTCGTCAGAGCCGGTGGCCTCGTTCACGCGTAGAATGGGCGCGAAAATCCTCATGAGCACGACGACTTGGGACCCGCAGTTAGCCGCGGTCATACGCGAGATCATGGAGCAGCGGATCCCGTTCAACCGGCACCTGGGCGTGCGCGTGGCCGAGCTGGCCCGGGGCTACGCGCGCATGGAAATCCCCTTCAAACCCGAGCTGATCGGCGATCCCTTCCGGCCCGCCATCCACGGCGGCGTGCTGAGCACCCTCATCGACACGTGTGGCGGGGCGGCCGCATTCACCATGATCACGCCACCGGAGACGGTGTCGACCATCGACCTGCGCGTGGACTACCTGCGCCCGGGTGAGCAGAAGACGCTGGTGTGCGAGTCGACCGTGTCGCGCATGGGCAACCGCGTCGCATCGGTGGACGGCAAGATCTACCCCCCCGACGCACCCGACCGGCTGATCGCCACCGGCAAGGCGGTCTACAACGTCAAGCGCAGCAAGGAGCGCGAGTAGCTACTTGGTCGGCTTGGGCTTGACCACGAAGCCGACGTCGTCGCTCTGGCAGCGGATGCAATCGGGGCCGTCGACGACGTCCTCGCAGGCCTCGACGCGGCACTCGAGGTGCTCCTCGGGACCGTCCTCGTTCTGGAAGGTGAGCAGGAGCTTGTCGGGCTCCTCGCCGACGTAGCGACCGGCCACGCGCAGGCGGTCGTGGCTGCCCTGGCACTTGCTCTCGATGCTGATGTTGAAGCGGCGATCCTTGCCCAGGTTGAGCGTGACGCCCGCCTGCTCGCAGACGATCTGCTTCTGGATCCAGGTGGTGGAGCGCTTGAGCACGCGTTCGACCACGCCGCCGGCGCGCGGCGCCATCGACGCCATGGGGGCGCGCACGTCGAAGACAATCGACGACACGGCGGTCTTCGCGCCGCCCACCAGCGTGTACTCGACGGCGAGCAGCGCGCCGTCGCTCGACAGCCATGGGCCCGACACCTTGGCGACGTCCTGGCCGGCGTCGAAGACCGCCATGGGACGCTTGCCGCCGCCGGCGTCGCCGTAGACGGTGATGGTGCGGCCGTCCGCGCCCAGCGACAGATCGACGGCCCCGCTGGCGGTGCTCCTGGCCACCTTGATGCGGGGCGGCCCGACGAACTTGTAGGCCGCCAGCGCGCGCGCGTCGGCAGCGGCTTCGCAGCTGGGCGGAGCCACCACCTGGGCGCTGCCGTCGACGGCCGCGGCGCTGCACACCGACGACTTGCCGTCGAGCCAGCGGGTGCCGTCGGCGGAGAAGCCGCCGAACTTGCCCGCGTGCGCGAGCGAGCCGCAGGCGAGAGACGCGAGGACGACGACGTTCGCGATGACGACGAGGCGCGCGCGCATGACGGCCGGAGCGTAGCAGCATGCGGCCGCGTGCGCTCGCGACGCGCCGCTCTGGCACGGCTTCGAGGCGGGCCGCTCCCCGGCCGGTCGCTTCGCGACCCCGGAGGTCCCGACCGCCTCGCGGTTCGAGTATTCTCCCGCCATGAAGTCCGCCCCCGCCCTCGCCCACCTGGCCATGCGCGCCAGCTCCGTCGTCGATGGCGCGGTGCTGCACTTCATGGAGCTCGCCATGGCGCGCGAGGCGCGTGAGCCGCCGCGCGATGCAGGTGCATTGCTGGCCGCGCTGGCCGAGCAGTACGGCCGCGTCGAGCACTTCAGCCATCCAGACACCTTCTTCGTGCCGCCGCCGCCGGCGCAGATGCGCGCCAGGCACGTCGCCGACCTGGCCGGCGGCGGGGCCATCGTCGACCTGACCTGGCCGTCGGCGCACGTGCCGCTCGTGCACGACTACCGCGAGGAGTTCGCCGGGCACGCCGAGAACCTGGCCGCGTACGCGCGCTGGTGGCGCTCGCCCCGGCCGCGCACCACCATCGTGCTCCTGCACGGCTGGGGCGGTGGCCAGTGGTTCCTCGAGTCACGCGCCTTCCCCATCGAGTACTTCCGCAAGCTCGGCCTCGACGTGCTGCTGTTCCAGCTGCCCTTTCACGGCCTGCGCGCGCCGCGCGGCACGCGCTCCGGCCAGCTGTTCCCGTCGCCGCACGTGGTGCGCACCAACGAGGCCTTCGCGCAGGCGATCTCGGATCTGCGCGCGCTGCACACGTGGCTGCTCGACCAGGACGTGCCCGCGATCGGCCTGTCGGGCATGAGCCTGGGCGGCTACACCACGGCGCTCTACGCCTCGCTGGTGCCCGACGTGGCCTTCGCGGCGCCCATGATTCCCGCCGTGTCCATCTCCGACCTGATGTGGCGCCACGGCGACGCCAGCGCGGCCCGCAAGCGTGCCGTGGCCGCAGGCGTGACCGAGGCGCTGCTGGCCGCGGTCTTCCGCGTGCACGCGCCGCTCGAGCGCCGGCCGCTGCTCGAACGCCGCCGCCGCTTCATCATCGCCGGGCGCGGCGATCGGATCACGCCGCCCGACCAGGCGGAGCGGCTGTGGAAGCACTGGGAGCAGCCCGGCATCCACTGGTTCCCGGGCGGCCACCTGGCCCAGGTCGGGCGCGGCGATGCCTTCCGGGCGATGGGCAGGTGGCTGCGGGGGTTGCTGGCGTAGGAAACGCCTGGCAGGCGCTCAGTACGCGTTATTGACGCAGGTGGACGAGCTCGGGCAGGTCACGTTGTAGCCCATCGTCTGGCCGGCTGGATTGAGCGGCGTGAGGTCGCAGCCGGTGGTGTTGCCCGCGGCGTCGACGTGCGTCTTGACGTCGACGACACGCCAGATGGTGCCCTTGGCGTACTGGCCACCCATGGTGAAGCCCGCCACGGTGTCGGGCGCCTTGCCGTACGACGCCAGCAACGTGCCGCCGCAGTAGATGTTCACCAGCGGATGGGTGAGCGTGCTGCCGCCGTAGTGATGCACCGCCACGCGGTAGGTGCTGTTGTTGACCGGCTTGTCGACGTTGATGTTCTCCGGCTTGCCGACGGTGAAGATGTTGTCGAGGTCCAGGCGCGGGTTGCGGCAGGAGCCGGTGGTCTGCCACGACGGGCCCTCCGGTCCGCCGATGCACTCGGCCAGCGGGCTGGGCGCATAGCCCCAGTCGATGGTCCCGAACGCCTTGCAGTTGCTGTAGAAGCAGTCGGAGTTGTTGTTGTCGAAGCCACCCGCCGTGGTGGTGAACCAGTTGGTCGTGTCGCCTGGCTTGTGCACGTGCAGGTCGATATCGTTCGCGCCCGTGGTGTCCCAGCACAGCTCGGTCCTGAAGCCGGGGCCGGCGATGTGGACGATGAAGGTGCATTCCTGGGTCGTCCCGTCGGGCAGCGTCATGACCACCTTCACGGTGTAGTCACCCGAGAGCGTGGGATGGAACGTCAGCACGCTGAGGCCGGGGCCCATCACCGTCGTGGTCATGGTGCCGTTGAGCGTGTAGCTCACGCTGGGCGCGAGCAGCTGGTCGCACGGGCCGCCGGTGACCGTCCACTGCCACTTGGTCACGGTGCCAGAGTAGAAGTTCGCACCGTTGATGACATAGTCCTGGAACGGCGTGCCGTCGGGCATCGACGACGGGCAGTGCAGATCGACCTCGCAGCAGAGCGGGTTGTCGTCGACGCAGCCGTTGCAGTCGTTGTCGAGCGAGTCGCAGGCCTCGGCGTGCGGCGTGATGCCGCCCGTGCACGGGCCCCACTGGGTGAACTCGCCCGTGCCCTGGCAGGTCTGCGCGCCGTCCATGCAGGCGCCCTTGTTGCGGTAGCCGGGCGGGTTGGCGAAGCAGGCCTGCACGGCGCCCGCCTGGCAGGGGCAGCCTTCGTCGACCTTGCCGTTGCAGTTGTCGTCGCTGCCGTTGCCGCAGATCTCGGTCGCGCCGCAGCCGGCCTGGGCCGGGTTCGGGCAGGTGGCCGCCGCGCAGCCGCCGTCATCCGTGCCACCGCTGGCATCGGGGTAGACGTTGCCGGCGTCGATGGTCGACATGGGCGCGTCGGGGTTCAGGCCGCTGTCGACGAAGCCGTTGTCGATGGCGTCGGGCTGGGCGCTGGCGTCTGCCTTCCCCGAAGTGTCGTCATCGCCGTTCTGGCGGGGCCCCGTGGGTGCGCAGGCGACCATGCATGCCAATGTCGCGACAAGTAGGATATGCCCGTACTTATTCATCATTTTAGGCCTCCGCCATTTCGCGTGGCACCATACGACGCACACATGGGCTGCACAACCACCGATAGGTGGTCAGTCCGGCTGTTAGGGAGCTGTTAGGGGGCGGAAGTAGGACGGGTAGGTGGACTGCGGCGCCGGGCCGACTAGTACGTCTGGTCGGAGCAGGTCGTGGGCGACCCGGGCTGCGGGCAGGTCACGTATGGCTGGGTCGGATCGCTCGGCAGCGTGAGCGGCAAGAGATCGCAACCCGTGGTCACGCCCGTCGCGTTCACGTGCGTGGTGACGTCGACGACGCGCCAGACCGGGCTGGCCAGGTTGCCGCCGAAGCCCTCGTCGAAGTTCTGCAGCTGGTCGGGCACCTGGCCGTAAGTGCCCAGGCGCGTGCCGTTGCAGTAGATGTTGACGATGGGATGGACCGGCAGCGCGTTGACCGCGCCGGTGTTGTAGTAGTGCACCGCGACGCGGAACGTCTGGCCGTCGAGAGGCGTGTCGACGTTGATGTTCTCCGGCACGCCCGGCGTGGAGATGTTGTCGATGTCGAGGCGGGGGTTGCCGCAGTAGCCGAGGGTCTGCCAGCCCGCGCTGCCGGGCGCGCCGCTGCACTCGGCGAGCGGGCTGTTGGCCAGCGCCGCGCCGCCCGGGCCGAACTTGAGCGTGTTGCCCGCCTTGCAGTTGCCGTAGTAGCAGTCGTCGCTGGTGTTGAACCAGGGGATGGTCGAGCCAGGCTTGTGCACGTGCAGGTCGATGTCCGCGCTGCCCGTCTTCTCCCAGCACAGCTCCACGCGCATACCCGGGCCGGCGACGTGCACGATGAAGGTGCACGACTCGACGGTTCCGTCGGCGTGCTTGACCGTGACGGTCACGGTGTAGTCGCCCGACAGCGTCGGGCGGAAGGTCAGGTTGCTGGCCGTCGGGCTGCTGATGGTGGTCGTCTGCATGCCGTTGAGCTGGAAGCTCTGGCTGGGCGCGAGCAGCTTGTCGCAGGGACCACCCTCGACGGTCCAGGTCCACTTCACGATGCCGGCGCTGCCAAAGAAGTTGGTGCCGTCGATGTGGTAGTCGGTGAACGGCTTGGCCTCGGGCAGGTCGCCGGGGGCCGGGCACGCGGTGAGCACGTCGCAGCACAGGGGGTTGTCGTCAGCGCAGCCGTTGCAGTTGTTGTCGAGGCCGTCGCAGACCTCGTGGCTGGGGAAGATGCCGCCCGTGCACGGGCCCCAGTGGCCGAACTCGGTGTCACCCTCGCAGGTCTGCGTGCCCGGCTGGCAGGCGCCGGTGTGCACGCGGCCGGGCGGGCCGAGGAAGCACGACTGCACCGCGCCGGCGACGCAGGTGCAGTTCTCGTCGATCACGCCGTTGCAGTTGTCGTCGAGGCCATTGTTGCAGGTCTCCTCGAGGACGCAGCCGTCGTCGACGGGATGCTGGCAGTTGGCCGGAGCGCAGCCGCCGTCGTTGTCGATGATGTCGGAGTCGCCGTAGGGGACCGCAGCGTCGGGCAGCACGGGGACGGCGCCGTCGATGAAGCCGCCTCCACCGCCATCGTCCTGGGCGCGTCCCTTGACGTCGCAAGCCCCGCAGACTGCGATCAACGTCACACACAGCCTCATCCACCCGAGTTTCATGCGCGCACAATACTCAAACTCGCGCGCCGGCCAACTTGAAATCTATTCTTACCGAGCCTAGCTTGTGCCGGTGAAATCATTCCTGGAGGCCCTGCGCGAGGCGCCCCTGCTCTGGGACGGCGCCATGGGCTCGCTGCTGTACGAGCGCGGCGTGTTCCTGACCCGCTGCTTCGACGAGCTCAACGTGTCACAGCCCGAGCTCATCGCCCAGGTGCATCGCGACTACGTCGCGGCCGGCGCCGACGTGATAGAGACCAATACTTTCGGGGCGAATCGCTTCGCGCTGGCCAAGCACGGCTACGCCGACCAGGTGAAGGAGATCGTCTGGGCCGGCGTCCAGGTGGCCCGCCAGGCCGCCGAGGGCAGACAGGTCTGGGTCGCTGGCGCGGTGGGGCCCTCCGGGGTCGACTGGCCGCATGCGACCGCACTCGACCGCGAGCTGGGCCTGAACGCCCTGACCGAACAGATCGAGGCGCTGGGGGCCGCGGGCGTCGATCTCTTCGTGCTCGAGACCTTCTATCACCTGGAGGAGCTGGAGGCCGCCGTGGCCGTCGCCCGGAGGGTCGGGCGCGGCCTGCCCATCGTGGCGCAAGCGGTGTTCAGCGAGGCCGGCCTGGCCAGCGGCGTCGACGCGCTCAGCGTGGGCAAGCGTCTGCTCGCCGCGGGCGCCGACGTGGTCGGCGCCAACTGCGGCCTGGGCCCGCTCGAGCTGTACGAGATCGCCACCACCATGGTCGGCTGCGGCGCGCCCGTGTCGGTGCAGCCCAACGCCGGCCTGCCCCGCGTGGTCGAGGGCCGCACCATCTACATCGCCAACCCCGAGCACTTCGGCGTGTTCGCGCGCCGCCTGCTGCAGGCGGGCGTGCGCATGGTCGGCGGCTGCTGCGGCACCACACCCGAGCACACCCGGCGCATGCTCGGCGCGGTGCGCATGATCGGTGCGCGCCCGCTGCCCACGCGCGTCTCGGGCGGCACGCAGGCGCGCGCGGCCGACGCGCCCGCCGCCGGCGTCCCCGCCGTGCCCATGGCCGAGCGCTCGCTGCTCGCGGCCAAGCTGGCCGCGGGCAAGTTCGTGGTCTCGTGCGAGCTGTCCTCGCCCGCGGGCACCAACCCGGCCAAGACGCTCGAGTCGGCGCGCAAGCTCAAGGCCGGCGGCGTCGACGTGGTCAACATCGCCGACGGTCCGCGCGCGACCGCGCGCATGGGCAACCTGGCGCTGTGCACGACGGTGCAGCGCGAGGCCGCGCTGGAGACCATCCTGCACGTCTGCTGCCGCGACCGGAACCTGCTCGGCCAGGTCGCGCACCTGCTGGGCGCGCACGCGCTCGGCCTGCGCAACCTGGTCATCATCACCGGCGACCCGCCCAAGATGGGCGACTATCCATTCGCCACGCCGGTCTACGACCTCGACTCCATCGGCCTGCTCAAGGTCGCGTCGGACCTGAACCGCGGCCTGGATCCGGGCGGCAAGGAGATCGCCGGACAGACATCCTTCCTGCTCGCCACCGGCGCCGAGCCGGCCGCGGTCGACTACGACCGCGAGCTGCGGCGCCTGGAGCAGAAGAAGGCCGCGGGCGCCCAGCTGGTCATGACCCAGCCGGTCTACGACGGTCGGCTGGTCGAGCGCTTCCTCGCCGACGTCAAGCCACTCGGCCTGCCCGTGATGATCGGGCTACTGCCGCTGGCGTCGCACCGCAACGCCGAGTTCCTGCACAACGAGGTGCCGGGAATGCGTATTCCCGACGAGATCCGCGCGCGCATGGCCAGGGTCGGCTCGGGACCGGCGGCGCGCGCCGAGGGCATCAAGATCGCTCAGGAGGCGCTGGTGGCCGTGAAGGCGCGCGTCCAGGGCGCGTACATCATGCCTCCATTCGACCGGGTAGACTCCGCGCTCGAGATTCTTCGCGCCCTATGACGACGAAGTGCATGAGCACGATGGCCGTGCCAATGGTGTAATCCGCGACCGTTCCCCCAATGCCCCACAGCTTGCGCATCATGATGCCTCTAACGATAGCTAGCGGCTGTTTCATCCCCATTTCAGCGGAGCAAATTGTTGATGGACTTTCTGGAAGCCCGCGCACTGCACGACGAGGTCGCTGCCATCGATTTGCACGCTGACACGCCCAAGCTGATGATGACCGTCGACTACGATCTGGGCGCGCGCCACGCGCCCATGCCCAGGCGCATGTCGTATGCGGGTCACGTGGACCTACCCCGGATGCGCGACGGCGGCCTGGCGGCGCAGATCTTCGGCCTGTGGACGTTCCCCTACCCGCGCGGCGGCTGCGCGGTGGGCGTGCACAAGCAGCTCGACACCATCGACGTCCAGACGGCCAAGTACTCGGATCGACTGGTGCGTTGCCTGACCGCCGACGACGTGGTCATGGCCAAGAAGGCGGGCAAGGCGGCCGCGCTCGCCGGCATCGAGGGCGCGCACGCGCTCGAAGGCCGGCTGGAGAACATCGAGGTGTTCGCGCGCCGCGGCGTGCGCTACATCGGCCTCCTGCACTTCTCGGCCAACGAGTGCGGCGCTCCCGCGATGGGCATGGGTCAGGGCGCCGATCGCGGCCTGACCGAGTTCGGCCGCGACGTCATCGCCGAGATGAACCGTGTGGGCATGGTGGTCGATCTGGCGCACATCAACCGCAAGGGCTTCTTCGAGGCGCTGGCGTGCTCGAGCTCGCCGCCCATGGTGACCCATACCGGCGTCTCGGGCGCGTTCGAGCACTGGCGCAACATCGACGACGAGCAGGTGCGCGCGGTGGCCAACAAGGGCGGCTGCGTGGGCGTGATCTTCGCGCCGCGCTACCTGGGCAAGGATGGCATCGACGCGGTCTGCGACCACATCCTGCACATCATCGACGTGGCCGGCGAGGACGTGCCCGCGCTCGGCTCCGACTTCGACGGCTTCGTCGTGCCACCGACCGGGCTGACCGACGTGGCCGCGCTGCCCAAGCTGACCGCGGCGCTGTCGGCGCGCGGGCTGTCGCGCGCGGCGCTGCGCAAGATGCTGGGCGAGAACGCGCTGCGCGTCCTGCGCGACGTGCCACCCCGGCTGCCCTTCCGCACGGGAAGGTTGAGCCCACGATGAGCGAGAGCACCGCTGGCAAGACTCCCTTCACCGTGCTGACCGGCTGGCTGGGCGCGGGCAAGACCACCGTGCTCAACCGCGTGCTCGCGCTCGGCTCGCGCCGGGTCGCCGTGCTCATCAACGACCTGGGCCGGGTCAACATCGACCGCCGCCTGCTGGCGTCGCAGAGCGGCGACTTCCTCGAGCTGTCCAACGGCTGCGTGTGCTGCGCCATCGACGTGCAGCGCGACCTGTGGACCGGCATCATCGACGTGGTCGAGCGCTCGCGTCCCCAGCACGTGGTGCTCGAGACCACCGGCATCGCCGAGCCGCAGGTGATCCTCGACGGCCTGGAGGCGCGCGCGGTCAACAAGGAGCACGTCTTCGCCGCGGGCGTCATCGCGGTCATCGACGCCGAGGCGGGCCGGGCGCAGATCGAGCGCCGCGCCGAGGTGCGCGCGCAGATCGAATGCGCCGATCGTCTGCTCATCTCCAAGCTCGACGTGGCCACGCCCGCCGAGGTGGCCGCGCTGCACGCGCGCCTGGCCGAGCTGAATGCGTCGGCCGAGCGCGCCGCGTTCCCGGTCAGCGCCGCCGGCGACGCCGCGCTGTGCGCCTGGCTGCTCGAGGCGCGCGAGACCACGCGCGCGCGTCCGCCCGGCCTGGGCCGCCCGCACCGCCACGGGCAGCTCTCGGTGGCCACCTTCGTCGACGAGCATCCGCTGGTGGCCGCGCCGCTGCTGGCCCTGGTGGAAGGCCTGGGCGAGGCGCTCCTGCGCGCCAAGGGCTTCGTCCACCTGGCCGGCGAGGATCGGCGCGGCTTCGTCGAGCGCTCGGGCGCGCGCACGCAACTCGTGCTGGGCGAGCCGTGGCGCGCGGGCGAAGCGCGCCGCTCCGAGCTGGTGCTGATCGGCGACGGTCTCGACGAACCGTCGCTGCGCCGTGCGCTGTGGGCTTGTCGCGCCGGCTAGGTCGCGTTACACCCGCAGCATGCGAAACCTCTCCCCGCTGGTGCTCGCAGTCGCCCTGCTCACTCCCGCCTGTCACAAGACCGAAGAAAAGAAGGAGCCGCCCAAGGAAGAGACGCCCAAGAAGTCGCCCTGGGACAAGCCTGCCGCCACCGTACCGACGGCGCCGCAGGGTCTGTACGACCCGCCGCCCTCCGCCGACAACCCGCAGACGCCCGAGAAGATCGCGCTGGGCAAGCAGCTCTTCTTCGACAAGCGCATGTCCAAGGACGGCTCGGCCTCGTGCGAGAGCTGCCACTTCCACGACAAGGGCTGGACCGACAACCTGCCCTTCTCGACCAAGGTCGGGGGCGAGAAGAACACGCGCAACACGCCGTCGCTGTACGACGTCGCCTACCAGAATGCCTTCTACTGGGACGGGCGCTCGCCCAGCCTGGAGGCCACCGCGGGTGCGGCGTGGAAGAACCAGCTGGGCGCCGACGCGGCCGTGATCGCCACCGCGCTCGATGCCATCCCCGGCTACCACGACCAGTTCCAGAAGGTGTTCAACGGCCCGGCCTCGCCGGAGAACATCGCCAAGGCGCTGGCGGCGTACATCCGCACGCTGCTCGCGGGCGGCTCGGCCTGGGATCGCTACGAGGCGGGCGACAAGTCGGCGGTCTCCGCCGACGCCGTGGAGGGCTACAAGATCTTCACCGGCAAGGCGCAGTGCGTGCTCTGCCACGTGCCGCCGCTCTACACCGACATGCTGTTCCACAACGTCGGGCTCGAGGCCGGCAAGGAGAAGCCCGACCCGGGCCGCTTCAAGGTCACCAGCGATCCCAAGGACATGTCGGCGTTCAAGACGCCGCACCAGCGCGCCACCTCGCGCTCGGCGCCCTACTTCCACGACGCCAGCGCGGCCACGCTCGAGGACGCGGTGCGCTTCATGGCCGGCGGCGGCAAGCCCGACCCGAACCTCGACGCGCGGCTCAAGCCGGCCAACCTGAGCGACGCCGAGATCAAGCAGGTGGTGGCCTTCCTGCAGGCGCTCGGCGACACGCCCGATCAGCTCGAGAAGCCAACCCTGCCGTGAGCGAGGACGTCAAGCCGCCCGCGCCCGTCGTCGAAGGCTCCGACGAGGAGCTGACGCCCGAGGTGAAGGCCGCCTTCGCCATGGTCGTGCAGCGCCTGGAGAAGCGGCGCAAGATCAAGCTGACGGCGTACCTCCTGGCGCTGGTGGTCATGGTCGTGGGCCTGGTCGGGTCGCTGCTGTACATGGCGGCGGCGCCCAGGCAGTTCCGCGGCTGGGCGCTGTTCGTACCGCTCGCGCTCACCGGCATCATCTTCTGGGTCTTCGGACGCTGGGAGAAACGTGCGTAAGCGAGCCTGCGTTTCGGCAGGGCTACACGCATAGCGCAATTTTCTTTCGATCCTCCGAAGCGGCATGCTCGTATCCCTCTTGCCCGAGGTGTGCCGAGCCCGTCATGACCTGTGAACTCGCCTGTAATCTGCTGCACGAACGCGTCGTCATCGCCGCGATCGGCGATCCCGAGACGGAGCGCGAGCTCGATACGCACCTGGACGGTTGCGCGGCCTGCCGCGAAGAACGCGAGTCGCTCGTGACGCTCTGCGCCGACCTTCCTGCTGCCCTGCTCGCGCCGGCGGCGCCCAGCGAGCTCCTGCGCGCGCGCCTGCTGGCTGACACCCGCCACGGCCGGCCCCTGCCCTCTTTTGCCGGCGCGGTGGCCAAGCTCTTCGGCCTGCCGCGCGAGGACGCGCGCGTCCTGCTGACCGAGCTCGAGCAGCCGTCGGCCTGGCGCCCGGGTGTCGTCCAGGGCAACTGGATGCGGCCGGTACGACCGGGCACCGCCCTGGGTGCGTCGGCGATCGGCATGCTGCTGCGCACCACGCCGGGGACGATCCTGCCCTACCACGGGCACGACGGCCCCGAGCGCACCTTCGTGCTGCAAGGCGGCTACCGCGACAGCGCCGGTGGCGAGGTCTGGGCGGGCGAGTACGCCGACATGCCCACCGGCGCCGAGCACGAGCTCCACGTCTTGCCACCGGTCGAGTGCATCGCCGCGGTGCTGGTCCATGGTGGCGTCTATCTCGCCCGTTGACGCGCCGCGGGGCGCTCCGTCTGCCGATGCGGGTTTGACGCCGCGCGGTAGGACGTTTACCGTCACCTTGGTGGCGGCGGATAGCGAGGAGGACAGCGGGCTGTGGCAACGCGTCGTCGACGGTGACCGCGCGGCGCTGGGGCAGCTCTACGATCGCTACGGCGGGCTGATGCTGGCCGTGGCTCGTCGCATCATGGGCGATTCGCGGGAGTCGGAGGACCTGGTCCACGACGTCTTCCTCGAGGCCTGGCGGCAGGCGGCAGACTTCGACCCGGCGCGCGGCAGCGTGCGCGCGTGGCTGGTGCTGCGGCTGCGCAGCCGTGCGCTCGACCGGCGCAAGTCGGCCGGCTTCGCGCGCGTCGACTCGCTCGACGCCGACCCTGGCTTCCAGGCGCGCGCCCAGGACAGCGAGGATCCGGCCCTGTCCTCCGACCGCCACGCCATCCGGCGCGCCATCCTGGACCTGCCCGTGGAGCAGCGCCAGGTGCTCATGCTGGGCTACTTCGAGGGCCTGTCGTCGTCGGAGATTGCCGAGCGGCTGGGTACGCCCATCGGCACGGTCAAATCGCGCGTCGCGGCGGCCATGACACGCTTGCGTTCGGCCATGCGCGTGGGAGCTTTGAAGCCATGAGCGATCGCAAGGACGACCGGCAGAAGCTCGCCGAACGCGCCGCGATCGCCGACATGCTGTCGGAGTACGCGCTCGGCATGCTGGGCGACGACGAGGCGCGGCGGGTCGAGGCCGCGCTCGCGACCGATGCCTCGCTGGCCGCCGAGCTGCGCGCCTGGCGGGAGACCGCGGCGCAGCTGGGCCTGGCGCTGCCGCCGGCGCCGGTGACGCCCGGGTTGTGGTCGCAGATCGAGGCGGCGACCGCGCGCCCGCGCCCGTTCGCCCGCTTCACCGCGCGCGTGGCCGCGGCGCTCGAGGTCGGCGAGGACCTGGCGCGCCGGCTGCTCGACCGCATCGACGCCGCCTCCAGCTGGGTCGCGGGGCCGAGCCCGACCTCGCGCCTGTACCACATCGAGCCGGGCCCGGCGGTCCTCGCGGTCGGCGGCATCGCCGGCTTCGTCAAGGTCGAGCCGGGCGCGACCTTCCCGCGCCACAAGCACCTGGGCGCCGAGCATGTGCTGGTGCTGCAGGGCGGCTTCCGCGACGAGAACGGCACCGACGTGCTGACCGGCCAGGACAACCACCAGCCGGCCGACTCCGACCACGAATTCGTGGCCCACGGCGGCGAGGCATTGATCTACCTGGCGGTCATTCGCGGCAAGGTCGACTTCGGGGACGGCTTCGAGCTGTAGCGGGACGGGGCGGACGGCCTACGCGGCGCGGCCGTGCTTGCCCTGCTGCTTGACCCGCGCCACGCGCTCCTCGTAGGCGCGCCGGCAGATGGCCACGTCGTCGACGTAGTGCTCGATCTCTTCCAGGGTGAGCGCCTGCGGACCGTCGCACAGGGCCAGCTCGGGACGCGGGTGCACGTCGACGAGGATCATGTTGGCGCCCGCGATGACCGCCTGCGCAGTCACGTGGTGGATGTCGGAGAGCCCGTCGGGCGCGACGCCACGACGACCGACCGAGTGCGACGGGTCGATGCACACGGGCAGGCGGGTCATGCGCTTGACCACGGGCACGTGCGCGAAGTCGACGAAGTTGCGGTGCGGGTCGCCCAGGTTGGTCTTCATGCCGCGCAGGCCGAAGACGATGCGCGTGTTGCCGCCCGCGGCCAGGTACTCGCACGCGTTGAGCGACTCTTCCAGGGTGATGCCCATGCCGCGCTTGAACAGCACGGGGAAGTCGTTCTGCGCGCCCACCGCCTTGAGCAGCTCGAAATTCTGCGCGTTGCGCGTGCCGATCTGCAGCATCACCCCGGTGGGGTTGCCGGTCTGCGCCAGGGCCCGTCGGATCTCGTCGACGTGCTGCTCGTGCGTGACCTCCATGGTGATGATCTTGATGCCGTGCTTGCCCGCCGACTCGAACAGCCAGGGCAGACAGGTCGCGCCCATGCCCTGGAAGTCGTAGGGGCTGGTGCGCGGCTTGTAGGCGCCCGCGCGCGTGGTCACGATGCCGAGCTTGCCCAGCGCCGCGAAGGTCAGGTCGATGTGCTCGCGCGTGTCGACCGCGCACAGGCCGGCGAAGATGTGCAGCGTCTCCTGCGAGATGCGCACGCCGTTGTACTCGAAGCCGTGCGCCTCCTGCTTGGAGTCGTGACGGCCGATGGCCTTGTACTTCTCCTTGATGCGGACCACGCGCTCGACGACGTCGAGCTCCTCGAAGATCGCGGTCGGCACCTGCGCCGTCGTGCCGAGCAGGTAGATCTCGGTGAGCGAGCGGGTCGAGCCCTGGATCCGGTGGATACGCGTGGACACTCCCGGGTGGCGCTCGGCGAGGGCGATGAGCTGCGCGACCTCCGTCGAATCCGGGTTGATGTCCGCCTTCAGCACGATGATCATGGCGCGGATACTAGCTCAGGCTGACGCGTCGCGTCAGCTGGAGCCTGCGCGGACGCATAAACGACGGTAATTCTAGCCGTTATGCACGTCGGATCCGGGCCAGGACGGCGCGCGCGGTGGCCGAGAGGCCGGCGGGATCGGCGGCCGCCTCGAGCGCGCGCAGCGCCGCGGTGGCGGCGAAGGCCTCGCGCCGTCCGTCCTCGTCGAGATCGAGCCAGGCGGGATCCACGAGCACGCCACCCTCGGCGTCGCGGGCGCGGAAGGCGGTGGTGGCGGCGGCGACGAGCGCCTCGCGTTCGCGGCGGTCGGTCTTCATCGGACGACTCCCTCGGCGTCGAGGTCGACGCCGCGCTTCTTCAGGCAGTCGGCGAGCAGGCGGCGCGCGCGGGTGAAGTTCTGCAGGAAGGTGTTGAGCGTCATGCCCAGACGACGCGCCAGCACCGCGTCGGGCTCGTCGCCGGCGGTGGCCAGGCGCTGCGCGAGCGCGGCGGCAGGCTTGCCGGGCAGGCGCTCGCGACACTCGGCGATGGCGGCGCGCAGCAGCGGATCGGCGGGCAGCGCCGCGTGCAGATCCGGCGTGTCGATGGAGCTGGCTTCCAGCGAGGTCTCACCGTGGCGACGGCGCAGCTCGGAGATGGCCAGGTGGCGCGCGATGCGGTGGGCGAAGCGCAGCAGCGCGTTGGCGCGACCGTCGGGCTGGAAGGCGGGCACGAGCTGCCACACGCGCAGCAGGGTCTCCTGCAGGATGGCCTCGACGTCGACGACGGCAGCAAACGAGCGCAGCGAGGCGCGCAGGGGCGGCTCGGCACCGGCGAGCCAGCGCCCGAAGGCGTCAGCGTCGCCGGCGCCGATGGCCGGCAGGTGCGCGTCGAGATCCGGCGCGGGCGTCCTGGGCAGAGGCAGGGTCACGCCGCGTGCACCTCGAGGTCGAGGTCGTCGAAGCTGACCAGCGTCGGCGTGGCCGCGCCGGGCGCGTCGACGAGGGTGAGCACCACGCGCACCACCTGCCCGACCGCGTAGCGGCCAGCGCGTGTGGAGCGGGTCAGGTCCAGGCGCGCCTCGACCAGGCGGCCGTCGTCGAGGCGCACGCGCGCGACGCCGGGTGCGGCCCAGTCGAGCTGCGCGCCGTCGACGCTGACCTCGAGCACCAGGTCGCGCCCGTTGATGAGGCGCAGCCGGGCGCGCAGGCGACGACGCGACACGGGCCTGGGCGCCGCGGGCGCGTCGGCCTTCTTCTCGGGCTCCTCCTCCTTGCTCGGCAGCGGCTGCACATGGCGCAGCGTCCCCTCCAGGTCGGAGATCCCGGCCGTGAAGCTCTCCGCCGGCGGCGGCGCCACCGACTCCGACTCGTCCTCGTCGCGATCGTGGCCGCCGCCCGAGGCGCGTCCCTTGAACAGACGCGCCATGCCGCTCGCGGCCGCGCCGATCGCGCCCACGATCGGGCTCGCCGCCTTGCTCTTGGCCGGCCCGCCCGCGGGCGGCGCGCCCGCCATCATCGGCTGCATGGGCGCGGGCGCCATGGGCGCGCCCACGAACATCGCCTGGCGCATCATCCCCGTCGGCGCCGACGCCTGCTCGCGGCGCAGACCCAGGCCCTCGGCCGAGACGCCGTGGGGCAGCTCCTGGGGTACGATCTCGCGCCGCGTCGGTGCGCTGGGATCGACGGTGACCTCGGTGCTGACCGCGATCCACGTGGTCAGGCGCGTGGCGATCTGGAAGTCGATACCCAGGCGCTCGATGGCCCAGTCGAGCTCGCGCGGCTCGCCACCGGCGACGCGGCGTAGCTCCAGGTCCTCGACCGATTCGCGCGCGAACAGCGCCGCGGCGGCCACGTTGCCCTCGCCCGCCGCGCACGCCGGCACGGTCAGCCGCTCCTCCCAGGTGCCGTCGGCGCTGCGCCCGCGCACGAGCAGTGCGCCGCCCTCGGGACGCAGCTTGATCGCGCACAGCGCGGGCGCGCCCGCGTACAGGTCGGGCAGCCGTGAGGGCGCACGCCCGAGCAGCGCCTCGCCCTCGATCTGCACGTCGGTGACGATGGGCGACGACGTGCGCGCCAGCAGGCGACGCACGGGACGCTCGGGATCCTCGCCGGGCGCGACGATGATCTCGACGCCGCGGCCGGCGCGCGCCGACGGCCCGGC
>OBEQ010253662.1_pt1 | contig 17490 bp, 15 predicted proteins | sample 1670901 | NCBI WGS metagenome assembly OBEQ01 (sample SAMEA104232315, study PRJEB22302) | groundwater metagenome | biome: forest; feature: aquifer; material: groundwater | place: USA | collected 2011-08-07 | depth 5.4 m
AAGCCATATAACGGCAAATGTATTAAATGATTATTTTGGATTAAATATTCCTTCTCCAGAACAACTTAAAGTCTCAAATATTGGAGATGTAAGATCAACATATTCTGATTATAACTCTGATTTCGAACACACAGAAAGAGTGTGGGGCGCTAAATAATTTTGATTATTTAATTAATTTTTTCTCAGTCTTAAAACATGTTGCTTTATTGCTTCATCTACATGTGTAAAGTTTATTCCTAAATCTTGCTTTGTTTTTACAGTATCTAAAACAAGTCTTCTTGGAAACTTCGGATTATCACAAACACCATATTCAAGTGTTGTTCTTTTCATTTCTATTCCTTCAGCCTTGAAAACATCTAAAACTCTTTGTGCAATCTCAGCTCTTGAAAGAGCTTGACCCCCACAAGAAACATGATAAACTCCTTTTGCTTCACTATCATAAACCTTTTTCACAACAGATAAGAAGTCTTCGAAAAATGTTGGTCTCACATACTGGTCTGCCCAAAAAGGCCAATAGTCTTTTCCGTCTATCCCTTCTAAGACCCGGTCAATTATTAAATTATGATCTACGCCTGTCATTGTCTGAATACGAATAACAGCTCCTCCGTGGTCTAACACTATTTTTTCAGCCTCAGCTTTTGTAACGCCGTAAAAATTACAAGGATCTATTTTATCATTTTCTTTGTAATCTTGCCCATCCATTCCATTAAAAACATTATCTGTAGAAATCATAATCACTCTCTTAGATTGATTACAAACTCTTTCAGTTAAAATTACATTATCTCTAATGAATTCTCCTTGGTGTTCTAATTTATCACAATATTTTGTGTGAATGTTAGCTGCAAAGTGTAAGGCAACATCATATTCCCTATTTACACGAATATCCTTTATTCTCTGGGTAGCATAATCTCCTTCTAATGTCGATGTGTCAATTCCCCTATTATGCTCTAGAAAATAAACTAAATCTTTGGAAGTAGCTATTTCTCCTAACCTACTCAAAACTACACTTCCTATCTGTCCTGTTGCTCCAGTCATTAAAACATTTCGCATTCTTTTCAGGGAAAAAGGTTCTTTATAAGTATTGTTCTACTCCACAATAATCTTTAAAAAGAACCCCCATCATTCCATTTTATGGAAGATATCTGCCATTTTAAGGTTTACAAGGCAGATGCAAGTCTTGAAAATGGTAATTTAACCCTTAGACTTTTTTATCCAAGAAATCCAGAGCCAATAAATAAAAGATTAGATGAAAATCTGGCTTTTGGTGTAGAGGTATTCGAAAGATTACTTACAGAAGGTTATTCAGAAATTGCAAATCAAGATAATCCTCTTAAGCCATCTGGTGCAGGTTCTTTATATTTATTTTCAGATGGAGGAATAGTTTTTCATAGAAGAGACAAATTTGCTCCAACCCACAAACTTTATCACGGAGCTTATGCGGGATTTCCCCAAACACTTGCCTCAGTTTATAGCTCTAGTGGTTTAGAGGAAATAGCTCTTAGAGAAAGTGCTGAAGAATGTTTATTAGTTACTCGGGATAAAACTCCGTGGTTAATTGTCCCAAATGACTCAAGACAATATGTTTTAGAATCTGCTAAAAATTTAGGTCTAGATCTAAAACCAAGATTTATTGACGTGGAACTCTTGCAGCCTACTGATAAATTAGAAGTTTACGATGAAGGAGAGTCTCTTATTTTCTCAGCTAACGCGTTTATAGAATTTATATATGAATCTCAAACTAGTTTAACTTCTTTACAAATAAGAAAAATTCCTCTATCTTCTGAAGAAGTTTTTCCAATAGATGCAGAAGGAATGATTAAGGATGGAAAGTTTATTCATTTCAATAGAGAATCTTACGTGATAAATCAAAGAGAATTAGATAATCAAAAGTTTGGAAGTATATTAAAATCTCCAAATGTATGTCAAACAAGAATTGAAAATGGCATTCCAAGTGTATTTGCTCCAGATTATCCTACTCCTTATTTGGGTCCAGATAAAATAGAAGTTCAACATCCCCATGTATTTGCTCCAGAAGATCTATTAAATAGATGTTTAGACGCAATTGGCGTCGAGGGCTATGGGGGCAGATGGATCCATTTAGAATTAGAGAAAGAAAAAGCAAAACTTGAAGGCAGATCTCTTTTGCCTGAATCAGTTTTAGTCAACTAATCCTAAAAATATCATTACTTCTTCTTATTATCCATACATTTCTTCCAATGTTCTTCAATCTTAAGAAAGTTGTTTAACTGTTCAATTCTTTTCCTATGGAAATCAAAATTTCCCTCTTCACTTTTAGTTTGCTCTATAGGATGAACGTAATCTATTTCAACTCCTACAACTCTTTCACCATTTGCTATTGCATCTATCACAGGTATGACTATACTTTCCCATTTGTCGCCATATTCACCATTATAATCTAAGAAATATTTTGAAAGCGTTCTTTTAAAGACTTTAAATCCACTCCATATATCTAAATCTAGCCCAGTGACGTCTTTCCACATTAAATTTGCAAAAGGTTCTACATATTGCTGTGCCAAAGGATAAGTAGCCAAAGACTTTCTTTTAGGAATAACCATGTCTGCTTCATGATTTATGATTGACTCTACACATTTTTTTATTTCCTTAATAAAAGTGTATTTCTCAGGTTCTATCCAAATAATTATCTCTTTGTTAGTTTTGAAGGCTTCTTCTATTGCTTGCCTTCTAGAATTACCCATTCCCTTCAACTTTTGAGAAAAAACTTTTGCTCCCTCTTCTTTAAACCTTTTTAATACACTTTCTTTTGACCCTCCATCTACAACAATAATCTCCCCCCCAGCTTTTTTATTTCTTTTATAGTTTTAACAGCAAGTTCTGACCTAGTTCTATCACTTTCTAAATCAATATTGTAAAAAGTAGTTGTTGCTATACACACATTGTTAATGCTATCACCTTTCATCTAAAATATTCTCCTTATACCACTTCATTGTTTTCTCTATCCCTTCTTCTAAAGTAGTTTTTGGTTCCCATCCAAAAATATTTTTAGCTTTAGCATAATCTAAACAAAGACTTGTTTTTATCGTAGGTTTTGAAGTATCATGTTCAATTTCTATATTTTTCCCAGAAGCATTTATTATTTTTTTAACCAGATCTTTTACAGAAACTGATTTTCCCAGACCAACATTCACTAACTCAAAAATTTCTTTCTGATCTAAAGAAAGTTCCACAAAATCAACTAAATCTGAGACGTATAATAAGTCTCTTTCCTCTTCACCAGTACCCCAAACAGTAATTTTATCTTTTGCAGTCATGACCTTAGTCATAGTTGCCCCAAAAACATGACTTTTTTCTAAATCAAATTTATCCCACGGTCCATAAATATTGGAGTGCCTTATAACAGTGTACTTTGTATCCCCAATTCTGGAATAAAATTCACACATTTTTTCAATGTAAACTTTAGTCCACCCTACTCCAAAATAATTTTTATAAAGTTCTTTATTTGCATCAAAATCTTCTTCCCTAACAGGTTTTTCCTGCGATTGATACATTACGCTACAACTAAAGAATACAACATGTTTAACATTAAAATCATGAGCAGCTCTAAAAATTAATGAATTCATTAATGCATTATCTGTTACATGGATATAAGGCCTTGTTACAATATCTTTCGCTCCTGAAGTTGTTGCAGCTGCCTGTATTATTATGTCCATTCCTTCTACGACTCTCTCAACATCTACTTTCTCTCTCAAATCAGCTCGTACCATCCTTATTCTTTCATCCTTCCATGGCACTAATTCAAAATAAGTTCCATAAACTTCGAGATCGGGTCTTTGAACAAGTCGTTCTGCAATATTTCTTCCTATAAAACCTGTTGCCCCACAAATCAAAACCTTCTTCTTTTTCTTTTTGAATTCTTCAGGGCGATCATCTAAAATTAAGTCTCTTACATTTTTATTATTGTAAGCCTCAAAAATATCTTTAGCAACATCAACCGCTTCCATACCATATTCATTTTCTGGTCTTGTTTTTATCCTACTCGGGTAAACCTCAATAACTTTAACATTATTCTTTTCAGCTTCAAGTCTAAATGTATCTGTAAATCCCCTCAATCCCCATTTGCTTGCACAATATAAAGTTCTTAGCTCCTGATTCTCTCTTCCAGATATAGAATTAATATCAACTATCGTTCCCCCTCCATTATCTAAGAAAATAGAATAAATTCTTTTAGTTAATTTTATCGGAGCAATTAAGTTTGTAAGGATCATTTCATCAATAGCCCCATCGCTAATTTTACTTAATTCCTCTTTTTCCATTCTAAAGGCAGCATTATTGATTAAAACAGAAATCTTCTTCTCTTTTGAAATCTTCTCTAACGATTCAAGAGTTTTAAGTTCGTTTAAATCTCCTTGAACAACCACACATTTAACATTTTTCTCTAGAATTTTCTTTTCAACGTCTTTTAATTCATTATTATTTCTTCCGTGAAGAATAATATTAAACTTATTCTCAGCAAAAACTAATGCAAGAGCTTTTCCTAAGCCTTTACTAGAACCAGTTATTAGAATCCATTTTTCCATTTTAATTATCAAACAAACTTCTTTTCCGTAAAAACATTATATCTCTTATCTACAATTTCTTTATTCTCCTTATACCATTTCATTACTTCTTTAATCCCTTCTTCAAGTGTAACAGACTGCTCAAATCCTATTGACTTAGCTCTAGAAATGTCCATCAATCTCTTTTTATCTCCAGAAGGTTTTGTAGCATCCCAAACTATTTCTGGTTTTTTATCCAGATTTTTAACTATAATCTCAACAATCTCTTTCACAGTATACCCCACTCCACTTCCTAAATTCACAGGCTCGTTCACACCTTTCTCAATAACCAACATCATTCCTCTAGCAACATCCTTAGCATGAATAAAGTCTCTTATAGGTGTTCCATCTCCCCAAACAACTAAAGGATCTTCTCCATCAAGAGCTCTTTTTATCAAAGACGGAATAACCATTGCATTTGCAGGGTCAAAATTATCATAAGGTCCGTATGTATTTGCCGGTCTAACAATCGAAATTTTGTCCCACCCATACTCAATTTTATAGGCTTGAGCTTGTAACTCTCCCATTCTTTTTGCCCATCCAGCAAATTTATCATTTTCAGAAGGAAAAGTTTTCCATACATCATCTTCATAAAATACCTCTGCAGGTGAATAAACTCCGATAGTGCTAGTAAACAAATATCTTTCCACATTACACTGTCTAGCAGCTTCCATCATATTTGTATTAAACAAAATTATAGGAACAAAGAAACTAGCTGGTTTCTCAGATGTCATCTTTGGAGAACCCTTAATCCCTGCTAAATGAAAAACTATCTCCATTCCTTCACAAGCAGCTAGACAATTATCAAATTTCATTAAATTTGTTCTAATAAATTCAGCTTGAGGATGAGCTCTAGTGGGGTCATCTAAAGATGCAATTCTTACTTTAGCCCCTTGTTGAATCAACATCTCTACTAACTGTCTTCCAATCATTCCTGAGCCGCCAGTTACTAATACTTTTTTATCTTTGTAAAAACTCATTTTAATTTTCCTTTAACTCTTTATTTACTTCTTTTCTACAGTGTTCTAACAAATATTTAACACTTTCCTCGAAACCATATTTTGGTTTCCATCCAGTCTCATTACTAAATTTAGAGGTATCTGGTATTTGTAAAGTAACGTCTACTGGTCTAAATAAATTAGGATCAGCCCTTGAAGGAATCTCACACTTAGCTAATTTTTTTAATTCCTCTAAAAATTCTCCTACAGTTATTATTTTTTCTCCACCAATATTGTAAACTTCTCCATATCTCCCTTTTGTTGTTGCTATCCAATAAGACTCCATAGCATCTCTAACATCTATCATTGTTCTTGTTGAATTTAAATTTCCATGAGAAAGCTCTTTTTGCAAGCCTTGTTCAACTCTAGCTACTTGCATTGCAAAAGATGTAGCAAACAAATCCCCTCTTCTAGGATTAATATAAGAAAACATTCTTGTAGTTATAACCTTTAAAGGCCTGTCTGCTCGCTTAAAATAAACTAATCCTAATTGATCCTGAGCAAGTTTTGAAACAGCATAAGGATTATTTACACTTATCGGGCAGTCTTCTTTTATTGGAATATTTTTAGGATCCACCTGACCATATACCTCAGAAGTACTACACATTTGAATTATCGGATCCAAATTTAAAGAATGAATTGCTTCAAGAAGATTTGCCGTTCCCATTATATTATTTTGCATAACACTTAACGGAGTGTCCCAAGCGGCTCTTACGTTTGCATGCGATGCTAAGTGAAATATCGCATCTGGATTTGCTTTCATTAAAACTCTGCAAACAGAACTAAAGTCACTTAAATCACACTCGTGAAGTTTAATTTTATCTTTTATATTTTCTATATTTTTTGGCGAAGTAGTACTATGCCATCTAGAAATTCCATGAACTTCAACTTCAGGATGATTATTAATTATGTACTCTGCTAAGTAACTCCCACCAGAGCCTGTTATCCCAGTTATTAAAACTCTTTTTATTTCTTTATCTACCATGCAAATATTACAATATAGTGGGTTTTTAATAATTATTGTAGTATACTCCTCAGAAAATTTACACTAAATTTATATACTAGATGCCTTCCTTAAAATTATGAAATCTCTTATAATTGGAGAAATTCACGAGAATGCAAAAGAGTTGTTAAGTAATGCAACGGATGTCTCAACAACAACAAATCAGCTTTTCATGAATGGAAATTCTTTCCCTGGTTTTGGTGTTGCAGTTATAAGAACTTTTACAAAGATGGGTAGACCTCAATTAAACAAATTACCCGATATCAAATATATTGTGAATTGCAGCGTGGGTACAGATAACATTGACTTAGATGAATTAAAAAAAAGGAATATAAAAATAATCTCTTGCGAAGGGACCAATTCAAATAGTGTTGCTGAACACACAGTTTACTTATTAATGTCCTTAATCAGACAAGATAGAATAAAACCCTTTTTTGAATTAAAAAATAAAACTATCGGGATCTTAGGTTTTGGGAACATCGGGAAACTTGTGGCAAAGAAGCTTTCAGGGTTCGATGTAAATATAATTGCCTTTGACGTTATAGAACAAGATAAAAAAGTTTTAGAGGAATTAAATGTAAAAATGAAAGACATTAAACAAGTTGTTAAAGAATCGGATGTAATCACAGTGCATATCCCCTTCAATATCCATACTAAAGAAATAATTAATGAAGATTTATTTAAACTAATGAAGGAAAAAGTTTTTTTCATAAATACATCCCGCTCTGAAGTAGTTGATGAGGAATTTTTATTAAAATATATTAATCTTGGAAAGTTTAGAGGTGTTGGTTTAGATGTATACTCAGAGCTTCTAAAAGACGAACTAACCAATATTAATGGCTTAAATTTAGTCCTCACTAATCATGTTGCAGCACAAGGAGAGGATTCTTTTGAAAATATGTGTGTAAGCCCAATGAAAGAATTATTAAATAATGTTATTTAGAAATTTCTCTAATGGTTAATAAAATTGATAATCCTTCATCAGATAGAAAAGAAAATCTTGATCAACCCTTAAAATTAATTGCAAAAACGTCTTTGATTGTTCTTATCGGCCTTTTCATATCAAAGCTTCTTACATATGTTTATAGAATAATTGTAGCCAGATATTTTGGTCCTGAAGAATATGGTTTGTTTTCTCTTAGTTTAATGGTGGTAGGTTTTTTAGTTGCAGTTTCAGCTCTAGGCTTAACAGATGGACTACTCAGATATATCCCAATTTACCGTGGTACAAAAGAAAAAGAAAAGATAAATTATATTTTTAAAATATCCTTGTTTATTGTTACAATATCCAGCATCTTTTCAGGCTTTTTACTCTTTTTTACATCCAATTTTATTTCCGTAAAGATTTTTCATAATGCTGGTCTTATCCCTTACTTGAAATGGTTTAGCCTACTTATTCCAATAACCATTCTCGCCAATTTATTTTTGACATTATTAAGATCTTATGAAAAAATAAAATGGTATTCATTTATTCAAAACATCGCTCAGAATATAATGAAAGTTCTTTTCTTAGCACTATTCATATTATTGGGGTTAAAAACAAATGCGATAATTTTCTCCTACCTTTTAGGTATTTTAAGTATGCTTATTCTTTCTTATTTAGTTTGGAAATATACATTAACGGATTTTTTTACCAAAACAGAATTAAAATATGAAGAAAAAAAAGAAGCTCGCAAATTATTAATTTCGTATTCGTGGCCAATAATTTTTATTGGTTTTGTAGGAACAGTTATTTATTGGATTGACTCTTTTGTTATTGGTTATTTTAAAACAGCAACAGATGTTGGTTTTTACAATGCAGCTTTGCCAATTGCAGGGTTGTTTAACATGGCCTCAGAGATATTTTTACAATTACTCTTTCCACTAATAACAAAAGAATATTCAAAAAACAATAAAGAGTTAGTTAAAGATCTATCACAACAAGTTGGAAAATGGATTTTTATAATTAATCTCCCTCTTTTAGTTCTTCTTCTAATTTTCCCAGTCGAAATAATTACACTCATCTTTGGAAAGAATTATGCTGTTGCAGCAACAGCTCTAAGGATTTTAGCAATCAGTTCGATTTTCACCTCTATTTCAGTGTTATCTTCCAACCTCCTTCTTATGGCAGGTAAAACAAGACTCATTCTGATTAATGCGATAATCTTTACGATAATCAATCTAGTTTTAAATTTAATTCTTGTTCCGCGCTACGGTATAAACGGAGCTGCTATTGCAACAACTCTCAGTACTATTGTTCTAAGTTCAATATACTTTTTCCTTTCATATAAATATACATCAATTCTTCCATTTAAAAGAAAAATGCTTAGGATTCTTTTAGTTTCCTCAATACTTGGATTTTTAGTTGTAATCATGAGAAAATTTTTAGTGATAAACTTAATATCTTTCATTTTTATTAGTATTCTATTTTGCTTATTTTATATAGTTTTATTATTTTTAACGAAATGCCTTGACGAACATGATTTAGTAGTTTTAAAATCAGCGAGAAATAAAATTTTAATAAGCCTTAGACCCTCCAATAAAAATGAAAAATCTTAAAGTCAGAAATAATAGAAGAAAAATTGATTCCTCAAAAGAGGATGCAAGCCTAAGTAATAAAAAGTTCTTATTTGCAGCTTGGGCGTCTGAGAGCAGGTCATATGCAACATATCAAGTTTGGTATTCTCCACTTAATAAAATATTTAAAAATATTCTCTTTTACGATCCTCAAAAGAATCTTTATCAATATGGGAAAGATTCTATGAATGAACGTTTTTTAGAGTTAATAGAAAAAGAAAAACCAGATTACGTATTTTTTTGGTTAATTTATGACGAGTTTTATATAGAGACGCTGTTGAAGATAAGAGAGATTTCTCCTAAGACAATAATAATAAACTTTTTTGGAGATGATGACTCCCAATTCGAGATATTTTCTAGATATTATGGGCTAATTTTCGATTATTCTTTAATTCTTCCTCAATTACCCAACTCGATTTATAAAAAAGAGGGCATAAAAAATTATTTTTTCACCCTTCTGGCCAATTTAGATAACTACACTCCTTTAAAAATAGAGAAAAAATACGATGTAACTTTCATTGGAACCCCTAAAAGCGATCGCTATGAATTAATAAGGTATCTTAAAGAAAATAATATCAATATCAAATTGTTTGGTTGGGGCTGGGACTCCTACCCAGACCTTAAAGACGTCTATGAAGGGCCTCTCAGTGATACTGATCTAGTCAAAAAAATAAATGAAAGCAAAATTAACTTATGCTTCACTAAAAATTACTATGGTGTTCCACACGTTAAAGGAAGAGTTGTTGAAGTTGCAGCCTGCAATTCCTTTGTACTTGTTGAATATTCGACCCGTTATTTAGATTTGTTCAAAGAGGGTAAGGAAATAGTCATGTTTAATTCTAAGGAAGATCTCTTGGAGAAAATAAAATATTATCTTAAAAATGAAAAACAAAGAGAAAAAATTGCAGAGAGGGCCTATAAAAAAATAGTTAAAAATTACGATTTTAACACAGAGCTTAGGAAATATTTCACACAAATATCTAAAAAAAGTAGTTTTAAACACAGGCTCTTACCTGAAGTAAAGAAAAACCAGATTACCTTAGCTAAAGAAGATTTTGAATTAAGCGCAGAAGAATTAAAAGAGAAAATTAAAAATTACGATTACTTATCTTTTAATGATGGCAATAGCGATTTTCATTCTTTCAAGGAGTATTTTCAGATTTATTCTTTAGAAAAGACTAAGAAGAAAATTAGTTGTTGTGATTATTATGCTTCTTCAGATGGATTAAAGAATTACCTAGCATTCAATAGTTTCTGGGCATTTAAAAGTTTAAGCTCGGATGACTTTCAATATTTCCAGAATATTAATCAGCTTATGGTTGATAAGAATTATTTTTTAGAGAATTTAGAAGATTTTCGCACACTCTTTTATGGGAAAAAAGTAGATATCCTCAAAGAAGACAAAACATGCTTTATTTCCATCCCTTTAGTCTCAATTAATAATATAAAAAATGCCAATTATGGGAAAATGAAGAAAGCATTTCTTATGTTATTTGTTTATGATCTTTCTTCAAAAATATATCAAAAAAAGTTATTGACTAGTTCTTATTTTTACAATCTTATTTTTAGTTCAATCACTCACGGAAGATGGTTCATCATAAGACATCTCTCAGGATCTTTATTTAATAAGGGAAAATTAAAAACATTAAAGAAAATAAAAGAGGGAGTTTAATAAAAAATTAATTAGCTAATTTAGACTTATTCTCTTTCCACCAAGCGATAGTCTTTTTCAAACCTTCGTCAAAATTCGTTGGGGCTTTAAATCCAAATTCTTTTTCAGCTTTAGAAACGTCTAGACCTCTTCTTGGTTGTCCATCGGGCTTAGTCGCATCCCACCTTACTTCTCCCTTAAATCCCATTATGCCGGCAATTTTTTGTACTAGTTCTTTTATTGTAATTTCCATTCCAGATCCCAGGTTAACTGCCTCAGGTTTATTGTATTTTTGAGCAGCAAGAATAATTCCTTCTGCGGCATCTTCAACATATAAAAATTCCCTGGATGGGTTACCAGTCCCCCACACTTCAATATAATCTAACCCATTAGACATAGCGTGATCAATTTTTCTTATAATAGAAGGTATAACATGTGATCTAGCAGGGTTAAATTCATCTCTAGGCCCATAAAGGTTAACCACTAACAGATGTACCCCATTAAACCCATATTGCTGTTTGTAAGCCTGAGTTTGAAGCATCATCATCTTCTTAGCCATTCCATAAGTAGCATTTGTTTCTTCTGGAAAACCTTCCCACAAGTTTTCTTCTTTAAAAGGAACAGGTGTAAATTTAGGGTATGAACAAACACTTCCAACACCAACGAATTTCTTCACATTATATTTTCGAGCATTTTCAATAACTAGTGTATTTATCATATTATTATTATAAAGAATACTGCCTGGACGATCTTTTGCATATCCTATCCCACCTCCATCAACTGCTGCGTGAATAACAATCTCTGGCTTAACTTCTTTGAAGAGTCTATCAACCTCACTTTCTTTTCTTAAATCATATTCCTTAGATCTTGGTGCAAAAACCTCAGCACCTCGTGCCCTTAATTTCTCAACTATGACACTTCCTAAAAAACCAGCTCCACCAGTTACAAGAATCTTTTTCCCACTTAAATCATAATTTTCTTCCATTCTTACAGAAATAAAAACCTATTATTTATTCTTTTCGTTAGAATTTAAGCAGCTGCCTTTAATTCTTCCACTAATCTTTCTTCAAGAACTCCTCTTTCATATAAAACTCTAACAAGTCTGAATTGCTCAGCTAATGCTCCAAGTTGCCACAATCTTTTATTGTCCCACAAAGCCTGATTTTTTGTTTCAATCTCAGTTTGTTCTGCAGGGTGAGTATAATCTACGTGAACTGAAAGGACCTTCTGACCTCTTAAAATCATTAAAGAAGTTGGCATATGCATCATATGGTCTCCTCTCGCTATATCAATTTGAGCCTTTTTTAATTCAACAGCCTTACCATTATCATCAAGCTTAATTCCATAAGGTTTTAGATTTTCAGTATCTGTAATTCTCATTTCAGCCAGAACTTCAGCAACTTTAGGATCATCAAACACCTTGAAGTATGGAGTCATTTGTCTTTTCCACATGTGGGGCCCATTGAATTGATCCAGTGGCATTCCATGAATGTCTACATATCCATTATTAGTATGTAAGTGGTTTCCAAACCTTTCTGAAAACTCTTGTGATTCGGGATAAGATCTCATGCTTATTCTGTGAGGAACAATTAAATCAGCTCCGCTTTCTTTCATCCTCTTAACTAGATAATCAATGCTATGTACATGGTCTACTTTTTCAGGTTCACACCAATCCAATATAGAAATATTATTCTCAACTGCAAATTTATCTGCGTATCCGAGGGCTTCTCTTCTTGAGGGGGCTAAACCTTTTGCTGTTTCAGGAAAAGCATAAACTCCAATTGACTTTAATTGATCTATAAATCTTCCATCGTCAGTTCCTCCGTCAAGAACTACTAATGGATAATCTTGTTCTACAACTCTTTGGGCGAAGCCTATAGCAAGGTTCTTTCTCATTATCCCCTCAGGGCTATTATTATAAAAAGTCGTTGTGAATACTACAGCATCTTTTACCATCTAAGTTTCATTAGAAAACTGTTTTTAAGCATTCTTGTTCTCTATAATATATTTTCCCCTAAAGAATTCTTCAAATTTACTTATGATATATTCTATTTGTTCTTTCGTTAACCGTTGATGACACGCTATGTAAAATCCATAATTATTAACCCATTTAGAAACAGGATAATTGTCTTCAAGATCTCCAAATATTTTTTTATAAACAGGCTGGTTAATCAGTGGAAGCATATCGCGCGTTTCAATATTATTCTTCTCCAAAAATAAAACTAATTCTTTCTTAGAAAATGAAGAATTTTTTCTAATTACAATTGGAAACATCATATAAGAATGATCTCTATCAATCCTTCTATAAGGCAGTTGAATAAACTTCTCAAACTTTTTTAGTTTAGAAATTAAATACGATGCATTTCTTCTCCTTTTTGAAACTATTTCATTAGCTCTCTCTACTTGTGCTAACCCTACAGCTCCTTCCATCTCAGTAATTCTTGCGCTATGACCCATTCTAATAAAACTAAATCTTCTATCTACTATTTCTTTTAACTCTTCTCCTTTTTTACCTTTATCATCGTCCATAGTAATATAGATTCCATCTCTTCCATGATTTGCCATACTTCTAATTATCTCTGCATAACGTGGGTTATTAGTCAATGCTAACCCCCCAACTCCTGTAGCAATTATATGTGCAGCATATGTAGAGAAACACGAAATATCCCCAAAACTTCCAACACTTTTTCCTTTATACTTGGCTAGAACTGTTTCACAAGAATCTTCGATAACTTTTAATTTATGTTTCCTTGCAATCTTCATAATCTCAGACATATCTGCAGATTGTCCAAACAGGTGAACAATCATTATTGCCTTGGTTCTTTTTGTAATCTTCTCCTCGATTTTTTTATAATCTATATTGTAAATCTTACTATCAATATCTACAAATATTGGTTTTAATCCATTTTGTATTATCATATTTGATGTAGAAATAAAAGTTACTGCAGGACAAATAATTTCATCTCCCTCTTCCCACTCTTCTGTCTCTTTTAAACACGCTATAGCAATTCTTAAAGCGTCTGTTCCAGAGTTTACAGCTATAGCAAATCTACATTCGTGCATCATAGCAAATTTTTCCTCAAACTTTTTTAGAAACGGTCCATAAGAGAGTCTTTCAGAATCTAAAACTTGGTTAACGTATTTCTTCTCCAGAGGGGAAATATCAGTAAACCCCACACCAATTTGTTCTTCTTGTGTTCTTCCTCCTAGAAAATTTTTAATAATAAAATTCAAAGCCTGATTTTTTGTTTTAAAACCATATTTGCTTCTAACATCTTCCACTATTTGGTCTTCCTCCTTTGGTATTTCCACCTCAACTCGCATATTACCCCTTTAAGTAATACATATTTAAGGATTTGTTTAAATCAAGATATACATCATTTTATATTAGAATTTTATTTTCTCCCATTTAACCCATATACTCTTTCTTCTGTTTCCTGTATGTCATGCAGTACCATCATCTCAACAAGTTCTTTAAAAGAAATCTTTGGCTGCCATCCAAGTCTTTCCTTTGCCTTAGTAGAGTCTCCTAAAAGCAAATCAACTTCTGTTGGTCTAAAGTAATGTGGATCAATTTCTACAACTACCTTCCCGCTTTTCTTTTCAATATATTTTTCTTCGACACCTACTTTACCATTACTTTCTATTTCCATTCCAGCAAATTTGAAAGCTTCTTCCAAAAACTCTCTAACAGAATGCGACTCTCCAGTCGCAATAACATAGTCATCTGCCTCTTTATTTTGAAGCATTAACCACATTGCCTCAACATAATCCGGTGCAAATCCCCAATCTCTTTTTGCATCTAAATGCCCTAAATAAAGTTTATCCTGCAGTCCATACTTTATATTGGCAATGGCCCTAGTGATTTTCTTTGTAACAAATGTCTCTCCTCTTCTTGGTGATTCGTGATTGAATAATATTCCATTACAAGCAAATATGTTATAAGCTTCTCTATAATTTTTGGTTATCCAAAAAGAAAATAGTTTGGAAACTCCATAAGGGCTCCGAGGATAAAAAGGAGTAGTTTCTTTTTGAGGATTTTCTAAAACTTTTCCAAACATTTCGGAAGAAGATGCCTGATAAAACCTCGCTTTTGGGCAGATTTTACGTATTGCCTCTAATAATCTCAAAGTTCCTAAAGCAGTTATGTCAGCTGTATACTCTGGAATGTCAAAACTCACCCTAACATGACTTTGTGCTGCTAAGTTGTAAACCTCATCAGGCATTGTTTTCCTCAGTATATCATTAACAGAAGAAGCATCCGATAAATCTCCATAATGAAACTTTAGAGGAGGGTTCTTATGCGGGTCTATGAGGATGTGATCAACTCTCTTTGTATTAAAAGAGCTACTTCTTCTTATTATTCCATGTACTTCATATCCTTTTTCCAATAAAAACTCAGCTAAGTAACTTCCATCTTGCCCAGTTATTCCAGTTATTAGGGCCTTCTTTTTCTCCATAAGATTACAAAGACAAATTATTTAAAAAGATTTAGTTACTCAAAATATGATGCGATCCCCAAAAAAAGTGCTTCTTTACCCTCCTGCCTCTAAAATTCATACAGCTTACAAATCCCTTATATCCAGTCCCCCTCAAGGATATATTTTCATTCAAGCTCTAGAATCAAAAAAACAAAAAACTTTCAATTATTTAAGGAATTTTTCCTTAATCAGAAAGATATACTCATTATTCATTAAAGTCTTTAAAACAACCAAGATGTTAGACCTTTCTGACTCCCCTATAGAAATAGAAGATGTTGACCTGATATTTTCTAGAGGGTATATTTACAAGGGGGCAAAGCCATATGTTATAGACGTAATTGATAACATTTATTGTTTGGCTGGCTATAATTATAGTCTTTTTATCCATAATCTTAAAAAAATAGAAAAATCTCTTTTAGAAGATAATTGTAAGAAGATAATTTGTGCGAACGAGTCTTCTTTTCAGATGATGAAAAAATATTTCTCAGATAATGTTCTTAAAAAAACAGTTTTAGTGAGGCCAGCTATCAACCTTTTAGATTTTGAGAATAAAAGGGATAACAAAAAGATTAGATTTCTTTTTATGGGATCAATTAATAATCCTAAGGATTTCGATTTTAAAGGAGGCCTAAATTCTATAGAAGTTTTCGATGTACTCTCTAAAAAATATGATAATATCGGATTAGTTATTCGGTCCCAAGTCCCTGAAGAAATTAAAGAAAGAATCAAGTCGAATTCTAAGATTAATTTAATGGATAATGAAATAAGCTTCGAAGAAATAATCAATTTATATTCTAGTTCAGATATCCTTCTTTGTCCATCTCATACTTATCTTGGTTTAATGGCGTTACTTGAATCAATGTCGTTCAAATTACCAATAGTGGCACTAGACACTTATGCTGCAAAAGATTATGTAAAAGATAAATATAATGGATTTGTCGTTCCTAAATCTAAGAATGTAAATGGGTATTATGACCCTTCATATCCGACAAATGTTAGATCAAAAGAGTTTCTCAAAGAAATAAAAAATATCGATAATCTTGTAATAAATAATCTGGTAGAAAAATCAGAAGTTTTAATAGAAAATAAGAATTTAAGAAAAAGAATGGGGGAAAACAGTAGAAAAATCATTATTTCAAAATTCTCTATCCCTATTAGAAATAAAAAATTAAAAAGAAGATTTGATGAAGCAACTAAATAGTTCTCTGCCACAATGTTTATAAAAGGCTGGTTTGATTTATAAATGTAAAATGAAAGACTATACTCTTATTGAAAAGTGTAGAATTTGCGGTTCCACCGCATTAACGGAAGTTATAAGTCTGGCTCCTCAATATCTTTCTCCAACTTTTGTTGAGAGCAACGAAGGAAATGAGCTATCTCAAATAAAAGTTCCTCTTACAGTAGTTTTATGTGATAAAAGTAAAGATCCAAATGCTTGTGGTTTGATTCAATTAAAAGAAACCGTAAATCCAGATCTACTTTATACCAACTATTTTTACAGAACAGCTGTAAACGATACTATGAAAAAAGATTTAAACGAGCTTGTAAATACCCTGCAAACAAAAGTAAATCTAAAAGATGGTGACATAGTTGTTGACATAGGGGCAAATGATGGAACCATGTTATCTTACTTTCCAGAGAAAACTACACGTATAGGTGTGGAACCAGCAAAAAATATTGATTGGAACCACTTAGACAAGTCGATAAAAATAGTTAATGATTATTTTTCAGGGAAAGCATTAAGCCCTGCTTTAAACGGTAAAAAAGTAAAGTCCTTCACATGTTGCGCTATGTTTTATGATTTGGAAGACCCCAATTCGTTTGTATCAGATATAAAAAACCTTTTGGCCGAGGATGGTGTTTGGTGTATTCAGATAAGTTACCTTGTTTTAATGATCAAGAATTTAAATTTTTATGACATCTGCAACGAACATCTAGAGTACTACTCCTTACAAACTTTGTCTAATTTAATGGAAAGGCATGGTTTAGAAATTTTTGACGCTGAAACTAATGCTGTTAATGGGGGGAGTCTCAGAGTCTATGTCTCTCATAAAGAGGAGAATAAAGAAAAATCAGAAAATCAGAAAAACCTTTTACAAATCGAGGAAGAAATGAATCTCTATGATGCTCAACCTTATAAAAATTTTTATATTGAAATGGAGAATTTAGCAACAAAAGTAAGAGCCCATTTATTAAATGAAATTAAAAAAGGCAATAAAGTTTTAGG
>OBEQ012502107.1_pt1 | contig 17490 bp, 25 predicted proteins | sample 1670901 | NCBI WGS metagenome assembly OBEQ01 (sample SAMEA104232315, study PRJEB22302) | groundwater metagenome | biome: forest; feature: aquifer; material: groundwater | place: USA | collected 2011-08-07 | depth 5.4 m
ACGCCGCGTGGAGAGGTGCGCCGGATAATCTCAGCACGACCTGCGTCTAGGAGGGAGCGAAATGCCTACCATCAAACGTTCGCAAGCCGAGATCCGTAAGACAGGAGGGCGTGTGGATCTCAAACGGGTCCGGGCGACGACCGACAAGGATATCGCGCGGTGGATTGCCGAGGATCCGGACACGGCGCCAGAGCTTCCTTCCAAAGTTAGACCTCGCGCCGTCTTCACGCCTCCCCTGCCGGACGTGCGGCACATCCGTGAGCAGTTGAGCCTCACGCAAGCGAAGTTTGCGAAGCGCTTCGGGTTGTCACAACGAACAGTTGAGCAGTGGGAGCAGGGTCGCGCCATTCCAGACCGCCCTGCCCGGATTCTGCTCGCAGTAATTGAGCGCGATCCTCGTGCGGTCGAGCGGGTAGTTGTTGGCAGCCGGAAACCTTGACGCCTCTGGAGCCGGCGATCGGACTCGAACCGACGACCTGCGCATTACGAGTGCGTTTTCCGGAAATCTCTTCCAATCCCCCAAGTCCTCTGAGTCTTCAAACCCGTGCCAAATCAAGGCTTCTAGGACGGGCCTCAGAAAGAGCACTGACGATGGCGAGCGTGCCCAAGGGTGCCCCATAGTGATCGTGCAACCTGGGCTTCCGGGCCTCTCACACGAAGTACCTAAACCACGCAGGAGCGGCACCATACATCGCTTCAAGAGGCCGTACAAACCTCTCCTCCAACCACCCGGCTACTGCTACGGCGTTGTCAGTCGCGCGCTCGACAATGTCGGGGGACCCGATCTGGTACTGATATACATCCGTGAACCAAAGTTCCACCGAGTGCTCCCAGAGCGGACCCCTCACCCGCATCGTACACCACATCAACCAGAACCATCGCCCGAAATCAAACTCGAGGAGCACAAGGTTATTGTGTGATGTGAGCTTTGAGTACACGATAAGTCCGAAGCGGCCTAAGTGCCCTTGATGCTTGTACCCTAGTTGTTTGACCCGGGCTGACACGATCTTCTTGAATGGGACGGGTCTCGCTTCAGGAACAGGCGGGATGACCCCCTTTTGAGACGGTAGGCGGTGAGGCAACTTCTCCAGGAACGCCTGCGCCTTCTGCTCCGCCAGTAGTTCGTCGCGCAGTCGACCGGCAGCCTGATCAGCTGTCGCGAGCTGAGCCTCCTCGCCAACCGAACGGTAGGCGATAACCTCGCTGCTCCGAACAGAACCTAGGTTCGATAGGAACTCGCGGATAGCCCCGGCACCTCAGGCAAGCGGGACAACGCGGCGGATACCGGAAGTTCGACGTGGGCCGTGATCCCGTTGAAACGGCGCGTAATCCACCAGCTGTGATCTAGGATGAGGCAATCAGAAGGTTCCCACAGAAAACCGTGGTGTATGGAACGCTTCCTCTGCATGGCGAGCACTTCGGAGCTGACAGGCCTCTCCCCGTCCCATCGAATCTTGTCTAGAATGTAGATCGAACGACTTAGTGGGAACGAACGCGGCACCCCTCGTGCAATCTCGAGAATTACGTTAGGATCCGGAATAGCAGTTGAGGCATCTGGATTCCACTGGTCCCACTCGCTGGTGAGGTTGGAGATTACACCTGTCGTCCCATTTGGCGCGCTCTCTTCAGGGTGGACAACGTAGTAGGGTCGCATCTGGGGAAATCGTTTCAGCAAGCGCTCGCAGGCGTCGACCGCCCGATAATGGGGCAGATCAGGATATGCGTACATAGTGTGGTCGAAATAGAATCGTAGATCGTAATCGGTCCAGCCGCGTGCACGGAGCAGGCTTATCGCACGCTCAAGACGCTGAGGTGCCGTAGGGATTCTGGCGTCTTTGAACCGGAACCGCTGAAAGACTCTCATGACTGAACTACTTCGATGCCTGAGTCGATAGAAACTTCATTCAAGGGGCTGTAGTATGCTATTCCGAGGCCCATGAGGATATTTCAGAGCGCCTGTTTGAGAGGGTCTTTGGACCCGACAGTCCCTTCATTTCCCGCGAAGAGAAACTGGACGAGCTCCTCCGGCTTCTGGACGATAATACTCAGCAACCTGATGGCCAAACCACCAGCTGGCACGCCTACCGTGTTGCGGAACGTCTGAACGATACTTCGCTGTTTCCAGTCCTGCACAGTCGCTTGGGGGGCACCACAGATGCAAAAGTAAAACGACACCTCTACTCGATCGTTGCAAAACTTGGGGAGAGAACGGGTAGCCGCAGCGCTACAGAAATACTCATTGCGCGGATTCCTGTGGAGCGAGACAAGATGACTCTGTTCTGGCTGCTTGATGGCTTGCGCGATCAACAAGCGATCCCTGATTGCGAACCGCTCGTTGGGTTGATAGCGGATCGCAGGTGGATGGTCCGCCATGCCGCGATTAGGGCGTTGGGGAAGTGCCGAACTCCTCGAGCAGAAGACGTTCTGATCCACGTGTTGGAAAGGTCGCAAGATCCTCATGACCTAATCTACGCTAACGCGTCTCTTGCTCTGGTCGCCTCGACCAGGGCGATCCAGGCACTTCGGCGCCATATCCATTCCAGAAAAGACGACGTCAAGGCATCCGCGCTTTACGCGCTCTCCCAGATAGATGACCCCAGGGTGCCTCCAATCCTCCTCGACGCACTGACGGATCGCTCACGCGCAGCGAAGGAGTACGCTATTCGCGGACTCCATAAGATCGGCAATGCTTCAGCGGTTCCCGCGGTTTGCGCCAGGATTAGGGCGATCCTGAAACGACAACGAAAGTCTATCACGGTCCCGAAGACGGAATTGATAGTCGCCGTCGACTTCGTCGCGCGTTTCAGAAAGGATCCTCAAACAAGCCTAGAGGTGGAAACAACGCTCCAATGGGTTGCGACGCGGTGGGATTACCTCACCCTGGCGGAGAGAGCCTGGCTCTCAGATCTGCTGCCGGATCTCTACGTGGGGCCACAAACACGTGCCTTACAGAAACCACGCCCACGACGTAAACGGAAATGATCGCTCGAATGAACAACTCCAGAGCGATGACCTGCGCATTACGAGTGCGTTCTCCAGTATTCCCAACAAGTCCATGGAGTCCCCCGAGTCGCAAAATCCGCACGATTTTGAGACTTTTTAGAACCAAGAGAATCACGAAGACTCTTGCATATGGCGAGCGTGCCCCAAGCGCGCCCCAACAACGCCAGTGGGTATGGGGGCAAGTGACGCCTCTGAGTGGTGCACCGAACAGAGGCTGAGGAGACCCCATAAGGTTTCTGTGTTGCAATCACGGTCTGAACCCAGCTGGATAAGGTGTGGCGGACGCATTGGGGCTGAACCACAAGGCCAGTCCAGTCCGTGTTCGGACGTGATGGAAGGGGCGGCGATCGTCGTGAATTTCCCCCAACAATCGTTTACACTGTCCTGCTCCGGTAGGTCTCTTATTCGAGGATTGCTTGATTGGTGGAGGGGAGGCAGTTCCACGCGCGATCATGGGTTGTCAGTGGGGCGGGCTTCGTACTACTGTCGATAGACTTCTCTCCGATGTCGAACCACGTGAAGAACCACTACCGAGGCGTGAATGTCATAGCGAATCCTGTAGTCGCCGACCCGGTATCGCCACTGAGCCCTTTTAGCTGCTACGAGCTTCTGACCGCGACGAGGATCCGCCTCAATCCGTTTTAACGCTTTGAGCACCTGCCCCTGCACCTTCTTGGGCAAATCCCGAAAATCGTCTTCAAATTGCTGAGTGGGGACGAGGTGGAACTGCGGCATCTAGCGGGTCCCAGCGTAGATAGCGCGCAGCGCCTCAAGGCTGGAAACCTTGCCTCTCTTGTACTGTCGGTGGGATTCTCTGAGGGTCGTCTGAAACTTCTTGTCCGCTTGCTCTGCGGCGATCTCCAAAAGGTCCTCAAAGTCCTCGACTCCGAGAATGACCACCTTTGGCTTCCCCTTCTTGGTGAGGATGAAACGTTGCCCCTCGGTCGCTAGCTTGATGACCCGACCGAGGTGAGTGCGAGCAGCAAAGGCATTGATGATCTTGGGGGTCCTTCGCTTCGTGATCACCACTGCGTGCCTCCCTTCGGGAAATTAACTAGTTAAAATACATGCTTCTAGATTACTCTCAGATAGCCGGAGAATCAAGCGGCTGACGTCAGAATATCCGCCAACTGATGGCGCACCTCACCATCTTGGGGATGCTTAGCCAACGCGCTTGGAAGTCGGCCGCCAGAGGCCCCCCGCTCCGCTGACCTGATGCGTGGCAGGAAGGACTCGGACGCCTTGATAGATCCGGAGTCGGCGATCGGACGTCGAACCGATGACCTGCGCATTACGAGTGCGCTTTCGCGGAATGTCCGCAAATCCACCGGGTCCTCTGAGTCCCAAAACCCGCGCTAAATCGGGACTTCTGACTCGCAGGGAGCTCAGCAAGAACACTGACGGTGGCGAGCGTGCCCCAAGGGTGCCCCAAACGTCATCGCGTGAACCTCGGTAGAATCTCCGGGCGGCGACAACGACCTAACAGTCTAAGTGGGACCCCGCTCAGTCCTGACTGTGTTCAGCTGCATTGACCTACGATTGAGTCTTCCCCGGTGTGTAACGACTGATGTGTTCCGACCTTGAACGGAAGGCGTAGGACCACCACAACCCGGAGCTCTTACTCTGAAACGTGGGCTTCCTCCGGAGGGACCGGGAACCAGTCTCGCAGTCGCTTCGGAGTCCCAACGGGGAGGGGCGGGGCAGCATATTCCGAGAAGAGGGCGACTTCCTGGCTAGTCGAGAATGCTGCGGAGCGACACCAGATGCCAGGGCGATGCTCTCCGTATAGACGAAGACCAATGGGTTGTGTAGTCGCATGACCGACCGCCAAAGGGTACTTCGTCGGCAGTCCCACACCTGCGACCCCAGCGTCAGTCACGACATCGATGAGTCCATCTTGGTCTAATTCGAGCTCATGAAGATCCTCTTGATCATCCTCAGCAAGCTCCCACGGTTGAAACGATCGCCCTTGATACTTGTGTTGGAGGTTTGCAATAGCCACCTCACGAGAGCAGGAAGTATACAGTACAGGAAAGGAACCTGGCGGGTTCCACCGACCGCCGTCTCGTTGGGCGAATGTCCCGTCTGTTGCGGCGCGTGCCACGTCCTTGACCGTCGCGTAGTGTGGAGCATATCGGAACACTCGACCAGAGAATGGGGGGCGCACCTGTGGATTCCACCTACGCGGTCCGGTCATCGGTGATGACACGCTCCACGTAATCCGCAAATTGGTCCGCCCTATCCGCGAGCACCACTGACATCGGCGTACGCCCTCTGAGGCCGCGGTCAGGGCGCCGTAGGATGGACGGGAGCATCCCAGGTTTGAAATGCGACTCAAGCCGCTGGAGTTTCGCGAGGTGAACGTCAACTGCAGCCCGTACCTCAGCGGATGCCCCACCACCTGCCAGCCACTTGCGGATGGCCTGTGGGCGCACCTTCAGGAGTGTGGCAAGTTCGCGCTGGGTCAAGCCAAATCCGTTCTGCAAGCGCTTTAGCTTGCCCAAGAACTCGCTTCTCCCCTGCTCTTGGGCAAGGTCCAGGTCCACCAGTCCTGCTACATATGCCAGTACCCGCCCCGCGCTGTGTGGATCGCTGCTCCTTGTAGATGGGAGGTTCTGTCGCACGGCCATCAAGTTCGAATCGAAGAAGACGGTCGGCGTTTGTCCGAAGAATAGCGCACATGTTGTTCGCAGCCGCTGAGCGAGTTCCAATGCTACTACGTGACGAGCATCGTCCTCACGAAACGTCCATGCAGACGCTAGTGCGCTGGTGACCGCTTCGTGCAGGCTCAGCCACACATACGTCTTCCCGGAACCCTCTGGGAGTGGGGGCAATTCTGCCAACGCCCGATGAACGAGACGGAGGGCGGCCTCGGTGAATGCGTGGGCCAGCCGGGGACTTCGTCCAGCCAACAGTTCGCGGCATGAGACAAAGTCGCTAATCTGCTCTTCTGCCCAAGTCCGGACTTCGCCCGGGGTGCCTTCAAGCAGGACATTCATGTTCCAATCATAGCAGGGAGAGCAACCTCTGAGCAACCGTAGAGCAAGTCATTGGCAACCGTGCAAAGGCGGCACAAAAGACCCATCAACTCTCCACAAACAGAAACCGTCTAGCGGACTCAAATTCCTGCGTATCGTCAGGTGTGGGCTTTTCGTCAGCTTCATAACCGACCCAAACCGACACGCGCCGCCGATACGGTCGGCCCAACGCCACCTTCTCCGCCCAAACCTGGAGCCTACCATTTCCGTCATGGATAAGTATGACGCCTCGGTCGCGCCGGCGGCCTATTAGCATCGTTGTGGAAGGCATAGTTCAAGCTCGAACAGTCAGTAGTTGGGCCTGCCTTCCTGGCTCGCTCAGGAAACTCGAAAAAGTTGCTTCGTGCTGAGTTTGGGCACCTCCGCATCTTCTGGGTGAGAGGCAGGACGGACAAACTTCACATAAAACCACGGCGACCTCTTTAGCTCTAGGTGAGGAAAATCGGATCCTTCTGCGCGTGCGGCAAATGCAGCGCCGACTGTGTCTCGGCGAGCATGCCCTAGTAGTCAGTCCGAGACAATACATCCCTTCAGGGTGGTAGACGTCGACCTCTTCGAGAATCATAGGCGTGTCAATGTCCCGTCTATGCTCCGCCATACAAAACTGTCTTGTAGAATGAGGGAGCAGCTGTGCCCGTGGTGGAACCATTGGCAAAGGGACTGTTGGCTTTGGGGGGGCGCCTCTCCATGAAGTTGATTTGGACCAAGACCGGTCCTTATCTCCAGGATACGTACAATCGTGAAGAGGAACTGGAGAAGGCAATCCTCCAAGTCCAAGGCGAACTGTTCGGCCCAAACCGCATCTACATGGACCTCAAGAGGAAAATCGGAACAAAAGGTGGACTGCGCAATTTGCCAGATGGCTATCTTCTCGACCTGAACGGCCGCAAACCTCGACTCTATGTGGTTGAGAATGAATTAGCCTCTCATGATCCGCTGCGTCACATCGCAGTACAAATCCTCGAATTCTCGCTCTCTTTCGAAGAAGAGCCTCGCACCGTGAAAACAATACTTTACAACGCCCTCCACGAGCGGCCCGAGGCTAAGCGCCATGCAGAGGACTATGCGGCAACACACGGTTTCCGAAACTTGGATCACATGCTGGAATACCTAGTATTTGAGTCTCCCTTCGCAGCGCTGGTCATAATCGACGAAATGCCCGACGATCTCCAGAATATCCTGGCCAAGAAGTTCCAATTCGGCGTAGAAGTCCTGGAATTGCAGCGGTATCGGAATCCGGAAGGTGATCATTTCTTTCAATTCGAGAGATTCCTCGCTGATGTACTTGAAGATGTGGGGACAGGCGAGACAACTACAAGACCGGGCACCCCTGCAGTGGACGTCACTGAGGTTGACACGGTTGTCGTTCCCGCGCGAGAAGAGGGCTTCAAAGAGGTTTTTCTGGGCGAACATCGCTGGCATGCTGTACGAATCCATGGCGCGATGAGACCGCAGATAAAATACATTGCAGCGTACCAAATTGCTCCAATCTCAGCGATCACACATATCGCTCCTGTACGGTTCATAGAGCCATGGAAGGATACGAACAAGGTGGTCATCAACTTCGCAGAACCCGCCAAGGAAATCGGCCCTATCGGTTTGGTTAAAGGTGGGCGGGTCAGGCCGTTGCAGAACCTTAGATACACGACCAAAACGAGGATTGAAACTGCGAAGACGCTGGACGAGCTATGGTAAAGTTTCAGCTCAAGTTGTGACATTGTTGGAGGCTGCTCGGCCTCATCGAGAAGTTTCCGCACTATGAGCCGATTGTCGGGCTCTCGATGAGGGATCTCCTTCGCCCGGCTGATACCAACCACAAGTATGACTCGGGTGGGGTCGTCACAGCCTGGGTCCAGGCTACTCATCATGCAACACGCTGCAACACGCTCCGTTTCTTGACACGTAGAGACGGTTTGCGAGATGATCGAACCACCATGCCGCGGGCGCATTTCTCTGATCCCAAAGCCGAAGCCGAGCACGCTCAACACGGACTTGCTGGCGCGGTTGCTCGGTACACTGTAGCCATTATCCCTGAGGCGGGACTGAATCTCGGAAGCGGTGTCTTGGTCTCCCATGAGGGCGACCTATTCGTCGCCACTGCTCGGCATGTTGCGCAAGATCTGTCACTTGACAACGCGTACTGCATCCCTAAGCTCAAGGGTTCGCTCAAGATCATCTCGAGGGAACAAGTCCGGGAGCGTCTGGCGGAAGTGGAACCGAGCGAGCGCTGCCGGCTACTCGTCGCCGAGCGCATTCTCTCCTCGCAGAGCCCCGACGTCGCTCTGTTCCGCCTCAATCAGGCACACCCCACCCGAACATCGACGACTCTTCGTTCGACTGTTGCTCTTTAAACGACAGGATAGTGAATGTACCAAAACGATACACAGACCTTGGAGGCAATGGAGGGCGGGGCTTGGACTGGCAACTCTGGGAAATGGGCAACGAAGTTCGACGGGTCGCTGGCATTCGACCAGTCCTCGCTAGCTGGATGGCCAAGACCCATCCTGATCAGATCAAACTCCAAGCATTTCTTGACAGAACCATCCCAGCACTCACGCCGTTGCCCTCCGGACACGAACTATTCTTACACATGGAGATCGACGTCATCGACCCAAAACATCTAAGCCATCATCACGATGTCGAGAACTATGTCACACCATTGTTTGGCGGTCCCCGACTCGACCCTACGCGATTTGTATTCGTGAGCGCACGAAAACGCGTTGGAGGAGAATCGCACATCACCATAGGAACGGCACGACCGCGAAAGCCTCAGCTCGATCCTACTGCATGGGCTCACTTCTCTTGTACTATGTCCGGTAGTCCGCAGACGAAGCAATGGAAAAGTCAGTTACGCACGGCGTTAACGAAGTCAGGTCCTACCACTCCGGGGGGCAGCTTAGAAGTTCATCTCGCTTGGCGCTGCTCAGATCGATACTGTCGTAATTGGGTCTCACTTTGGAAGCCCACGGGGGACGCAATGGGACCTATCTTGGGTGAACCGTTTACTGACAAACCCTTCTATCCGAATGACGACAGGATCACGTACCTTGGGCTACACCTCCGTCGGGACGAGGCGATGGAACTGCATTGTGATGTGGGGATCTGGTGGCGACAACCTCGTTGATGATGGCCTTGTAACCGCAACTCCAGCATCATTTCATACTCAGCGTATGCGGTTGCTGACCAGAGGTAAGCCCGCGGTATGGCGAAACCTTCTGCGAGGGCAGGCATTGAACCACCTTCCGATGACTATTATCGATCCTGATGAACCCTATGCCCTTCGCATGACAGCCGAGCGGGAACGGCGTCGACGTTTGCTAAATGAGCCGCACATTCAGCCGCTGACGGTCTGGGTCAAACGACTGAGAGCCGAGACCGGCCGTGGAGCGAACATTCCCTTCTTTGATCCGTGTGATGGAGGATTGAACGCACGGTGCCTGTTACTCCTCGAAGCACCGGGACCAAGGGCCGTGGAAACAGGCTTCATATCACGCAACAATCCTGATCCAACAGCGAGGAACTGGTGCATGCTGCTTCGGGAGGCGAGGTTGCCGCGGAGTAGTACCGTATTATGGAACATCGTGCCCTGGTACATTGGGACCGTGTCTAAGATTCGATCAGCTCGTCGCTCTGATATTGATGATGGTCTACCCTCCCTTCTCGACCTCGTGAAGCTGCTAAAGAGGCTTCGCCTAATAGTCCTCGTGGGGCGAAAGGCGGGGTCGGCGAGAACCAAACTCCAGAAAGTGGTCAATTTTCCGATGATGTCAACTCTACACCCGAGCAACCTAGTGTTGAACCGATACCCAGAGAATCGGTCACGGATGCTCAAGGACCTGCTCCACGTACGGCGTCACCTCGTTCAGCACTGAGGCATGCTTAGGCCCCTCGGATGCGCTGGATACTCGTCTCGACGGGTCTATCTGGATGGGAGTAGATACCCTTGAAGAAGTGGATGGCGTAGGGGTTCACACATGATTTGACTGTTTTGCGAAGAGGGATACCCGTTGCAGTCTGGAGAGCGCATCGCCACAAGCTACCCTCGAGAGCGTAACGGAAACTCCCACGGAAGGAACTTGTGTGCTCCTAAGTAAAATTGGTTTGAATTGGGCCACATGAGGAAGGGTAGATGCCAAGATTAGCTGCTGGAGATAGTGGCGAACAGAAATCGGCCGAAAAGCTCTTAATTCATCGCTTGGCTCGCCAGTTGCGGGTGAAACTTACCAAGCGGCGCTTCCCTATCCAAGGTGGTGGATGGCTCGAGGTGGATGGCGCGTGCGAATCTCCCCCCATAGTGTGCGAAGCCTGGGCACATATCGGTCCGCCAAAGAGTGCTCAGAAACACAAGGTCCTAGCTGACGCATTCAAGTTGCTCTACGCATCTCGAATGACAGGAAAGCCAATTCGGATGATCTTGCTCTTCGGAGATCGCGAGGCTGCAAGACATTTCAAGGGCAGGAGCTGGATGGCACAAGCCTTGAGGGACAGTGGCATAGAAGTCCACGTCGTCGATCTCTCCGCCAAGAAGCGCGATATGCTTCGAATGGCTCAGCAGCGGCAATATCGATAGATCTGGAGCCGGCGATCGGACTCGAACCGATGACCTGCGCATTACGAGTGCGCTGCTCTACCACTGAGCTACGCCGGCTCGGTCAGGAAGCATCATAGCAAAGCGTCCCGCATGCGTAAAGGCGGGGCCCCGACGGTACCGAACGCCTGAGAACGGCCAAGGGACCCCCCTCCGGGGCGACGAACGCCTCTACCACATGAAAATCCCCTCGCTGCCCCGGCGCCCGTACCGGCGCACGGCCATTGTCGCGACCCTGGGACCAGCCTCCAATAGCCCTGAGCGCATTCGCCAGCTCCTCGAGGTCGGGGTCGATGTCGTCCGACTGAACTTCTCCCACGCGACGGTTGACGAACATGTTCGTACCTTTCGCCTGGTCCGCGAGATCGAGCGGACCCTTCAGCGCCCCGTAGCGGTCTTGCAGGACCTGGGTGGGCCCAAGGTCAGAGTGGGCCGACTCCGGGGAGGCGCCGTGGAGTTGCGTACCGGGCAGCACCTAACCATTACCAGCGCGCCGATCGTCGGGACGGCCCGCCGGATAAGCACGACCTATCCGCAGCTACCACGGGAAGTCCGTCGGGGAACCCGCCTCCTGCTCAATGACGGCGCGATGGAACTGGCGGTGGAATCGGCGACCGCGACCGCCATCCGAGCCCGCGTGGTCCGCGGGGGCAGCCTGAGCGAACATAAGGGGATGAACATCCCTGGGGTCTCTTTGCATGTGCCGGCGCTCACACAAAAGGACCTCCAGGACCTCGCCGTTGGGGTGCGCTTGGGCGTCGACTACATCGCGCTGAGTTTCGTGCAACGCGCAAGTGACCTCACCGCGACGCGCCGGGTCTTGGCCAAAAGTGGAGTGCGGATCCCGCTGATCGCAAAGCTCGAGAAAGCTCACGCTATCGAAGCCTTGGACGGCATCCTGCGCGCCGCAGATGGCGTGATGGTGGCTCGGGGAGATCTGGGCGTTGAACTGAGCCCCGAACGCGTCCCGATCCTCCAGAAGGCCATCATTGACAAAGCAAATGCGGCGGGTCTTCCTGTGATCACCGCCACGCAGATGCTGGAATCCATGGTCCACAACACCAGCCCGACGCGAGCTGAGGCCTCCGACGTCGCGAACGCCATCTTGGACGGGACGGACGCGGTCATGCTGTCCGAGGAAACCGCCATCGGCGACTACCCGGTGGAATCGGTCCAGATGATGGATCGGATCGCGCGGGCGGTAGAGTCCTCGAGTCCCAAGCTCTTCACGACGGCGGCGGGCCCCTCGCACAGCACGATGAACGCCGTTGCCCGAGCCGCGTGCGCGCTCGCGCGAGAACTCCGGGTGCGCGCCATTGTCGTGATCACCCGCACCGGCCGGACAGCGGAGCTGCTATCCAAACACCGCCCCCAACAACCGCTCATCGCCTTCACTGAGGCGGAGGCCACGGCCCGCCGGCTCGCGCTGTGGTGGGGGATCAATTGTTACGCGACGACCTTCCAACCGACAACAGATGCCATGATCGCGCAGACCGAGCGCGAATTGATCCGGCGGCGCATCGTCGCGGCCGGTGACATGATCGCCTTGGTCGGCTCGGCCCCGATGATCGTGCGCGGGCGCACGAACTTCGTCAAGATTCACCGCGTGCAAGGGCGGAGCATCGCTCCGTGATTCATCGCCCCAACCGATGGATCGCGAGTGACCCGACGAGGTCGCGCTGCACGAAACACGGAACGCGTCAGGTGCAGTTGTCTGCGGCGCGCCCCTGGACGTGTCACCGGGTTCATGGGCTCGGGAGGAATCGTACATGAGCTCCCGAAGCAAGGCCAGTGATCCTGACTGAACCCGCGATAGGATAGGTTATGAACGAGCGGTTGTGGGAGATCTACGAGCAGCTCTGCCTGGTTGAGCTACAGGGGTTGGACGAGTTCGTCAGACGGCTCAAGGACGGCGAATTCGGCGATTTCCCCCCTGCCGAAGTGATCGGGTTCCTCCGCGAGATCGAAGCCAACATGCTCCAGAACATCCAGGTCAAAGCCCAGGAACACCATGCCTATGCTGACATGGCCGACGAAGTGTCGGAAGAAACACAGAAGATGTTTGACGAATTGATAGAAGAGTACCACCGCGCATAACCCCGCCTCGCCTCCTGCGGGGCCACCCGTTCGCCCCTAGAACTGAAAGCGTCCGTCCCGGTAGACGACTTCCCCATCGGCCACCACTTCTGCCCCGTTCCGCAAGTCGCAGATCATGTCCCAGTGCAGCCCTGAGACGTTCTTCGACCCCGTCTCAGGGTAGCCAATCCCCAACGCCATGTGCAGCGTCCCGCCGATCTTCTCGTCAAAGAGAGTGTTCCGGGTAAACCGCGTGATGCTGTAGTTGAGGCCGAACGCGAACTCCCCAAGGAAGCGGGCGCCGGGATCGATGTCGAGCATGGCGCGGAGGAACTCCTCCCCCTTCGCCGCCCGCGCCTGGATCGCGCGGCCCTGCTCGAAGACGAGTTCGACGTCCTGGACCTCGCGGCCCTGATAGATGGCCGGAAACGTGAACCGCACGCGGCCGTTGACCGAGTCTTCCACCGGCCCGGTGAACACTTCCCCGTCAGGGAAATTCGATTCCCCCGCCGCGCTGATCCAGGTCCGCCCTGCCACCTTGAGCTGAAGATCGATATCCGGCCCCTGGATGTGCAGCTGGCGGCATCGCCCCAGCGCGGTCGAGATCTGCTCCTGGCTCTTGCGTACGTGTTCCCACGCGGCGACCGGGTCGTCCCGATCCAGCATCCCCGCGCCAAAGACGAAGTCCTCGTACTCGGCCAGCGACATCTCCGCGTCTTGCGCTTCCGCGTGCGACGGGTATTGCGTGAGACACCACCGGAGTTCGCCGCGCGCGGCGCGTTCCATGTACCGTTGTTGCAATGGCCGCGTCGCTTCGCGGCGGCGCGAGATCCGCTGTGGATCCACGTTGCTCAGATCCCGCGTGTTCAACCGTCCCTGAATCGCCAGCATCGCGTTCGGGTGTTCGTACTCCATGCGGTCGAGGTCGGAGACGAACCGCAACTGGTCTTCAGACGCGCCCTTGTAGAAGATTTCTTCCAGGCCATCGAGCCCGGCGCGGACGTACGGATGCGCGCCGAGTGCCAGGGCCTGACGGTACACCGCGCGGATGAGTGGCGCGGCGAGCGCAGGCCCCGCAATGCGCACGGCATCGTTGTGATGGATCGCCAGGGAGTAGCGAGTTAGCACCTGGGCGAGTTTCTCGATCCGCTGATCAGACACAGCACCCTCCCCTACCACCACACTCCCGGGATCGACCGTCCTCGGGATGCGCTGGAATCCTCGTCATTGGTCTGGGTCGCTCGGGACGTCTGCCCGACCTACCGATCGGTCCCGATGGTGTGCGGAGCTAGCAGCGTACTGACGGTCGTGAGGATGAGCCCGCGACGACGGAGTGCTTCGGTGGTCTCCGGAAAAATGCGAATGGTCTCCCCCACACCCTGGTGGACTAGGAGAATCCCGCCGCCATTAACACGGCCCAGGATCTTTCCTTCCAAGACGGCTACCCCTTGATGGGTGTAGTCACCCGAATTCGCCGTCCAGAAGACGGTCGTGAGCCCGAGGGCGGTCGCGGTCCGGATGACAGGGGCGGCGTACCGACCCCCCGGCGGCCGAAAATACACCGGCCGCCGCCCTGTGACCTCGAAAATCACAGTTTGCGCGCTCGCGATCTCCTCCTCGATAACCCGCTCGGGAAGGTGCGAAAGCCGGACGTGGTGGAACGTATGGTTGCCAACTTCATGGCCGGCCTTGACAATGGCTTGCGCGAAGTACGGATAGCGCTGCACTTGCTCGCCAACGAGGAAGAACGTCGCCTTCAGTCCAAGGCGATCCAGCGTGTCGAGGAGGAGCGTCGTGTAAATGGGGAATGGGCCATCGTCGAACGTTATCGCGACTTCCCGCCGTCCTGGGTCTCCCCGAAACACCATATGGACAGGCGAGACGCCACCGAGAAGTCCATGACCTAAGGAGGGTCCTGGACGGATCCCATCCGCGGTCCGTGGCACCGGGAGCATGGGGACAGACCGCCCGTGCTCCGAGGTCGGGGCGGTTCCTTGTGCCTCCTGACTGCCACCTCGTGGGCGGGTTGACCCGGATGCATACCAGACGCGGGAGAGTCGGGCGAGTGCGTCGCCGCCCCGGATGGTCTCGGGGAACGCGGAAAATTCTCTTCGCGAGATCGCAGCGGAGAAAGTAACTGTGAGGCGGCTGAGCTCAAGACCAACGTCGTCTGGCAGAATGCCGCTCAGGTGAACTTCGTCAAGGGTCGGCACCGCGGCGAAGGCAATCTGGACGAGTCGCCACGCGCGGGCGTCCACTCGCCGCGCCGCGTCGGGACCCGGGCCCAAGGTCGTAAAGCCCACTGAGGCAATCGTCAGATGCCCGTTCGTGTCCGCCGCGATCCAGACGACCCAGGGCGCGGCATTCCTCGCTTTGACAGCCTGGAAGAGGGCTTGCTCAACCTCCGGCATGGTCTGCGCGAACTGCGGAGAGACAGTTGTCGGCGCGGCCACGACAGGAGCGCCTGCAAGCCCCAGCACGAGGACCAGGCCTAAGGTGAAGACCATATTCCGCTGATTCCGCCTCAGGACCATGTACTCTCCTACGCGTGGCTCACTGCACGGGTTCATCCCAATTACTGTAACGGTCAGTGCAGGGGGGGCGCAAGCTGCTTGTGGCCCAGCCTGGGATCATCCCTTGAATGATGCGATTTCTACTTACTTCTTATATCGTCCGCGGGGCTCACTTGCTCCACTACCACCTCTCGCGCATCTTGCAAACCTTCACCAAACCTCGATAGAATAGAAGGTGAACTTCATAGAGGGGAGCTCGGGGGTAACCGGGCTGAGAGTGCGACTCCGGACCGTAGGTGTAGGACCTGTCGCAGACCCATCGGACCCGATCCAGGTAATACTGGCGTGGGGAAGGACGAGGAGTTGGAAAACCGCCCGCCTGGCTCGGCTGGCGGTTTTGGTTTTTGTTGGCGGACTCGAAGCATCCAGGAGGGAAGACGATGCCAAGCTCCAAGAGCAGGTTCAGGCCTAAGCTCATTGCGGAAATGGGGGTCGCCATCGCGCTCGCCGCAGTCCTCCACATGGTCAAACTGTGGGAGATGCCGCAAGGGGGATCCATCACCCTGGGGACGATGGTCCCGATATTCATCATCTCACTGCGGCGCGGGCCGGCCGTGGGTGTGATCACCGGGGCGCTGTACGGCCTCCTCGAGGGGGGAATCATCAGTGGAGGAAAGTACTTCTACCACCCGGTCCAAGTCATACTCGACTACCCCTTGGCCTTCGGGCTTCTCGGGCTCGCCGGGTTCTTCCCCAAGCACCCAGCGTTCGGGGTGAGCGTCGCTGCGCTCGCGCGATATGCGTCACATGTCGTCTCCGGAGCGGTGTTCTTTGCCCAATATGCGCCCAAAGGCCAGCCGATCTGGCTGTATGCGTTCGGGTACAACGCGACCTACCTTGGCCCGGACTTCGTGGTCGCTATCATCTTGACGCTGCTGGTCTGGGAGCGAGTCTCTCGGGTCGCCCCACAGCCCGCGTCTTAGCCGGACGGAGGCGATGCGCGCAACCGTCGTCGGGAACGGACGGCTGCAGCCGTCGCGGGCGCTGCGGGAGGACCTCCGCCACGCGGACTTGGTTATCTGTGCAGACGGGGGGGTGCGCAACGCGCACGCTCTAGGGGTCAGTCCGCATGTTGTGATTGGGGATTTCGACTCTGCCGATAAGCGCATGCTGGCGTGGGCTCGCCGCCGGGGCGCTCGGCTTATGACCTACCCACGCGAGAAGGATCAAACCGACACGGAGCTGGCGCTTGAGTACGCCCTGGAGTCAGGGGCGACAGAGGTCGATCTCGTCGGCGTCTTAGGGGGACGCATCGACCACGCGCTGGCCAACGTGGCGCTCCTCATCCGGGCGGCGGGTCAGCACCGGCGAGCGCGGATCCTGGACGGGCGCACGGAACTCTTCCTGGCCGAGGGCCAGCCCATTCCTGGGCGAGTCGGGGATCTCGTCTCGCTTCTCCCCCTCTCAGAGAGGGTTGAAGGGGTCGCGACCCAGGGGTTGCGGTACCCGCTGGTCAACAGCGCTCTCAGTCTTGCCTCCACGTTAGGGATCAGCAACGAGATCGTCGACGCCCCGGCCACGGTGCACGTCGGGCGCGGGTGGTTACTCATTGTGATCACTCATCGCCCCAGACTGGGCCGAGAACGACGGGTTCGTTGAGGCGGCAGCCGATCCACGCAAACAGAGTAGGGAGTTCAACAAATGCATGTCCAGACGGAGTGTCGAACTCTTGCGAGCGCCTTTGACTCCGCAATACCGGACGAATGGGGGGAGTTCCATGGTGAAGATTCTGGCTATTGTCATGCTGGCATCGAGTCTGTCCGGACTTCTCAGCGTGCCTGCTACTGCGAGCCCCGGCGGGCTCGACGCGCGCGGAGGCCATCACTGTTGGACCAACTGTGCCCGTTATGGCCTATACACGGGCCAATATCACTGCCATAGGGCGCCATGCAATGCGTCTGATATTGCCTACCATAGGGCGCACGGACACTAGCACCGGGGCTACCCGCTCACGGCAGGCCCGACAATATGACGTTGTTCTTCTTGTGTCAAGGTGATCGTCTCCCTGTTCATCCTCCCAGGGTGACAGAATCACTGAACTGTTAGAGGGTGACAAAATCATTGAACTAATACATTCGCGAGACACGTCGTGTCGTAGATCAATGATCCTGTCACCTTAACAGATTTATGAAAATGTCACCCCTTGGGCTCGAAGTCGCTGCCGACGAATGTCCTGTGCAATCGTCCGGCGCCAGGGATGATCCGCAGCAGG
>OBEQ012520516.1_pt1 | contig 17488 bp, 14 predicted proteins | sample 1670901 | NCBI WGS metagenome assembly OBEQ01 (sample SAMEA104232315, study PRJEB22302) | groundwater metagenome | biome: forest; feature: aquifer; material: groundwater | place: USA | collected 2011-08-07 | depth 5.4 m
CCCCAACGCCGGTATTTTTTACAAAAATACCCAGCCCGCCATAAGTGTCGGCCGTAAACTTCACCGCCGCCGCCCATTGCTCTTCATTTGCCACATCATGTTTGAAAAACTTGGCCTCCCCATTGGCGGACTTGATCGCAGCCAGCGTAACTGCCGCCTCATCCTCACGCAAATCGGTGATCACCACCTTGGCGCCTGCTTCCGCCAGCTTGCGGGCCGACATGCCGCCCAGCCCGCGTGCGCCGCCGGTAACCAGTGCAATTTTTCCATCCACCCGGTTCATTGCTTTTCTCCCCTGATTTTAATGTTTATTGCGCGACGTAGCCGCCATCCACCACCACTTCGGATCCGGTCATGAAGGATGAATCATCGGACGCCAGGAAGCATACCGCATTGGCGATATCCATCGGCACACCCATGCGCCCGATAGGATGGCGTTGGGTAATCATATCCTTGATGACATTCTCGCCAACCCCGGCGCCTTTGCCGAGATCCTTAAGCGCGCTTTTCACCATGTCGGTTTCCGTAAAACCCGGGTGCACGGAATTGACGCGGATTTTTGAAGGGGCCAATTCCATCGCCGCCGCCTTGGTCAGCAGCCGTACGCCGCCTTTGGCCGCGATGTAGGATGCCGCGTTGGGCATGGCGATCAGGCCCATGATTGATGATATATTGATGATGGAACCGCCGCCAGGCCATTTGCTGGCCCGCTCCCGCAGCGCAGGGATGGCGTATTTGATGCCAAGGAACAGGCTGTCGAGATCAATGGCGATCACACGACGCCAGGCTTCCAGCGTGGTTTGTTCGATGCTTTTTCCGCCATCCGCGATACCGGCATTATTGACCAGAATATCCAGCCCGCCGAAAGTGTCTGTGGCGAATTTGACCGCTTTTACCCAGCCGGCTTCATCCACCACATCATGATGCAGGAATGCGGCCTTGCCGCCCGCCTTTTCAATTTCAGCAACAATGCCTGCACCCGCTTCATCCAGCAGGTCGGTTATAAGCACCCTGGCCCCGGCGGCCGCCATCAGTTTTGCGGTTGCGCCGCCCAGCCCGCGCGCGCCGCCTGTGATCAATGCTACTTTGCCATCCAAACGATTCATCTCTTTTCTCCCCATTGTCCTCCGCAGCTTTAGCGCAGGAGGATGCTGATCTTTTAATTTGCGTCTATCATGGCCGCAAATTGGCGTAAGAGCTAGAGTAAAAGGCTGAACTGCCCCTCGGTGCGGAACTGCCCGGATGCAGGGACATAGCCGCGCACCGTGACCTGTGTCCGCCAGCCACCCGCGGCTGCGCGCGAAACTTCCATAAAGTGCCAGCGTGCATTTTCCCGATGGGGATCAAGGGCCGATGCCGAAGACGGCGCCAGCACCGGTATCGGCCCGCATGGCCCCGTAACATGATCGAACACGCCCTGGTGCGTATGCCCATGCAGCACCAGTTCCGCACCATGGCGCGCAAAAACATTCAGCAGCGCCGCCCGGTCGGTCAGCCCCTTGCGTCTGGATGCGCCCGCCGCCCCCGGTGGATGGTGTATCATGACAATACGCATCAGCCCTGCTTTGCCCAGATCTTCCAAGACGCCCCCCAGCGCGGATAGCTGTTCAGCGCCAACCTCTCCGGTGGCGGAAAATACCCGCGTCGGCACGGCGGTCGAAACGCCGATAAAAGCAATTTCGCCCCGGATGCGGCAATAGGGGAAGTGTGCGCCAGGACTTTGCGCATCACCCTGCATATAGGCCCCCCATCGGTGTTGCGCGGTATCGCAGGCGCCGGCCATATAGGCGTCATGATTGCCGGGAACAAGGCTTATATCCGTTGGCGCACCCAGGGTTTCAAGCCAGGCTGTGGCGCGGGTAAATTCGCCGGGCAGCGCGACATTCACCAGATCGCCGGTCAGTACGATATGCTGCGGCTGATGGGCGTGGATATCTGCAACCATTGCTGTCAATATTTCCGGCAAATGGATATGTCTTCGCTTCAGCCGCCATGACAGAATACCACTAAGCCGCTTGCTGGGCGTTGTTGCAAACAAACGCAATTCCTCCGCCAGCAGCGGCAGGTGCGGATCGGTAAAATGTGCAAAGGTGAATGGGGCGGTCATACTGCTGCTCTGGATCGCATCCTTACTTGCACGGTATATAACAGAAAACGACTATTCGAGTGATTCCTTGCACGATCTGTTGCGCATAGAAGATTTATCGGTCGAGTTTATCCTGCCTGCCGGGAAGCTGCGCGCTGTGGATGGTGTGTCGTTTCGCGTGCCACGGGGCAAGATCGTGGCGCTGGTGGGGGAATCAGGTTCCGGTAAAACCGTGATCGGTCAATCCATCATGGGGCTGCTGCCGCGCAATGGCCGCATCCTCGGCGGCAAGATTTTGTTCGACCATGACGAAGACGAGGCCACTCCACGCATTGATGTGGCGAAACTTGCCCGCAATGACGCCCCCATACGGGCGTTGCGCGGGCGCTATATGTCGGTGATTTTTCAGGAACCGATGAGCGCGCTGTCGCCGGTGCACCGGATTGGCGATCAGGTCAGTGAGAATCTCAGCCAGCATCTGCAATTATCCGCTATGGAGCGGCGCGCGCGCACCATGGACATGCTGCGCCTGACCGGCTTTCCCGATCCGGAACAGGCGTACAGGGCATATCCGTTCGAGATGTCCGGCGGGCTGCGCCAGCGCGCCATGATCGCCATGGCGCTGATCTGCCGTCCTTCCCTGCTGATTGCCGATGAACCCACAACTGCGCTAGATGTCACCATTCAGGCCCAGATTTTGCTGTTGCTGCAAAACCTGCAACATCAATTGCGTATGGCGGTGCTGATGATCACCCATGATCTGGGGGTGGTGGCGAACATAGCCGACGAAGTGGTGGTGCTGCACCAGGGCAAGGTGATGGAGGCAGGATGCCGCGAAGATATCTTCCGCCGCCCCGGCCACCCCTATTTGCGCGACTTGATGGATGCAGCGCCAAGATTATCCGGTACGCTGAATATTCAGCCGGCCGTTATTCCCGAAACGCCACCTTTGCTGGAAATACATGGTCTGAGCAAGCGTTATGCCGCAAATGGCACAGACGAGGCGGCAGTAACGGATGTTAGTTTTACATTACCACGCGGTGAATGCGTTGCATTGGTGGGGGAATCAGGTTGCGGCAAGACGACCCTGGGTAAACTGATTTTGCGCGCCGCCCGGCCTGATGCAGGCAGCATCCGTTTTGATGGTGAAGACGTGCTGGCGATGCAGGGTGCGGATTTGCTGCGCTACCGCAGCCGGGCGCAATTCATTTTTCAGGATCCATTATCCGCTCTTGATCCGCGCATGACAATCCTGGAGACGTTACGCGAACCATTGATCATTCACCGCATCGGGGATCGCGCATCACAGACAGAACGGGCCCAGGAACTCATGCGCCTTGTTGGGCTGGAACCGCAGCAACTGGGACGCTATCCGAATGCGTTTTCCGGCGGTCAGCGCCAGCGCATCGTTATTGCACGGGCTCTGGCTCTGCGCCCGGAACTATTGATATGCGATGAACCGGTTTCCGCACTTGATGTGTCCGTGCAGGCGCAGATCATCCGTTTGCTGAAGGATTTGCAATCCCGCCTTGGCCTGACCTATTTATTCATCAGCCATAATCTGGCGGTGGTGCGCGATATTTCCGGTCATATTCTGGTGATGTGCCGTGGCCGTCTGGTGGAATCCGCCACGGCGAATGATCTGTTCGCCAACCCGGTTCATCCCTATACCCGTGCATTGCTGGCGGCGGCGCCGGAACCCGATATTGATGCGCCGCTGGATTTTCACCGTCTTGAGGCAGAGCGCCTGTCCGATCCGCAAGGGTGGCCGGCGCCCTATCGCCTGTCCAATGGGAATGGCGGCGGCATGCTGCAAATTGCCCCTGGTCATTTTGTGCGCATAGGGGCCCGCCGGTCATGACCGGAAATATTATGGCGCTCGCACTCCTTATGCTGTCCTGCGTTGCGGCTATTGCGCAATCTCCCGCCTTAATTGAAACGCCAGCCCTGGCCGGGCAGGTGAAGACTGGCGTATTACCTCCCGTTACAGACCGCCTGCCCAGGCAGCCCCTGGTCGTGAATATCACCGGCAATGACACTGCGCCAGGTCAGCATGGGGGCGAACTGCGCACCCTGATCAGTAATCCACGCGATGTGCGCTATATGGTGGCGTATGGCTATGCACGGCTGATTGGCCGCGATCGCAAATTGAATCTCGTGCCGGATATTCTGGCAAGCATCGAAAATGTGGAAAACCGCATCTTCACCCTGCATCTGCGCCCCGGACATAAATGGTCGGATGGCCATCCTTTTACCAGCGAGGATTTCCGGTATTTCTGGGAGGATGTCGCCAATAATCCCGATCTTAGCCCAAATGGCCCGGGGGCGGAGTTTCTGGTGGATGGGGTTCTGCCAAAGGTTGAAATTCTTGATGCCGTCACGGTGCGCTATAGCTGGCCAAAGCCGCACCCGGCATTTCTTGATCTGCAGGCGCGCGCCGGCCCCCTGTTCATTTACCGCCCGGCGCATTATCTGAAACAGTTTCACAGCCGGTATGCTGATCCGGCCTGGCTTGCCGCACAGGTCGGGAAAGCCAGGGTGCAGAGCTGGGGGGCGCTGCATAATCGCCTGGATAATATGTATAATTTTGACAATGTAGCGATGCCGACTTTGCAGCCCTGGATCAATATGACGGCTTCCCCCGCCAATCGTTATATATTTGCCCGCAACCCCTATTATCACCGGATTGATGGCAATGGCCGGCAGCTTCCCTATATCGATCAGGTGGTCATGACGGTTACCGAAAGCCGTTTGATCCCGGCAAAAAGCAATGCAGGCGAAAGCGATCTGCAGGCGCGCGGCCTGTCATTTTCCGATATCACAGTGCTGAAGCAGGGCGAGGCGCGCGGTAATTACGTGACGCGTCTGTGGCCGATGGCAACCGGCGCACAAATCGCACTTTACCCAAATCTGAATTATGATCGCGCTTCGTTTCGTAGCGTGTTGCGCGATGTGCGCTTTCGCCGGGCGCTGTCATTGGGTATTGACCGGCATCTGATTAACCGTTCTCTGTATTTCGGGCTGGCGGCTGAAAGCAATAATACCGTGCTGCCGCAATCCGAATTATTCTCACTGCGCTATGCCCAACAATGGGCCATGTATGATCCGGTTCAGGCAAATGAACTGTTGGACGCCATGGGTCTGGACAGGCGCGGCGCAAATGGCATTCGGCAGTTGCCCGATGGATCAAAGCTGGAAATGATCGTCGAAACCGCAGATCCGTCCACGGAACAAAGCGATGTGCTGCAACTGATTGCCGCAGACTGGAAACGCATCGGGATTGGGCTTTTCATCAAACCAACGGAACGTGACGCCATGCGGGCGCGTGTCTATGCCGGGCGTTCCATGATGACGGTATGGCCAGGTCTTGATACAGGCATTCCAAACGGCGGCATGGCGCCTGACGAACTCGCGCCCATGTCGCAGGATCAATTGCAATGGCCGTTCTGGGGCCAGTATTACCAGACCGGCGGCCGGGCGGGGGCGCCGCCGGATATGGAGCCGGCGCGTGAACTGCTGGCGCTGGCGCTAGAATGGCGCGAAGCCGGCGGCAAACGGCGGCGGAAAATCTGGCGGAAAATGCTGGCCATTCATGCGGACCAGTTGTTCACCATCGGTGTTATTTCCCAGGTGCGCCAGCCAGTCGTGGTGTCCGCACGGCTGCGGAATGTGCCGGAAGAAGCATTTTATGGCTGGAGCCCAGGCGCCCATTTCGGCATGTACCGCCCGGATCAGTTCTGGTTCGCGCCCGCCCCTGATAAACCCGGCGGGCCGTAAGCGCCATGGGACTTTATTTCCTGAATCGCATAAGTATTATGATCCCGACACTGATAGCCATCAGTGCACTGATCTTTATGGTGATACAATTGCCGCCCGGTGATTACCTTTCCAATCAGGTGGCGGAGCTGCAGGCTCAGGGCGAAGACGCCAATCTCGGCAAGATCGCATTTTTGCGTGCCGAGTTCGGCTTCGACCGGCCGCTGATTGAACGCTATGGCGTGTGGATCGGCGTATGGCCGGGAGAGAACGGATTTTCCGGCCTGTTGCAGGGCAATTGGGGATGGTCTTTCGAGTATAACAAACCCGTTGAAGAAGTATTGGGGGACAGTCTTGTGCTTACCGTGCTGCTGAATTTCGCGACAGTGCTGTGCATTTATATGATCGCGTTTCCCATTGGAATCCTGTCGGCGGCGCGCCAGTACAGTGTCGCGGATTATAGCTTTACCCTGCTGGGCTATCTTGGGTTGGCGACGCCCAATTTTCTGCTCGGTCTGATATTGCTGTATTATTCAAATCTGTGGTTCGGGCTATCCGTCGGCGGTCTGATGGCGCCTGAATATATTGACGCGCCCTGGTCCTGGGGAAAAGCCCAGTCCGTGCTGGCGCATCTGGCCATCCCGGTTCTGGTGATTGGCAGCAGCGGCACGGCCGCAATGATCCGCCGTCTGCGCGCCAATCTGCTGGATGAATTGCAAAAGCCCTATGTGACAACGGCGCGTGCAAAGGGGATGGCGCCGTTGCATCTGCTGCTTAAATATCCGCTGCGCATGGCGCTAAATCCGTTCATTGCCGATATAGGCGATCTGCTGCCGCAAATGGTGTCGGGTTCCGTGATCGTTTCGGTGGTGCTCAATCTGCCGACGGTTGGTCCCGTCCTGCTGCAGGCCCTGCGCGCCCAGGATCATTATCTGGCCGGATTTATCCTGTTATTTGTTGCGGTGCTGACAGTCGTAGGCATGGCGATTTCGGATCTGTTGCTGGCGCTGCTGGATCCGCGCATCCGGCTGGCGGGCAGGGCCGCACAATGAGCGATGTGTCTTCCGGCCAGTTGCCGCATTTTGTCAGTCAGGCCCCCTATGACCCGTTAGGCGCGCTTCCCGGCAATACACCGCCAACGCCCCAATGGCGGCTGGTCTGGCAAAAACTGAAACGCCACCGTCTGGCCTATATCAGCGGGATGTTCCTGCTGCTGGTTTATGCAAGCCTGCCGTTCAGCGAAGTGATTGCCCCCTATGCGCTGGACGACCGCAATGCGGATTATCTGTATGCCCCGCCGCAGGCCGTGCATCTGTTTCATGAGGGCGAATTCATTGGCCCATTTGTCTATGGTTATAAGGGGGTGGCCAATCTGAATTTGTTCAAATGGGATTATGTGATTGATACAAATCAGATCCAGCAGTTGCGGTTTTTCTGTTCCGGTGCGGCGTACAATTTTTGGGGATTGTGGCGGGGTGATTTTCATCTTGTCTGCCCCGCTTCCAACGGCACGCTGTACCTGTTTGGTGCGGACAGGCTGGGCCGCGACATGCTGTCGCGGGTGATTTACGGCACGCGCATCTCGCTTACCATCGGGCTGATCGGCATTTCGATCAGTTTTGTGCTGGCGCTGCTGATCGGCGGCATGGCGGGTTACTTTGGCGGCTGGGTGGATAATCTGACATTGCGTCTGATTGAAATTATCCGTGCGATGCCCGAACTGCCTTTGTGGATGGCTCTGTCGGCGGCGCTTCCCGTCACCTGGTCTCCGGTTGCGGTCTATGCGGGACTGACGGTTATTCTGGGATTGCTGGATTGGCCGGGGCTGGCGCGTGCGGTGCGCGCCAAACTGATGGCGCTGCGCGAGGAAGACTTCGTTACCGCCGCCGTGCTGATGGGGGCCGGGCCCGCGCATCTGATCGGACGGCATCTGCTGCCCAATTTCATGAGCCATCTGATTGCCAGCGCCACCCTGTCGATCCCGTCCATGATTCTGGGCGAGACGGCGCTGTCGTTTCTGGGACTTGGCCTGCGGCCGCCGGTTACGAGCTGGGGCGTACTGCTGGTTGAGGCGCAAAATATAGCGGCCATCAGCTTTTACCCCTGGATCATGCTGCCCATGCTGCCGGTTATTCTGGTGGTGCTGGCGTTCAATTTTTTTGGCGACGGCCTGCGCGACGCCGCCGATCCGTATAGCTGAAGCGCCACGATTTCAGGTTTACGCCTGCTAAGAAAAGTTAAGAATCCTAGCAGAAACAATTACAGCAGCTTTTCCTGTTTTTCCGTATTTTCGAATTTTGCTTTCCTGAAGGCGGAGGGATCGATCCACGGCATGTGCGGGCGCTGGCCCGCGAAAAGCTGTTCTATGGTGAGAATCTGGATTTTCTGGAACTGGCCAAATTCGGTTTCATAATAACCAGCAGTAACGGCTTCCTTTATCATTGGTCCTGTCGGTTGAGCCAGCGTGATGAAAACGCCCAGTTTTGCCTTTTCGCGCTCGATCACATGGCCCAGATCACGGATCATCTTTACACTGACATTCTCGCCGCCCTTGACGGAGACAATGGCTTTCTCCGTCGCCTTGCCGTCGGGCTTGAAATAAATCAGGCCGTCGATGCCGCTATCCGCGCCCTTTTTCTTAGCCCCATAGGGCACGGCGTCCACCAGCGACACCGCCCACCACTGAAACTGGTATTTGTCCAGCAAAGCCAGCGCCCGCGCGCCGCCCAAATCTTTCGGAACGCCAACAATCTCAATGGGAATCCGGATGCCAAAGGCGTCGCGCAGCCGCTTCTGGATCAGCGAGATGGCTAGATGGGTAATATCAATGCAGATACAGCGAGCCGGTGGGCTTGAGCACCCGGTGGAGTTCGAGCAGGCGCACCGCCATCATGGTCAGATAGGCCATCATGTCGTTTTCTTTGAGGAATGAGCGCATGGCGCGCAGCATTTCGGCCACATCGCTATTGCCGTATTTCATTACCTCATCAAAGGCCAGTTCCGCCGCATCCGTCCAGTGCCAGGTGTCGCCGAACGCTTCCATCTGGGCGTGGCTGTCATGCCCGTCCGGCGCCTTGAACAGCACATTGTAGGAGGCGTTCGAGTTGAACGGCGGGTCAAGATAGACAAGATCGATCGTCTCGTCCTTCGCTTGCTCGCGCAGGATGGTGAGGTTGTCGCCGTAATATAGCGTGTTGGTCATTGCCCGCCCGAATCTTCCGCCCGCCAGCGCTATTTCTACCAGCAAGCACTGGCAATGGCCATAAGTGCCTGAAATGTTCTTCGCAAATATTTTCAGGTTTCAGCGCGTTGCGCGTCTTCTGCTTTTTGTGCTGCGGCAATCTGTGCGCTTTCTGTGACATGGCGGCGATGGCTCATGACGCTGAACGGAATCAGGGACAGATAGCCAAGCCCGGTCAGCACATACATCAGCCACGGATACCCAACCACGGCTGCCGCCGCAACGCCCGCGATCAGCAGGATTGGCAGCACCATCTCGCGTCCGATATGCGCGCGTTTCAAGGAAAAGGTGGGAATGCGGCTGACCATCAGAAAGGCGATGCCGCATGTATATAACCCAACCAGTAACGACGCCTCGCGCAGCCATTCCCAGCCGATAAAAAACAATGGTATGGGCAGCAGCGACAGACAGGCCCCGGCCGGCGCTGGGACGCCGGTAAAAAACTTCACACTCCATTCCGGCTTGTTGGGGGCATCCAGTGCGGTGTTGAAACGCGCCAGACGCAGTGCACCACACACCGCAAAGCCCAGCACAATAATCCAGCCCAGCCCGCCCAGCTTTTCCAGCGTCCACAAATACAGAATAAGCGCGGGCGTCACGCCGAAATTAACAAAATCCGACAGCGAATCCAGTTCAGCGCCGAATTTGGATGTGCCCTTCAACAGGCGCGCCACCCGGCCATCCAGCGTGTCGATGATGGACGCCACCGCAATGGCCAGAACCGCCATGTCAAAGCGGCCATGGATTGCAAGCTGCACGCCGGTCAGCCCCGCGCACAGGCCAAGCACCGTCAGAATATTTGGCGCCAGACTGCGCAACGGCAGCGACCGGCGCGATGGCCCATCAAACAGCATGTGCGGGCCCGCTGATTTTTTGCATTACGACTTGCGTCCTGTGCGCTGCGGTTCATCGGCGCCCAGATCGGCAATGACGGTTTCACCCGCAACCATGGTCTGACCCAGCGCCACCAGGGGGGCCACGCCTTCGGGCAAATAGACATCGACGCGGCTGCCGAACCGGATCATGCCGAACCGCTCACCCGCGCGCAGGGTTTGATTTTCGCCAGCCCAGCAGATGATCCGCCGCGCCACCAGGCCGGCAATCTGCACAACTGCCAGCCTTGCGCCATCCGCTGTTGTCAGGCAAAGCGCGTTGCGTTCATTATCCTCGCTCGCCTTGTCCAGCGAGGCATTGAAAAACAGGCCGGGAATATAGGCGATTTTACTGATCGTTGCATCAACCGGAATGCGGTTCACATGACAGTTAAATACATTCATGAACACGCTGACCCGCGTCATTACGGGTTCGGACATATCCAGTTCCACCGGTGGCGGAACCTGCACAATGGCCGAAACCACCCCGTCTGCGGGGCTGATCACCAGGCCGCTGCGTTCCGGTGTGATACGCGCCGGATCGCGGAAGAAATAGGCGCACCAGCAGGTCAGCAGAACGCCGATCCAGCCCAACGGGTCATAAATTAAAAACAGCACCATGGTGACCGCGATAAAGATCGCAATAAAGCGATGTCCTTCACGATGGATCGGTGCAAAAATCGAAGTCAGTACTTCCATGCGTGTAATCTGCTCTCTGGGTAATAGGGGAAACAAAGACGGCCTGACAGTTTAACCTTACCAGCTTGCGAAGTTAAGCAGTTGATTTTATCAAGGCTTCCTCTTGCGGCGCCAGCTTTAAGCGGTCTGCTTCCTCATTGTCCACCTGTTGGCGCCGCCATAAATGCGCGTAGGCCCCGCCTTGTTGCAGCAGGCTTTCATGGTTGCCGCGTTCTATAATATACCCGCCATCCAATACCAGAATTTCATCCGCATCAACAATCGTGGACAAGCGGTGCGCAATCACCAGTGTCGTCCGGTTGACGGAAATTTCGGCCAGGGAAGCCTGAATTTCCCGCTCCGTATGGGTGTCGAGCGCCGATGTCGCTTCATCCAGTATAAGAATGGGCGGGTTTTTCAGTATGGTCCGGGCAATGGCTACGCGCTGCTTTTCGCCGCCCGACAACTTAAGGCCGCGTTCGCCCACCCGGCTATCAAAGCCTTTCGGCAGACTGGCGACAAAGCGGTCGATCCGGGCCAGGCGCGCTGCCTCAATGATTTGGGAATCATCGGCGCCGGGTTGGCCATACCGTATATTATAGCCAATGCTGTCATTAAACAGCACCGTGTCCTGCGGCACGATGCCGATGGCGGCGCGCAGGGATCTCTGGGTTACCCTGGCAATATCCTGTCCGTCAATCAGCACCCGTCCGCCACTGACATCGAAAAAACGGTACAACAGCCGTGAGATTGTCGATTTTCCAGCGCCGCTGGGTCCGACAATCGCCACGCGTTTGCCCGCCGGCACGGTAAACGTCACATCGTGCAGAATGGTGCGTCCGGCCTCATAGGTGAAGCGCACATGTTCGAATTTAATTTCGCCGCCAGTAACGCGCAGCGGCAGCGCACCCGGCGCGTCCTGAACTTCCGGTGTTTCAAAAAGCAGATTGAACATGCTTTCCATATCCGCGAGGGATTGCCTGATTTCGCGATACACGGATCCCAGCAGGTTCAGCGGCACAAAAAGCTGCACCAGCATGGCGTTGACCAGGACAAAATCGCCGATGCTGCGGGTTCCCGCCATCACGCCGTAGCCTGCCAGGCACATCATCGCCACCAGGCCCGCGGCAATGATAATGCCCTGGCCGGTGTTCAGAAACGACAGGCTTTTATTGGTAATCACCGAGGCCTTTTCATACCCGGCCAGCGACTGGTCGTAACGTCTGCTTTCATGTTCTTCGTTGCAGAAATATTTCACGGTCTCAAAATTCAGCAGACTGTCGATGGCCTTTGTGTTGGCTTCGGTATCGCGGTCATTCATGATCCTGCGATGCCGGGTGCGCCATTCCGTCACCATGAAAGTAAACCAGATATAGACGCCAACCGTCACCAGCGTCGCCAGCATGTACCAGACGTCGAAGACATAGAAGAAAATGGCGGCGACCAGTACGATTTCAAGAATCGTCGGCACGATATTGAACAGGCTGAAGCGCAACAGATAATCAATGCCCTTGGTGCCGCGATCAATGATGCGGCTAAGCCCGCCCGTGCGCCGGTCCAGATGAAAGCGCAGGGATAGGGCATGGACATGCTGAAAGGTAATCAGCGCCAGGCGCCGCGCCGCATACTGGCTGACATCGGCGAACACCGCATCGCGGCCCTGGGTAAACACCTGTTGCAGGGTGCGCGCAAAACCGTACGCCAGAATTAATGTGATGGGGATCGCAAGCAGATCGAGATTGGCGGCAATGCGCCCGGCAAAGCCTGCGGCTTCCAGCGCTGCCGCACTGTTGCCAGCCGCTTGCGGGCCAAGGCTGTCAACAGCGGCCTTGTAGAGAAACGGCACATAGACGGTGACGATTTTGGAGAGCAGCAGCAAAACCACGGCCACGGCCACCCGTATGCGCAGATCAGGCCGTCCTGCGGGCCATAAATAGGGCGTAACCGTTGCCAGCGTTTGCCATTGATTTTCTGGCGCCTGTTTGTCCCCGGCGCCGCCTGCAAGAGATCGCACGTTTGTTCCACCTGCCAAAAAAAAGGACCGGTGGTTTACCACCGGCCCCGCTATCTTAAAGCATATCGGGCTGGTTAGCGAACACCAATGCGGCGGATGTAATCCGGCGTATAACGATCCATCGTCAGTTCATCCGCCATGTGATTGATGGAGGGTTCCTGATTGAAGAACTCCTGAGCTGTGTAACGCCCGGCGTTCAGATCGTACACCACGGCCCCTGCTGTGTTACAGGCTGGAACACCATAGTGCACATAGGGGAACTCTTCTTGGACCCGCCAGATCTTGCCGCGCGCGTCATAGTTAGAACTGGCCACGATATTATAGGAGTCCTCGTCCTGCCAAAACACGCGCTTGGAATAGATGTGCCGCGTATCCGCCCGCAGATTCGCCGTGATCACATGATTGCGGTGCAGTTCATAACGCGGATAATCCTGATTGACGACGGCCGGTTTGAACAGATCTGCATATTTTACTTCAGCAGCAGCCATACGGTAATTGTTGTAGGAAATAATGGCCTCTGACCGCCCATTATAGCTCCAGTCATAACGGTCAAGCGCTCCGTTAAACATGTTGAATGAATCGATGGTGGAAAGGCCATCGTCATTGAAGCTTGGATTGTCATAACCAATGTTTGGCGCCCGGCGCACCCGGCGGGTGCCAGGGCTGTACACCCAGGCCTTGCGCTGCCCCTGTACGGCGTCAATCGTGTCGTGAATCAGCACCACATTGCCTGCGGCGCGGGCCGGTGCAATCGTGTTATTGATGTAATAGGCCCAGACATTATCAAGGGATTCAGTCGTGGTTTTGGATGGGTCGCTCCAGGGGAAAATCACTTCGTCCTGGATCGTATAGACCGAATATTCACCGCTACGGGTCGGCGCCACAGATACATATTGCCGGGTTATCTTGTACCCGCGGTATTGCAGCCGCTGATTAAAGATATTTTCGTTTGCATTACCCGTGATCGGGAATGGAGCGCCGTTTATCGAGCCGGTAAAGCCATCACCGCTTGCCGACAATACACCGCCTGCCGCATTCTTCTTGTTCGACTCGTAAACGCTTGGCGGATTGGCGCAGGAACGTCTGGTTGGATAGACGTTCATCTTATACGCGTCGGGATAAGTCTTGAGCAGCGCAGCGCTGGTCTCGGTCAGCTTATCCGCATACTGCGCCATGTTCGCCGAGGTGATGGTGTATAGCGGCTTGTCTGCTGCATAGGGATCGGGATAACGATCCCCTGCTTTATATGTGACGCCTGCGGGAATTTCAGAAAGCCCGCCGGTCCATTCCGGGATTGTCCCGTCTTTGTTGCCGGATTTTTGCGAGCCAAGCGGGGTCAAATCCTGACCCAGCCGGGCTGCAACTTCTGCAGGCACTTCAGCCCACGCCGCTCCTGCAATAAGACCCGCCGTAAATAACCCCAGTATTGTAGCCGATCGAATGGCCATTATTCCCCTCCCATGTCGTTGTCTGCGTTCTTACTCGAACTTTGTTCCCAACTGGCGCGGTCCAGGACTTATTATGATGATATTCTCTGTCCGCTCCCGTTTCTGCGTCAGGTCTTATTGTTGACCTTGTGAATAAGCTAATACGAGTCCGCTATCCAGCGCCAGTCAAATTTCATCATTGCGCAATAAATCACGGGATAGTGTTTGAGACGCCTTGACCCTCGTTTTTTTGCACCGGCGCTGTTGCCGCTGAAGGGATGTCAAATATCTGCCCGGGATAGATCAGGTCGGGATTGCGGATTTGCCGCTTGTTGCTGGTGAAAATTACGCTATAGGCGATACCCGAACCATAGATATTACGGGCAATTTCCCACAAGGCATTGCCTTGCATGACCATAACCTGCTGCCCGCCCATGACCATGCGGCCTTCTCCGGCCCGTGAAAACGATACTTCTGCGCGCAGCAGGACTTTGCCCGCAGGATCAAGCTGATCGCCACGCAATTTGTGCTCTCCGGCTGCAACGGTCCCTGTAAAGGCCAGTTCCCAATTGCCTTTTTCATCCGCCAGCGTCTCACCCGCCGGTTGATTATCCAGATAAACCCGCACCCGCCGTCCTGGTTCGGCGCGCCCGGAAAGCATGGCGCCACCATCGGGGGCAAGATCAATCCCGGCCACTGTAACCCCGGTTGGGGCCCTATCAGGCAGGCCCTGATCCAGTATGCGGGTGGGCTTGCCGGGCCGGCTTACCGCCACGAAAACATCCCCATCAGGCCGATCCGGAACCGAAATAACGGCTGAATCTTTGGACAAAATTGGGCCTTCTTCGCCCAATTGTGTACTAAGCGTCAGCACCTGCGCCCCAGGCTTCAGAGGCGTTTCAGGTATCATCACCCAATCGCCGTGTTTATCCGCCGTGACCTGGCCCAACACCAGATCGCCGGATTTAACCATGACCTGCGCCCCAGGGGCCGCACGTCCCGCCATCACGCTGCGTCCGTCACGGGTAACGCGGATGACATCGAAACTGGGGTCTATGGGGCCTTGTGCTATTGCGCCAGCATCTGCGTTGGCCGTTGTTAAGGGCTGTCCGGCCTTTTCCTGCCCCTGCCGGTAGGAAAACCAGGCCACCAGCGCCACGGCGGCAAGCAGAAAAAAAGCCGCGATAATCAGGGGCTCGCGACGTGGCATAGTGAACGGCTTTGATGAAAACCCCTGGCGCATCACAGTTCGGTCACCTTTTCCTGTTATGATTATCCTCTCGAAATAACATAGAGCAATCTAAGGATGAACAGACAAAAATCTATCTGCGTCTATTGCGGATCAAAGGTTGGCAAAAACCCGGTACATGCCGAATCGGCGCGGCAGTTGGGAACCTTACTTGCGGACCGCAAGATTCGCATGATCTATGGCGGCGGCAGTATAGGCCTGATGGGCATTACCGCGCGTGCGGCAATGGATGCGGGTGGCCATGTGGTTGGGGTTATCACGCAACATCTGGAAGAACTGGAAGTTGGTCTGACGGGCATTTCCATGCGTCATATCGAGGCGACAATGCATGCCCGCAAAATGCGCATGTTTGAAATGTCGGATGGTTTTATTGCGCTGCCTGGCGGATCCGGCACCCTGGATGAGATCGCCGAAATTCTCAGTTGGCATCAGATCGGATTGCATAATAAGCCCTGTGTATTGCTGAATAATACCGGCTACTGGACCCCTCTGGCGCAGATGCTGCGGACGATGTACGAGCAGGGCTATCTGACCGGGGCAGGCCAGGACTATTTCTATCTGGCCGAGTCGATTGAAGCAGCAGTGGACTATATTGAGCAGCACAGCAGCCGCGCCATCGACGTCAAGCGGGTTATCGACGCCAAGCATCCATAATGCTATATCGAAACCACAGCTTTATTATCCAGCCGAAATGAGGAAGTAGCATGAGCAAGATCAAGGTCAAAAACCCCGTCGTAGAACTCGACGGCGACGAAATGACGCGCATCATCTGGCAGATGATTCGCGAAAAACTGATCCTTCCCTATCTGGATGTGGACTTGAAGTATTATGATCTTGGCATGGAAAACCGTGACGCCACCAATGATCAGGTGACGATTGATTCCGCCGAGGCGATCAAGAAATATGGCGTGGGCGTGAAATGCGCCACCATCACCCCGGACGAAGAACGGGTAAAAGAATTCAAACTCAAGAAAATGTGGAAATCGCCGAACGGCACCATCCGCAATATTCTGGGCGGCACAGTATTCCGTGAACCGATCATTATCGAAAATGTGCCGCGCCTGGTGCCGGGCTGGACCCAGCCTATCGTGATCGGGCGCCATGCGTTTGGCGATCAGTACAAGGCCACGGATTTTGTCGTGCCAGGCCCGGGCAAGCTGACCATGACCTTTACGCCGGTGGATGGCGGCAAGCCGATGAACTATGAAGTGTTCGATTTTCCCGGCAGCGGCGTCGCCATGGGCATGTACAATCTCGATGAATCGATCCGCGAATTCGCGCATGCCTGCCTGAACTACGGGCTGCAGCGCAAATGGCCGGTCTATCTGTCCACCAAGAACACTATCCTCAAGGCTTATGACGGGCGCTTCAAGGATCTGTTTCAGGAAGTGTTCGATAGTCATTATGCGGATGGCTTCAAGAAAGCCGGTATTATTTATGAACACCGCCTGATCGACGACATGGTTGCCGCCGCGATGAAGTGGAGCGGCGGGTTTGTGTGGGCCTGCAAGAATTATGATGGCGACGTGCAGTCCGATACGGTTGCGCAGGGCTTCGGCTCGCTGGGCCTGATGACCAGCGTGCTGATGACCGCAGACGGCAAGACAATGGAAGCCGAAGCAGCCCACGGCACTGTGACGCGGCATTACCGTCAGCATCAGCGCGGCGAAAAAACCTCGACCAATCCGATTGCCTCGATCTTTGCCTGGACCCGTGGCCTGGCGCATCGCGGCAAGCTGGATGATACACCTGAGGTCACGGCGTTTTCGCAAAAGCTGGAACAGGTATGTATTCAGACCGTGGAAAGCGATAAAATGACCAAGGATCTGGCGCTGCTGATTGGCCCGGATGAACCCTGGATGACCACCGAGGCTTTCCTCGACGCTATCGATAAAAATCTGCAAAAGGCGATGGCCTGATATCCGGCTAGATGCATGATGATTTTAGGTCCGTTCATTTTTAAGCCCTCCCCCCCGGCCCTCCCCCTTATGGGCCGGGGTGGAGGGCGGCGAAAGCTGTGTTGGTGACTTAATCTAAGGAATCTCTGAACAAGTTGGTGTTGTAATTGTTGGCCTGTCGTGATTCACTTTTGCATAGTTTTGCAAGAGGGTGAAGCGGTCATGAAACAGGGAAGTTTAGCAGAGGTTGGGTTTGTCCGGCGCAAG
>OBEQ013057668.1_pt1 | contig 17488 bp, 15 predicted proteins | sample 1670901 | NCBI WGS metagenome assembly OBEQ01 (sample SAMEA104232315, study PRJEB22302) | groundwater metagenome | biome: forest; feature: aquifer; material: groundwater | place: USA | collected 2011-08-07 | depth 5.4 m
TGAGATTCTGAAACAAGTTCAGAATGACAATAATGTGTAAGGAACGAGAGGCGTCTTTTTTCAAAAAAAGACCGCTTCCCGCGGTCCCATCCTTGTTGTCGCGATGATTACTCATCGGACCTCTTTGGTCGGGCCCCGTCCCGATTAAATCGTGGACGACATCCGCTGTTGTATTTAACGGTTCAACTTCCGTAAGGCATTTTGGCCTTCAGCATCCTGAATCGTGACTCCAGTCAAACGCTTTTTTAAATTGTGCTATTATTATAGCAGAGCCTGTAGTTTTGTCAAGTTTTTGGTTGTCCAAGCCTTTTTTTAACGTATGTTTCTTGTCCCGAAGAAAAAACAATTTTTCCTTCAGGTAAAGCATAGTATTTATAAATAGTTTGTTTTAACCATTCCGCATTTGCTCCCTGGCTTTTCGCCGAATTAATAACAGCTAGGGCATATTCGTCTCTTCTGGAGGGGTTTTGATTGGTATTGTTCCACCAATAGTCAATTCCAGCTGAGGCCATTGCATCAAAAAGTGCTTTCATTTCTTCATAATAAAGGTTTTGTGCTTCTGGAAAATATGCTTGAAGCAAGGCCCTGGGTGGCTCAATTGGCATTGGTAAGTTTTTTTGGATTGCTTCCTTTCGTTGTCTGGTAATATCAGGAAGGCGTTCTAATAGTGCACGGCCAAATTCAATAATCTGAGATTTGCGTTCTCGTTCTTTATCTCTTAGTTCCGAAGCTTTATCCCGTCGTCTTCTGACCAGTTCAGCTTCGCTTACGGGTTCATTATTTCCAGTTGATTTTGCAACTTTTTCTGGTGGATGGAGAACGAATTCTCCAGTTTTCTTTTTTCCGAAAGAAATGCCAGTTCCTCTGGGTTTTTGCAACCAGACTGGTTTATCTGTTATTGTAACTGTTAGTGCTGCAAGTTCAAATGTTTTTTCTTTGCTGCCAGAATCAAACCCTTCAATAACATATCGTCCGATAGGAGATTTCATAACATGATTCATAATATTAGCAGGAGATGCGAGAAGTTGATGTTTTTCCAGAGTAGCTGCAAGATCAGTAAGTGACCTTGATTGACCTGGATGTTCAAACAGATCCGTTGCACATAACCAACTTGCACTTCCGGATTTAAAATCTCTTTTTGCACCCCCGATTTCTACTTTATAAAGCGCTTCATAGACAAATCCGCTGGGAAGCTTTGCACGTTCTGCTTCAGTTAGTTTATCGAAACGCGCATGTTGTATAACACGAGGAGGTGAAGAAATTTCTCTTTCTGCCGGTGGTGTCATAGTCAATTACTATAACAAAAGCTATCAGGTTTGTCCAGAATTTTTGCGGGGAGAAAAGTGCGTGATAACTTGCGAAACGACGTCTGATAAACTTTTTCCTTGAGCTTTTATATCATTACAATATTCTATGGCTTTTGAAAGCAAATGTTGTTTCATATGTGAGATTGCAGGTGAAGTATGTCTTCCTTCAGCTTGAATCCAGATGTCAATGAGTTCCAATAGTGCTCCTTCAACTACAAACTGCCTTTTTTGTTCATCTGTTAGTCCATCTGTAACAGCTTCAATCGAACGCATGAGTGGTTTTACCCTCCGAAGTACTATGTTGATATCACTCGGAAAGTCGCTGAGTTGGTCTTCAAGGAGATATACTTGAATGTCGTACGCCATGCCAAATTGCATTTCCTCAACAATTTCTGGAGTAAGTTCGCGATTTAAAGCTGCCCAATTTCGTATTGGTTCTGTTTCGGTTAGCTCGTAAAAGCGGTTTTCAATAGATGCTGGAATCTTACGAGGTTGTGATTCTCTCGTGTAAACTATTCTTTCAGGTTTTGCTGGGATTGATTCTGAAGTTTTGGGTTTTGCCCCATTTTCAGGTGTACGCTTGTCTAAGTTAGCGGTCCATGCCCGGGGATTTCGTGTAGCTGGTTTTGGAAGCACGGGTTTTGCTGGTTTTGGTTCTGGTTGGGGTCTGTCAATTAACTGATTTGCTTTTCCATTGGGCGAATCTGCTATTTGCCATGGTATATTGATAGGTCGGGGAGGTAGATCGGCAATTTTTAGTGGCTCGATTGTAGCATTTAGAATGTACAGGCTATTTCCTCTTTTACCAAGATTTTTAAGGAGGTAGGAAGCTCCAAGTTCATCTCTGATCGCTGCGATACCACGGTGAATTGCGCTGGGAGAACTATGAATACCGACACCATTAAGAAAATCTTGCAACGCCTGAACAGAATATGGTTCGTTTGGCATAAAGAGAAATGGTTGTAAAAGCTTCCAATTAAAACTCTTTTCGGTATATTGCCTTGGTGCATTGCCAACTATTTGGACAATTCTATTGGGAATATTTACTCTTAAGATACCCTCCGGTTTTAATTCGGCTGGTTTTAGGGATTCTCTGTTAGCTATAAAGGCGTGAGATGGTTGAGTTAGATCTTCTTGTCGTACTGCCATAGCGTCGAGGCAATTATAGCAGAGTTGGGGTTTGGAATTTTATTTTTCTTTTTCGGCGAGGAAGTTTCGAGAGAGGTCTCGAAGGACCACGGTGAGAATGCCAAGTACGGGAACTGCAAGGATTGCGCCAATACCACCGGCTATTTTAATACCAACCAAAAACGACAAAATCACAACACCAGGATGGACTTTTAAGGCATTTCCTAAAAGTTTTGGTCCAACCACATTAAAAATAATTTGTTGTGCAATTAAAAGAACAATAAAAACAATAATCGCTTTTCCTGGATCAACAAGCAGCGTAACAAAAAGGGGAGGAATAATAGAAAGCAATGGTCCGACAAGCGGAACCATGGCAAAAATACCTGACAAAAGCGACGTTGATGCGGCAAAATTAATATCCAAAAGTGTTAAAACAATCCAGGTGACAATACCTGCAAATAATCCAAACAAGAGTTGCACACGCAGAAACGATGCAAATGTTTTGTTAATAACATCTTGGATAAAATGCATTTGTTCGTGCCAGCTTTTGGGCGTTAGGGAATAAAGCTCTTTGTTAAGTCTGTCTTTATCGACAATAAAATAAAAGGAAAGGATAAGCACAATAAACATCGAAAAGAAAAATTGCGCAACTGATGGAATATACGAAATAGAATTTGTTAATGATTGCAAAACAGTTGTTCCGTATCGGCTAATAAACGGTGGTGTCTGGACAAGATAATTTGGAATAATTTTGGCAAGCGTTTGCGCTTGGGTTGTTACCGTTGGAATAAAAAGGAAAACAGTCAGGGCAAGTAACAGCGAAACAAGCACATAGGTAATTAAGGTTGCCCAGACTCGTCCCACACGAAGCAGTGCTGAGATGGTGTCAACGAGCGGCTCTAAAATAAACCCGAGCAACCACGAGAGGATTAAAATAACCAGAATATCGGAGAAATTATCTAAAACAGTCCAGGCAATTTTAAAAAGGTAAATCGAGACTGCAGCAATAAGCAGAATAACAAGAATGCGAAGGTAATTTGCTTCTTTTTTTAACTCGTTAAACATACACTAATTACAGCATAATACTTTTCAGAATTGTTGGCAAGAGTATTATTGGAGTTCAATTAGTTTTTTGGAAGGCGAGTGGGTGAGTTGTCTCAATTTATTTTTCTCAAGTGCAAATAAATCTTCGATTCGTACACCGCCAAAATTTGGTATATAAATTCCAGGTTCAATCGAAAACACCATGCCTTCGGAGAGTTCACTTTTAGAATTTGGAGAAATGATTGGGAGTTCGTGGACATCAATACCAATACCGTGGCCTAACGAATGGGGGATAGAGGGATAACCTTGACGTTCAATATATGTTCTGGCAGCTTTATCAACCTCAGAAACTTTTACTTTCTTTGCTGATTGCTTCATTGTTAAATTGTTACATTGCCGAATTGCTTTTTGTTGACCCTGATACACTGCATCGTACATTTTTTTCTGTTCATTCGTTGGTTTACCAAAAAAGATAGTTCTAGTCATATCCGAACAATAATTATCTATTTTTACACCAAAATCTAACAAAACAAATGAGTTCTTTTTGAGTTTGCTATTGCCTGTTTGGTAGTGGGGCATAGATGCATGTGCACCAAACGCGACAATGGAATCAAACGACAGTGTTGCACCTTGCTTTTTAATGAAAAATTCTAACTCAAACGCTAGTTCTTTCTCGGTTATGCCTTCTTTTATTTTTGTCAGAATAAACAAGAATGCATTATCACCAATTTCGCAGGCTTTTTGGATTGCTGCAATTTCTCCGTCTGATTTTTTTTGTCGAGCTGACTCAACAATATAATCGGTTGTAACAAGGGGTAATTCTTTTTTAAGCTGCAAGTATTCTGCAACATACAGCTTGTGGGGTTCGAACCCAATTTTTTTGAGATTTTCTTTTTTAATAACTGATTGGATCGCTTGGGAAAATGATTTTTCCCTCGAAATCTCTACCAAAGTAAATTCTGGACTTGTTTTTTGTATTTCTTCGGCGTAGAGGGCACTGGTGATTACATACTGAGATTTTGGGGCAATAAGGACAAACGCTTCTCGTCTATTTGGATCAGCAAAACCTGGATAGCCGGTAAGATATAAGATATTTGTTACGGAAGAAATGAGGAGTGCGTCAAGATTCTCTTGAGCAATTTTCAATTTTACATTTTTAATTTTCATTATCGCAGTGGTGTCAATTTCTTTCCGCTGCCGGTTGAGGGGATAATCGTTTCTTGTGGCTCAATTGCTTTTTGTATTTTTTGAATGCGGGGATTTTTTGGAATATCGGGAAATACTAAGATTCTTGATGCAATAATGTTACTTTTATTTTTTTTGTCAGCAAACCCAATAACAAAAATGTTTTGATTTTCCGAAAGTTTCGAAAACCCAAATCTACTTAAACTGCCATCGCTATAGGCAAGTGTTTTTGTAATATTCTCAACGTCTACTTTGTAGGTTTTGCCATCTTGCGTCAGAAGGGAAAAAGTAAAGTTTTTTGGGTCGATTGTGTCGATGATTCCAGAAAGCATTTGAGGAGTTACTACAACATCGATAAACCGCGCCAAAATTCTTCGCGATTGCTTATTGTAAAGGCCAATAACGCTAATTTTTGCCCCTTTTGCAATATCCGAAATACCAAAGGAAGTTTTGGCTGATGGAGAAGCAAACTTGGTCAGTTCGTCAACATCCACAAAGCGAATATCACCTTTTATATCGGTAACAGTCACCTGCGTATCCGAAACTTGCGAAACAGTTCCTTCGATACCCCGTTTTTCCACAAGTCGAAGTTCTGCAACCCGAGAAGCAATTTTGTCCAGGAAATTTTGTTTGAGCGCATTTTGGTCTTCTAAAGGAGTCTTTGGGTTTGCTGTCGGGCTTATCGCCGAATCAATTGGCGAGGGAGAAATAGCAAAGACAGAAACAAAAAAAGTTTGGAGAAAAAAGAAAACTGATAAAAAAAGAAAAAGTTTTTTCATATTAGAAACTTTCTGTTGAAAATGTTACTGTTTTTGTTGCTTCGACTTGTTCGCCATTTTGCGCAATTGCAGTAATTTTGATTGTATTAACGCCATTGTCTAACCCAACAGTTGCAGAAAAATTACCCGTTGTTACTGGTTTTACTGTTTGGTCCAAGACTCCGGTTGAAATAATAACAACAGCATCTGAGATTGTTTTGCCAGAAAAAGTAATCGATTTGGTATCAACGACTGTTTCGTCTTTGGGAATATCGATACCCAAAAAAATACCAGATGGGAGAGGGGTAGGCGTTGGTGTTGCAAGGGTCACTGTTTTTGTTTTTGACGGAGAGATTATTTTTGTACCTTGGTAAAAATAAAATGCAACTCCTGCAACGAGAATGCCGCCCAAAACCGCAATAAAGGAAAGAATAATTTTTTCTGCTTTCATCGGCTCCTTTTTGGAAAGTGCAATCGTTGTGGCAAGTATCGATGATACGCCAAAAGTGTCCTCTTGTCAAGAAAAGGCAGCGTGTGGTAGCATAATACAACGATTATGGAAATTCTCTCTTTGGGCAGCGCGCTCAAAATAAAAGGAAAACAAACCACACTGCTTATTGATCCAAAAGATGCAAAAACTGCTTCGGATATTGTTATTCTTCTAAAAGAGCAGTTTCGCAAAGACATGTTGCAAATCGAAGGACAACGGCTTATTGTAACAGGTTCTGGTGAATACGAAGTAGGAGGAGCAAAAATTTCTGGCATACAATCTGGATTGGATATGGCATACATTCTTCGCCTGGATAATCTTGATATCCTTTTGGCAAAGGGAAACATTCTACCAAAAATAAAAGACAGGGTCAAAGATATTGCCATAGCAGTGCTTTGTGTCGACGCAGAGGTCGCTGAATCTTCGATACCATCGCTTGAATCTCGTGTTGTTGTGTTGTATGGCAATTTAGCAAAAGACGTTGCAAAAACACTAGGCAAAGAGACTATCCAGCAGGTGACAAAGTATCAGACAACCGCAGAAAAATTACCAGCGGAAATGGAAGTGGTAGTTCTTGGGTAGAATTTGCTTTGGTCGTGCATAAAATTTTCTTGTTCCGCAGTTCGCAAGCAACATTTATTGTTTTCAAAGACAGTCGCTCATGATGCGAACAGAGAAAATTTTACACACTCCCCGCAAATTAAAAATATATTGAACAGTATGGTAGTTGTAAAAGTTCCTCCACATAATCAAGACGCAGAAGCAAGTGTCTTAGGCGCAATTTTAATCGATAAAGATGCGATTATGCAGGTGGCGTCAATACTGACTCCTTCGGATTTTTATAACGCAACCAATGGAATTATCTTTGCGGCAATGGTAACGCTTTACGAAGAGCGAAAACCAATCGATATTGTGACCCTTACTGCAAAATTAAAAAAGCAAAAAATGCACACAAAGATTAACTCTTCGTATCTTACGGATTTGGTGGAAATGGTTCCGACTGCAGCAAATATCGAGGAATACGCGCTTCTTATTAAAGAAGCTGCAACAAAACGATCGCTTATCGATGCTGCAGGGAAAATTGCGGAGATGAGTTTTTTGGAAACCGACCTAGAAGAAACGCTTAATCAAACCGAGTCAATGATTTTTGCCATTTCTCAGGGAAATATTGCCAGGGGATTTGAACCTCTAAAAAATGCCCTCGCAGAAAGTTTTGATAGAATCGATCGTTTACACAAAGAAGGTGGGGGATTTCGAGGTATTAAAACCGGATTTGCCGATTTGGATACGTTGTTGTCTGGCATGCAAGATTCAAATTTACTCATTTTAGCAGCCAGGCCAGGGCAAGGAAAGACTGCCATGGCAGTAAACATTGCGCAGTTTGTCGGCGTTTCTCAGAAATTACCCGTTGGCATTTTTTCTTTGGAAATGAGCCAAGAAGAGCTGGTTGATAGATTGTTGGTTGGACAAGCAGACGTTGATGCGTGGAAACTTAAGACCGGCAGGCTTTCTGATGACGATTTTTCTTCTTCGTTGGCGGAGGCAATGGGAAGCTTGGCAGAAGCGCCAATTTTTATTGATGATACACCTGGTCTTTCTCTTTCTGAAATGCGCACAAAAGCGAGAAGATTGCAGCTTGAAGAACACATTCGATTATTTATTGTCGATTATTTACAGCTTGTCAATCCCGGGAAACGCTACGACAGTCGGGTACAAGAAGTCTCGTTGGTGTCGCAGTCGTTAAAAAATTTAGCCAGGGAATTAAAAGTGCCGGTGCTTGCACTTTCGCAACTGTCTCGTGCCGTAGAACATAGGGGAGAAAAGAAGCCCCAGCTTGCCGATCTTCGCGAGTCAGGATCCATTGAACAAGATGCTGACGTTGTGATGTTTTTATACAGACCAGACGACGAGCCAACCTCGCCGATTCAAACAAAACTCTTAATTGCAAAGCATCGAAACGGGCCAACCGGAGAAATCGATTTACTTTTTCGCGGAGATAGGATACGATTTTATAGTGTTGATAAAAAACACAATAGTTGAAAGGGGGTGAAAAATATATGGATCCAAATCAACCAGGCGGACAACCAAATCAACCGGGAATGCCAGGTGGACAAGGGGGGCAAATGCCAACACCTCCACCAAGCGCACCATCGGTAAATGAACCACCAGCACCAGAAGGCAATGGTGGAGCACCAGTACCAGGGAATGAGCCACCGGCGCCACAAGCACCTGGACAACCACCAGCGGGTGGAACAGGAAATGTTGTGTAAGACAATGTTTCGCTAAGGAGGTTATTTGCAAATTAAACGAGCACGTTAGTGTTTCGTTTAATTTGTGTTAAGGATTATTGAGTAAGTTCCAAAATTGCAGAAAGCTCGTTATGCTTACTACCGATGTCAACATGGCTGCAATACGTCTTCTGTTAATGCTTACAAGCTGAATGATGCAACATTACAGTTCTTATCCAGTATTGCGCCAACTAGACAGGCTTTAGACGCTTTTATAGCTCTTTTAAGGCGAACTTATTATCAAAGAGTGGCACAACTGCAAAAGAGAAAGGATCAAGCAGATAGTGAGCTAAAGCGACTGTATGAGATGCGTCAATCTCTTATTCAGAAAAACTTAAGCGGTACTTACTCAGATGAGATATTTAAAGAACAGAATAAACTTATTGAAGAACAGATTACTGCTGTCCAGGTGACAAAAGACGATGCATTGCTGGCAAAGTACAACCTTGAGGCAATTGTTAAGTTTATGAAGGACAAGTTTGAAAACTTGCCAAGAACCTACCAAATGTCCAGTTTGAGCCAGATCAGGGTTCTTCTGTGTTCAATAGCGCCCTCTGGATTGGTCTGGAGCTATCCAGGCTACTACAACACCTCGATTAGCCCAATATATCAGTCTATTCGTATGTTTGAGAGCGACCAGCGCTCCTTGTGTGCCGGGGGGGGGAATCGAACCCCCATGATCTTACGATCACACGCTCTTGAGGCGTGCGCGTCTGCCAATTCCGCCACCCCGGCTTGCTGCCTTTGACCTTTGATTTTTGGCCTTGTCTATTATATACTTCCTCTTGCGTTCTTACAAGAAAAACTATATACGATGACAACAACTCAAAAGAAAAAAAATCCTCGTTTGCCAAACCACATACGGCCCTCGCGTTACGAAATTACCATCCGGCCGGATTTGGAAAACTTCACATTCTCTGGTGAAGAAACAATTTATCTTTCTTTGCTAAAGTCAAGTAAATCTATTACCTTGCATTCTATAGAAATCGAAATTGATTCGGCAGAGTTTATTCATGGTAATAAAGACGTTTGGGCAGGGAAGATCACTTACGATACAAAAAAAGAAACTGCCACCTTTACTTTTCCAAAAACAATTCAAAAAGGAAAAGGAAAACTAAAACTTATTTTTAGAGGAATTTTAAATAATAAAATGCGCGGGTTTTATAGAAGCGCATATCAACACGATGGAAAACTAAAGCATCTGGCAACAACCCAGTTTGAATCAACAGACGCAAGGCGTGCTTTCCCGTGTTTTGACGAACCAGCGCAAAAAGCTATTTTTGATATAACTCTTTTTATACCATCTTTTGCAACCGCAATTTCCAATACTATCGAAACCTCTGTTACCGAACACAAAAGTGGTTACAAGATAGTAAAGTTTGCTCCAACTCCTAAAATGTCGACCTATCTTTTGGCATTTATTGTTGGAGATTTTGAGTACACCCAGAAAAAAACAAAAGATAAAACTCTCGTTCGAGTTTTTACAACACCTGGGAAAAAAGATCAGGCAAAATTTGCTTTAGATGTAACAACCAAATGTTTGGAATTTTATAATAAGTACTTTGGTATAGACTATCCATTGCCGGTTTTAGATTTAATTGCGATTCCGGATTTTGCCGCGGGAGCTATGGAAAATTGGGGCGCAATTACGTATCGGGAATCAACGATTTTGGTGGACGAAGAGCGTTCATCAACTGCCAATAAGCAGTGGGTGGCTTTGGTTATTGCTCATGAGTTAGCGCATCAATGGTTTGGGAATTTGGTCACTATGGAGTGGTGGACACATCTGTGGTTAAACGAAGGATTTGCCTCGTTTATAGAATATCTGGCAATAGATCACCTGTTTCCTAAGTGGGATATTTGGACGCAATTTGTCGCAACCGAAATGGGGGACGCGTTTTTACTCGATAGTTTAAAAAATACGCATCCAATTGAAGTAGAAGTTGGAGATCCGGCAGAAATTTCTGAGATTTTTGACAAAGTTTCTTATGCAAAAGGCGCATCGGTTTTGCGAATGCTTTGGCAATATTTGGGAGAAAAAGATTTTCAAAAAGGATTACAATATTATCTTAAAAAGTATTCGTATGGGAATGCAGAAACAGAAGATTTGTGGTCTTCCCTGGAAGAAATATCCGGTAAGCCGGTTGCTAAAGTAATGAAGAGTTGGACAGGGAAGGCAGGGCATCCCTTACTGACTGTTTCAGAACATTCGGAAGGTGATTTGCGTCTTACGCAATCAAGATTTTTCTCAAGCACGATTTCTCAAAGAGAAGGTAAAGACAAAACTGTTTGGGATATTCCTTTAAAAATTAAAGACAAAACATTGCTCATGGATAAAAAATCTATAAGTATTCAAAAACCTTCTGCCTTTGCAAAATTAAATATCGGAGAAGTTTCGTTGGTAAGAGTTGATTATCCGAAAAAATATATAAAAGGTTTAGAAAACGCCATAAAAAACGGTACGCTTTCTGCAGTGGATAGACTCGGTTTAATACGAGATGCTTTTGACTTATCACAGTCTGGTAACAGCAAAACAACACTCGCTTTGGAACTTCTTCAAAGCTACATAAAAGAGCAAGATTACGTCGTTTGGGCGCAAATTACCCAACAGATAACTCAGCTAGAAGGCCTTTTGGCATACGAATCTTTTTATGAAAACTTTAGAGCATATGGAAGACAAATTTTTAAGACAATTGGAAAGAAAATGGGATGGGAAAAGAAAAAGAACGACAAACATACAGATTCTCTCTTGCGAAGTATGGTTTTATACAAATTAGGCTCATTTGGTGATAAAGATACAATAGCGTTTGCTACAAAGTTGTTTCAAAGCAGCATCAATGGTAGGGTCAAAATAGATCCCGATCTTCGAGGCGTTGTGTATAATTTGGTAGCAGAAAATGGGATGGGAAAAGAGTTTGATACACTGGTTACCATGTATAAAAAAGAGGATAATCAACAGGAGAAAGATAGAATTGGAAAAAGCTTGGGGCTTTTTACATCGAAAAAAATCTTACAAAAAACACTCGAATTTTCCATCTCTCATCATGTGAGGTACCAAAACACACTGGGAATAATAGCTTCTGTTTGGGCAAATCCGCATGGTCGTTATCTTGCATGGGGATTTGTAAAGAAAAATTGGCAGCTTTTAAAAGATCGATACGCAGGAGGACACTATTTTACCAGGGTATTTATTCCAGCCGGAGTGTTTACAAAACCCACTGACGCAAAAGACATCGAAAGATTTGTTCAGAAAAATCCTACTCCCGAAGCAAAACGATCCATAGCACAAGCCTTAGAGCAAATTTATGCAAATGTAGAATGGTTAAAAAGAGATAGAAAAGCACTCGGAAAACTGCTACAATAGGGCATTATATGCTAAGTGTTACAGAACTTCGCTCCGGCACAATTTTTGAAGAAAATGGGCAACTGTTGCAAGTGCTTTCCTACGAGCACATTAAAATGGGTAGAGGAAGTGCAAATATAAAAGTAAAAGTAAAAAATATTCGCTCTGGTGCAACAACCGAAAAAAGTTTTATAAACGGTGCAAAAGTACAAAATGTACAGGTTCGCAAAACTGACATGCAGTTTTTGTACAAAGACGATGTTTTGGCTTATTTTATGAATCCTGTTACCTATGAGCAAGTGACTATTCCACTAAAAGTTCTTTTAGAATCAGCATATCTTAAAGAAGGAGAAACATTTTTAATTAGCTTTTTGGGAAATGAGCCCTTAACGCTCAATCTTGCCCCGAAAATGGAATTTACTATTGCAGAGACTGGGCCAAATCTTCGTGGGAATTCCACAAGCAATATTTATAAAGATGCAATTTTAGAAAACGGCTTAAAAACAAAAGTACCCCTTTTTATTAAAGTAGGAGATGCGGTTCGCATTGACACGCGAACAGGCGCATACAGCGAAAAAGTCTAATGCTTGCATGAACAACAAGTTCTTCATTGTACTAAAAAATCACTCGTTTCCCTTTTTGTTTTTAGCAGAAATTTTTTCCCAAGTCGCCATGAATATGGTGAATTTTATTCTTATTATAGTAGTGTTTACTCTTACAAATTCAAACATTGCTGTGTCTGGGATTGTGCTTTCGTATACGCTTCCTGCAATCGTTTTTGGCCTTGTGGCAGGTGCAGTGGTGGATCGGTACAATAAGAAAAAAATTTTATTCCTAACAAATTTTTTGCGAGGGGTGTTGCTTTTGTTACTAGCAGTTTGGGATACAAATCTTGTTGCCATTTACACTCTTTCGTTTTTTGTTTTTGTTGGCACACAGTTTTTTATTCCTGCAGAAACACCTATGATTCCTGTCTTAGTTTCAAGAGATCTTCTCCTTTCTGCCAACGCTCTTTTTGGCATTGGCATTTATGGGGCGGTTTTGGTTGCCTATGCATTGTCTGGGCCTCTTTTAATTTGGTTTGGGCAAAGGACAGCGTTTTTACTTTTGGCAGCGATCTTTTTCTTCGCTGCATTGTTTGTTTTGTTTATTCGACTTCCTAGTGTGGAGGCAAAAGGAGAAAAGCAAAGCCTGCTTCGGTCATTTCCTCTAAGACAAGAGATAAAGGGTGCAATACAACTTATGTTTAAAACAAAAAAGATTTACCATTCGCTATTTTTACTTGCGCTTTCTCAGATTTTGGTGCTTATTTTGGCAGTTATTGGACCTGCTTACGCCAAAAATATCTTGGGCATTTCTGTGAATTCATTTCCGTTGCTTTTTGTAACACCTGCGGCACTTGGCATGGTTATCGGTGGGATAGCACTTGGCAATTATGCTCACAGATTTTCTAAAGAAAAAAGCGCAACGATTGGCGTATTTTTATCGGGTATTGCCATGCTCCTTTTGCCGTACGGCTCAAAGGTTACCTCGCGGGAGATCGTTCACAAGCTAAATATTTATTTGCCAAATCTTTTGGATATTAACATTTTGCATATTATGATTGTTCTTGCATTTATACTTGGATTTGCCAATGCCTTAGTTTTTGTGCCTTCAAATACCATTTTGCAAGAAGAAACGACCGATGATGTGAGGGGAAAAATCTATGGGGGATTAAATGCATTGGTAGGCCTCCTGTCGCTTATTCCTATTATTGTTGTCGGAACGCTTGCAGATATGTTTGGGGTTGCAAAAGTAATCACTGGCATTGGTGTTTTTATTCTCTTGATTGGATTTTTGCGCCTGTTTGTTCGGGCAAAAGATTAAAAATGATTCCAATACTTTTGTATCTATTGTTCCTTTTTTGTCTATTCCTTTTTTTCTTTTGTGTGTTTGTTTTTGCAAAAGATGATTTTACCATCCTTCGCAAAAACATCACCCTTTCCCAAATTTTTGACCTTACTTTTGTTATGATTTTATTTTCCTTGTTATCGTCTCGGCTTTTTTTTGTTTTACTGCATTTTACCAAAGGGTATCTTAATCCGTTTGTGTTTTTTCTCGTTCCATATTTTCCAGGCATGTCGTTGTTTGGTGCGATTTTGGGAGCAGTTTTGGCAACACTTTTTTTATCGAGAAATAAAAAGTTTCCAACTCTAAAACTTTTGGACATATTTTCCCTTTCGTTTTTTGCCTCATTTCTTTTTTGGTTTTTTGTAACAAACATCGTTTCTCTTGTAACAAAAAAACCGCATTTTTCGTTTGTGTATTTGCTCCTTTTTCCCTTTATTGCCTTTTTCGTTTTCTTTTTGCGCAGGTATGCAAAGGGTAAATATAAAGAAGGGACGATTGCCTTGCTATTTTTTATTGTGTTTAGTTTTCTCTCTCTTTTGTCAGATGTAGTTTCGATGCAAAAAAGAGTAGTTTGGGTTTTTGGATACGAAGACATTCTTTTTATTGTTTCGATGTTCCTCTCGTTTGGGTTTTTACTGACACAAGAAAAATTTCTTTTGAAGGGAAAGAGAAAGTGAATCAGGATGGTGGAGTTATTTACGAAGACGAAGCACTGCTTGTTGTTGATAAGCCCTCGGGCATTACAGTCAACAGGTCAGATACAACAAAAGGGGACCAGACGCTGCAAGATTGGATAGAAGATAAGATATTAAGATATAAAGATACTAAGATATTAAGTGGAAACGATAACATACCTTCTAATATCCTAATATCTCAATATCCTAGTATCTCTGACTTTAATAAACGCTCGGGAATTGTTCACCGGCTAGACAAGGAAACATCTGGAATTTTGCTTGTTGCAAAAACCAAAGAAGCATTCGAAAACTTGCAAAAACAATTTAAAGAACGCGTTGTTAAAAAAACCTATGTTGCGCTGGCGCATGGTGTTATAACGCCTAAAGAAGGAGAAATTCGCGTTCCAGTAGGACGACTGCCGTGGAATAGGACACATTTTGGCGTCCTTGCAGGGGGAAGAGAAGCAGTAACCAAATACAAGACAATTCAGAATTCAGATTTTAGAGTTCAGAATGAAAAAGTAACGCTTGTAGAACTTTATCCAGAAACTGGTAGAACGCATCAGATTCGGGTTCACTTAAAACACATTGGCCACCCAATTTTTTCCGACACGTTGTATGCTGGACGAAAAACTGCAAGGAATGATCGAAAATATCTTTCAAGACTTTTTCTCCACGCCCGGGAAATATCATTTACTCATCCGCAAACAGGGGAGAGAGTAGCGTTTGAAAGCAAACTGCCGGAAGATTTGGAACAATTCCTCAATATTCTAAAAGAATAGAATTTTCTACGGAGCAACTTCTTGCCAGACAAAATTTTGGTGTTTTACAAAATCTGGGGCCAAAATATTGTAACAGGTGTTTGCAATAAAGACGATGGCTGGATAAAGTAAGTTATTCTTGCACAAATCTCGCAAATTCTGAAATCCTCCGCCTTTTAGGCTTGCGTTTGGCACAAGACTTCCTTTGACACAAATTTGTTTGTCTGGGCCAACTGTGCAATTATTGGTTCCTTGTAAAATTACATTGTTGTCTGCGCTAAATACGCCTTGCAAAACACACTGAGAGCCTGCAGAGGAGCTACAAATGTCTTGACCTCCGCCGCCGCCGCCCCCTCCTCCACCACCGCCACAATTACTACCAAAAGGTGTTGGGGTTGGTGTTGTTGCGGTAATACATGCAGTTGTTGTTTGACCCACAGCAGTTGCGATAACAATATCTTTTGCTACAGAAAAAGTTGCAGTTGAACTATTGGGGACAATAATATTTCCGTTAATGGTGAGTGTTCCATTGATTAAAATAACAAAATTACGACCGCATGGAAATGAGTAGGGGCTTGCCGAAAGCGTTACATCGCCATCTGCTTGGTAAATTCCAGATGCCAAGTTTGCATTCAGGGTGCAACTATTCAGACTGCCGCCGCAGGCAGCAAGGAGTGATTGCATTGGCAAACCGCTTTGTTTTACTGTTGTTAGCATATATTGGTAGCTTGTCCGAACAACGCCTGCATTTACGGGCGTAAAGGGCGGTTGGTTAGCAGGGACACTAGGGTCATGAGCAACAACCCAGTTGTTTGGCGATGCGCTTCCTTGTCCAAAATCTGCTGTGTTATCGCCTGTGTACACAACGCTATTATCGGTTGTTCCGCACACACCAGCATCGTTTACCGTATATCTTCCACAAGGTGTACCTGTCGGAATTGGGTTAACAAAACCGCCATCAAACCGTATATCTTGCCCACAGTCAACAATCCAAGGAAACGAATTTGTGATACCAAAATTAAGATTAGTAATGTTGCCAGTGCCAGAGTCACACGTTCCGATGGGACGAAGGTCACTTGTAGTAGGTGGACTATATGGTGTAGGAACACAACCAACTCCTATTGTTACTGGGTTATACTGCGCTGGTTTTGGCCAAGTAAGTTTGTACGGTGGATAGGGCGGACCAGGGTACGAAATACTGTATACGCCACCGATCATATTCGAAATTGTGTATGTTCCGCCATTTGGGGGTACTACTGTTTGCGTAAGGGGAGAAGAGGGATTAGGATCGGTTCTATTAATAACCACCTGTTGATAATGTGCTGGGTCAAGTGCTTGGGTAAATGTGTTTTCCGAAGCGCCTTTTATTTGGTTTTTGTCGTCATCTAAATACACTTCGCCCTGCACACTGTAGAGTTTTGTAATCGAAAAATTAAACTGTGTATCGGCACCAAGACCTATAACTGACCTTGAATTTGTCGGCGCAGGAGTAGTTGTATAGTTTGTTGTATAGCCAGCTGGTTCAGTAATAGTAACAGTATAATTGCTTCCAGCAGGAAGGTTTAAAAACTCATAGTAACCATTGACGTCTGTTGTGGTTGTTGCGGAAGCACCGCCAGAAAGTGTAAGGGTTACGCCAGATTTGTAGGGTTCAGCTCCTTCTTTGGCAGAGTTAATAAAGGTATTTGGTGGGCCATAGATATCTTCAAAAACGCGGCCATATATTTTCCATTGCTGGCGGATATAAAAATTACGGTTTGTCTTGCTAGGTGGTACAACTTGATTGCTGTAGGTTCCATTTACTGCACCATTGCAGTTAATAATGTCATAGCCAACAATAGAAGCAAGAGTTACCGAATAGCCGGGATTAGTGTTCGTTGGCACAAGCGAAAACGTATACGCGCCAGAAGCATAGGTTGGTGTTGTTGAGGCAGGCGTTGTCGAAACGCTAATTGCTCCTGCTGTGTAGGGTGTTGTACCACTGCAGTTTCCATTTGGGTCAAGATAGACAGTTCCCGAAATAATATTTGGCGCAATGCCAAAGTTTTGGTTTGTTGCGCTTGGAGGAAGGGTTATGTTTGCTATTGGGTTTGCGGTTGTAATATGATAGCCTGTTGGGACAATAAGTGTTGCGTTATAAGTGCCAGGATTTAGTGAAGGGATCGAATACGTGCCAGTACAACCTGTACAGCTATATGGTGGGCCTCCAGTTGTGAGTTGCGCTGTTACGGTGTACGCACCGTTATACGGCGGAACTTCTCCAGCGTCCCAAATACCATTTTCGGGATTGTTATCCACAAACACCTGTCCAGAGATGCCATAGGTAAATGTAATATTCACCGGGCCCCACACTGGTTCAACATTTAATGCGTTGTCGGTGCTGCTTATATTACTTATAGTATGGGTTGTGGTTGCATTCGTAACATTGGTTGTAGGATTAGGCCAGCTCCTAATGGTTGTTGTGGTTCCATCGAGTGTATAGGTTGTTTCTTGACAGCCACTAAAGTCGTCGTTACAGAAAATGTAAATGTTTGCATTTGTCGAACCAGCAGGACAGACAACATCTAATGGGTTACTAATGTTATATTTGGTGTAGCTTCCTGTCTGAGTAGCTCCTGCA
>OBEQ011298092.1_pt1 | contig 17481 bp, 15 predicted proteins | sample 1670901 | NCBI WGS metagenome assembly OBEQ01 (sample SAMEA104232315, study PRJEB22302) | groundwater metagenome | biome: forest; feature: aquifer; material: groundwater | place: USA | collected 2011-08-07 | depth 5.4 m
ACATTTTTACCCTCACCCCAGCCCTCTCCCAAAGGGAGAGGGAGTAATGGAGTAATAATGTGAACGAAATATTATAAAGCATATGCAGTCATAGGAATCAATTCATGAGACGCAGAAATTTTTTCTCTCTCGACCAGGCATTGAAACATCCTGATCATCGACGGCCCTTTACCCGGCGAGAGTTCATCGCCCAGGGTTTTATGCGCGGTTCAGGCCTGGTGCTGGGCGGCTCTCTACTAGGACCCTCGTTCGCTAACGCGGCACTCTCAAGCGATATTCAAGCCCTGAAATCACTGTGCGGCATTGCCTCTTTAGGCGCGGGCAAGATCCCGTTTATCTGCATCGATTTGGCGGGTGGCGCCAACATTGCCGGTTCCAATGTGTTGGTGGGCAAACAGGGCGGTCAGCAGGATTTTCTCTCCACCGCCGGTTATGCAAAATTAGGTCTGCCGGGCGATATGACACCGGCCATAGCCAATGCGCAGACGGGCGTGAGTGATTTTATCAATAGCAACTTGGGTTTGGCGTTTCATTCCGACAGCGCTTTTTTGCGCGGCATCTTAGAAAAAGCGGCGGCAGGAACTACCTCGAATATCAATGGCGCGGTGATCCCGGCCCTCTCCGATAATGACACAGGCAACAACCCGCACAATCCCATGTACGGCATTTATCGCGCGGGCGCCGACGGTTCGCTGGTGAGCCTGATCGGCTCGCAGAGTTCCGATTCCGGCGGCAATTCCATGTCGCCGATTATGTTGATGAATCCCGAGGTGAGGCCGACCAAAGTCGATAGACCGAGCGATGTGACTGGCATGGTGGATGTCGGTGATCTGGTTGGCTTGCTGAGTCAGACCGACGCCGTTTCGGTGATGGAGAGCATTCAGCGCATCAGCGATCGCAAATTAGCGCGCACCGATTTTAAAGTCTCCAATCAATCGGAGTTGGAAGAAAGAGTATCCTGCGCCTATGTCAAAGCCGCCGATCTGGCGGACAGATTTGGTGATCCCTCCTCACTTAATCCGGAACGTGATCCGAATATCGTCGGCGCCGGCGGTATTTTTTCCGCCGACGAGTTTGCCAGTGATGGTGAATTTAGAAAAACCGCCTCGGTGATGAAAATGGTGATGGAAGGTTTTGCCGGCTGCGGCACTATCACCCTGGGCGGTTACGATTATCACACCGGAGATCGCGCCACCGGCGAAATGCGCGATCTGCGCGCCGGCCGTTGCATGGGTGCCTGTTTGGAATATGCTGCACGACTCGGCCGGCCGCTGATGCTGTATGTATTCAGTGACGGTTCGGTTGCCAGCAACGGCATGATCGACGCTTCGGTGGAAGGGCGTGGCAAAGGTGTGTGGACCGGTGATAATTCCTCAACTGCAGCATCGTTTTTTTTAGTCTACAACCCCAATGGTCGCCCCGTCTTACTGGGCGGAACCGCCGAGCAGCAAGCAAAACATCAACAGCTCGGCTACATGCGCGCGGATGCCTCGGTCGAAACCGCTGCAACACCCGCGGCGAATAACGTTAATCTGTTGGTCGAGACGGTGATTCTCAACTACATGGCGTTACATGGAGAACAGGGAAACTTTTCGACTTTATTTCCGCAACATGGTTTAGGCAACGTGGCATTGATTGATAGTCTGACGGCGTTTGAGCCGATTGTTAGCGGGACGATTTAGGACAATCGGGTTCAACGTAATATCGGCTAAATTCCACATACGATATGGGATATACAATTGACATATCCCGCAACATCATTAGGATTAATCACAGTAACTAATAATACAAAAGAATTTAAGCGGGTATTGGGGCTTAGATTAGAGGATTGGGTGTAGTCTCGCGCTATCTCTTATTGATTTTTTCTTTACTCATACGCGCTAATTTATGCGCGTGTTGCTCCCAATGTTTACCGTCAAAAGCTTCAATCTCAATATATTCTGGTTGAGGCTCTAAACAACGCACATTCACATCATAACCATCAGGATTCGATCTGGGTATATAAAAGGGCTTTATCCCGCATGTTTTACAGAAGGTATGTTTAGCAACTTTGGCATTAAATTGATAGGTTGTAATGTTTTCTTCGCCAGCGAGCAGCTTAAATTTAGATTTGGGTACGATTAAATGTAAGTAGCCCGTCATGGAACAAATCGAACAATTACAGTCTCCACATTTAATATTTTCGGCAGCTTCAACTTCAAATCGAATGGCGCCGCAATGACAACTACCTTGGTAAATCACTCTTATTCACCTGCTTGAAAAACTAGGATTATGCTTGGGTGTAAATAAATTATTTAGGACAAAATATCAATCACCTTTCTGGCAACTGTATCGTCGTGTAATAGTGCTAAGGCTGCAAGAAACTCAGCTGGCGCACCTCTCTCCTGACTCTCAGCAATCCACTGCCTAATGTTATGCTTTCTTTCAATCTCAGGCACACGCAACAGGTTAAGCAGTTTGCTTTTAAATTCTGGATCATCTTTTGCCGCTAGAATTAATGAAATGACTTCTTCATTAGTTGCTACTGTAGATTTTGTTTTTTTAAACATTTAATTAATACTCCTTCAAACTTAACAGGTTACTCTTAAATCCAAAACTCAAATGAGAATTAGAGACCTGTTCGACTGATTGAAATATAACATACTCGAGGTGAGAAATGGATATATCCGAAGTAGTAGATTTGGCTGATTTTCACGTTTTTTGATAGGGTGCTGAACTGACTTGAGGTATAAAATTTGTTATTTGATGGAGTATTCAGAAGAAATTTCCAAAAAGGTGTTCGAATTCACGGGTGATCTCCATAAGCCTTACCTGTTCGCCATTTTGCATAAATAACTTATACCGTAAGCCGACAGGACCTGTTATCCAATCCAGCTCCTCAAATTTTATTTTGTAGTTCATTTTTCATAGCCATAAATAAATATAATGTTTGCCCTCTGCGGAAAAAAGTAACAGGGAGATTAGGTCGATGTCCTACTAATCAAAGACACTATAATTGTCACACCCATTTTTCATAAATTAAATTACCGATTTTTAGCGCCTCAAACTTATTCCGTTGCCATTTGTTGGTATTTATCACATGTACATGATCACAATCCTTTAGCATCGGAATGTCGGCGGTACTATCAGAGTAACCATAGCGCCATTTTTTGGGATCAAACCCTTGGCTGTAGGCCATTGCGACTTTATTCGCGGCGAAGCAATGATTGGTGAACAATAATCCTGTTAGCGTTAAGTTAAGCTCAGTACCGATGAGTTTAACATTACGTATGCCAATATGTTTTACGACTCCGCTCAGTAGCCAGTGTGGACAGCCGCTTATTATCAGCACCTGGTGATTGTTGTCCTGGTGCATTTTTATTTTGTCTAATGCATCGTTATAGGCTACCGCACCTTTCTCGTTGAAATAGTAATGAATAAATTCAGCTCGCAAGCGGAACAGACTTTTTGATTGAAATGCTGTTGCCACGTAAGACGCAATACTTAAACCAAATTTTCGCGTTAAAGAATTAGTCATGCACAGCAGCACAACTAAGGGCAGCAGCATCGCTAATAATGCAACACGTATCGAGGACTGCTTAATCAGCCATTTATAAAACTCGTACCCCGTATCTTTGGAAACGATGGTTCCATCAAAATCAAAAACGGCGATTATTTCATTTTCTAAAGATGACGCCTTTTTGTTCACTGCGTCTTTCCTCTTTGTTATCAATGAATGGTTAAATCACGCTGGAAAAATTAATTGTGTTATCGACTAAATCTTCAGACCAAATATTCGGTTTAAACCCATTTAATGTCACCATCACCAATTGCACTTGTTTCGTTGTTTTTGACACCGACTCAAAAATATCGATTTTCCTTTTCAACTCCGTGGCATATTTTTTATCAATTGTGAATGGTTTATCAGAATATTTGAGTTCACAAATTGTGATGATGCCATCATCACGATCAAGCAATAAGTCAATTTGAGCGCCCATTTCTTTGGTTTTATTTTTTGTAGTGACATAATGCCAGGTACCAGCAATAGCACTGACCTGTTGTAACCCCAGAGCAGCTTTAATTATATTGATATGGTTCAAACACAGGGATTCGAACGCATAACCAGACCAGCTACTGTAAGTGGGTGAGGATCGCTGGTTTTGCCAGTAATTGCGGCCATCATTAGCAAATATACCTCGCGGTGCTTTATCGATCCATTTAAGATAGAAGAACACATAGGGGTCAATAATGCGAAAAGCGGTGTCACGGCGTTGCTGGCCATAGGGCACAAATTGGGTGATAAAACCTGCTTCTTCACATTCGCGCAAGCGCTTTTGCATCGTACCGCCGGTCGTCTGTCCCACTAAAGCAATTAATTCATCTCTTAAAACGCCCTTTTTCTTTTTGGCAATGGTACGGACAATATTTTCGTAGATATCCGAATGACCAAACAATGCGGAAAAAAGTCGGTCAAATTCATCATACAATAAGCCATTCTGATCGAAGCAAAGGTCGGCAATGGCTTGTGATGAGGATTGGCCTTTTTTTATTTGGTTTAGATAATAGGGAATGCCTCCTATGGCCATATACAGCTCAATGATTTGCTGAGTCGACATTTTCACGCCCAAAGCCGCTAAATAAACCTTGGTTTCTACCAAATCAAAGGGCTTTAAATTGATGCGTGCTGTCACTCGGTTATGCAAACCACCTTTATTCTGTATTAGTTGCTCTATCATCCATGACGCCGCACTGCCGCAGACGATAAAACTTACCGCCGGCAGGCGAGATAAGCGCGTATTCCAAATCAGGTCAATAGCGGGCACTAAACCGCTGCGGCGAGTTGCCAACCAGGGTAGCTCATCAATAAAAATCGCGAGCTTATGTGTTGAATTATTTTTCAAATGGCGGTCAACATTTTCGGCCAATAGAGATAATGCATCATGCCAGTTATTGAAAGCTGGTAATGGGTTATCACTGTAAAATGTTTTCTCTAGGGCTTGCTTAAAATGATGCAGTTGTTGTGTTAACGACGCGCCATTTTGTCCAGTTACGGAGAAAAAAATGTTAACCCGAGGTTCAAAAAATTCGCGAATCAAATGGGTTTTACCCACCCGGCGTCGGCCATAAATTGCAAGAAATTCGGGCTGCTTTGAATCTATTAGCGCTTGCAGCGTTAGTTGCTCTTTTTCTCGACCAATAATGGTTGGCTTCATTGCTCTCTATCCCAGACTTATGGCTAGTTATACAATTATATTCAGCCATATCTCTAACAGCAAGTAAAGATATGGCTGGATATAGATATATAGTTAGCCATATCTATGTGAAAGCAGAAAATGGAGGCCTCAGCTTATTTATGAATAAATGACGGCAGAGTGATTGTTGAGAAACGATACTATTAATTGATTAACGAACTATCCCTTAATCAATTTTCGTAAATTAGTTAAAATTAGTAAATCAATTTACTAATTAGTAAGCTCGCCTACTAATTTTTACTAAACGCAGGCTCCCAAGAAATTAATGATGTTGACTTAAAGACTGGTTAAGCAGGCCGAGGCCAGTTCAGCACCTATTACCGCTCAAATTTTGAACTCAGTCATAATCCCGCTGCTAACTTATAACACGGAAAAAATTGCGGTTCTCTCTTACACTTAACAGTGAGATTCAATCGAACATGCCGAATAAAAGGTTGAGTATAGATTTGTATCGAGTAGTATTCGTTGCGCGAGCCTAAGAATTTGAGGGCCTTACAACAAGTTGGAATTACGCAGACGTGGAGATAGATTTGTGACATTGGGTTATCGTGGTGTTAAGCGTTTCATTGCCTTCAATCTCATGCTGGGGATTTTCGGCTTGTTGCAATCGAGCCTTTTACTGGCCGAAGGAATGGAATCCAGTCTTAAGCTGGAGAAGGAGGCACCTAACTTTACGCTAAAAAGTATTCTCGGCGACAACCTGCGCTTGAGTGAATACCGCGGCCAGGTTGTGCTTATCAATTTTTGGGCAAGTTGGTGTGGCCCCTGTCGGCAGGAGATGCCTGAGCTGGAAAAGGTCTATCAAGAGTACAAAGATATTGGCTTCACGGTTTTTGGTGTTAACGTGGACAACGACAAGAGCAAAGGCTTAGAAGCTGCCGCGATGGCCAATGTGAGTTTTCCGATCCTGTTCGATAGCGATAAAAAAGTCTCAGAACAGTACGATGTTCAAGCGATGCCGACCTCGGTGATGATCGATCGCGATGGCAATGTGAAGTACATTCACTTGGGTTACAAGCTGGGCGATGAGGCCATATATGCGGAAAAGCTTCGGATGATTGTCAAAAGTACAGTCCGAACTGCAAAATAGTGCCTACAGAGTAATAATTTTTCATAAATCGACAACAGCCTAACAGTCTCAAAACGAAAAATTGGGTTAGAATATACCAGCTTAGTGAGCAGTAAGAGGGCACTGACGATCAAACAGCCGAGCAAAAACTGAAAATAAAACTAGCTATAAAACTAACTATAAAAAAGCGGCGAAGACAGAATTGAAATTCTGCTTAACTCGACCAATAAAAGCATGAGAACAGATTTTTCCAGGCCAAATAATCCGTCTAAAACACCAGGAAACGTCTAAACTTAATTAAGTATCTGGCTTAACTCATTGGCTTTAATAATCAGTTGAAAAAGTGCTTAAAAAGAACCTTAAAAGAAGGACGGGCAGATCCTCTAAGAATGAATTTCACCCTGTGAGAAACACATGTCGCGTATGTTCGCGAGGACGCGTGTAGAAATATGATCAGTTTAAATTGTCGAAGGGCCTCGTGACATGGCAAAAAAGAAGGTATTTAAGTTACTTGCTTCTCTCATAATGACCGGCCTGCTTCTCGGGTTCGTCAGCATTTCAACTGTCCAGGCACAGGAAAATGGCGATAAAGAAAAAGACGCTATCTCTAACTATATAGAACGCCTGCGGGAAGAGCGGGCAATTAACGAACAAGTACAAGATCTCAAACAACGTGTGCTGGATCTGAATCGCGACCTGTTTGTCTTAGAAGAGAACTTATTGTTTCCTGCCAATACACAAGTTGCCGTCTTCGTCTCGATGAATCTGGGCGAATTTTTTCAACTCGATTCTGTTGAACTGAAGATAGATGACAAAGTCGTCGCCAATTATCTCTATAGTGAAAATCAAGTCGGCGCCATGTACCGCGGTGGCGTGCAACGATTGTATGTCGGTAACTTTCGCAACGGCGATCATGAAGTCAGTGCATTTTTTATCGGCAAGGGGCCGCAGGGCCGTGAATATCGACGCGCTGCAAGTTCTCGCTTTGTAAAATCCTCCAAAGCCAAAATGATTGAACTAAAAATTGTCGACTCCGCAGCGACAATGCAACCCGATTTTAATGTTGTCGAGTGGGAATAATTTTTTGATTGAGACTCGGGGTTACATGTCGCGTTGCTTACGACGTTTCTTAACTACAGTGCTAGAGGTAGGATGTTTTTCGCTGATGATGGCGATTACCTCTTTAATCTATGCCGCTGATCCCCCTGTCATTGAAGGCACTAACGTTATACTCGATAAAACCGACGCCGTTAAAGACTTGCGTTATGGCGCTGTGCTATACGAATTTTTTCAGGAAAATTATTTCGAAGCGCTCAAATTATTAAATATCGCAAAAGCTCAGGGCGGCATCAAAAATCACGGTGATTTCCCCGAGCTGATGGAGGGCGGCATCAGTCTATCCTATGGCATGGACAACAAGGCGCGTGACATTTTTGCCCGCCTACTCGATGCCAATACCGAAAAACCTGTCAGCAACCAATTACGTTTTTATTTGGCCAAAGTTTTATATGAACGCGGTTTAAAAAGCGACGCGCAAAAAATATTAGCCACCATCGACCAGAATCAGTTACCCGCGCATATTCGCGATGAGTATTTATTTCATAAATTCAATCTCTCGTTCGACGTTGCGCAAGCAAGAATTCTTCAACTCGAATCAATTGTGGCGCACCAGGCAAAAGAGAAAAGTCAACCGGCAAAAGCTGCTCCGCCTGCTCAAGTGAGTCCTGCTGAATCAACAATTCATGCAGAACCACAAGCTGAACCAACGGCTAAGAAAGTTGTTGTGACCGCCCGCAGCTCTGGCAGTAAAGAAGAACAAGAACTTGAAGCGTTGCGCACCACTCTCTTGAGTAATGCGGAGGGCATGATTACGACGATGAACGGAGATTCGATCTGGCGGCTGTATGCAACCTATAATCTCGCCATTGCTTACAACCAAGCCGGTCAGTCGCTCAAGGGCGTTAGTATACTGAGCAAAGTCGGCGAGTCTATTCAAGCAAAAGCAACTCTTACAAAAGAAAAACAGGATGATGAATTGCGCGCGCTGGCTGATAGAACCCATCTCGCCGCGGGTTTTATGCATCTCTATGACGAGCGTTATTTTCTCGCACTCAATGAATTTAAAGTGATTCGCCTGGATAGCATCTACAGCAATCAAGCGCTGTTGGGCTATGGCTGGGCGGGGGCAAAAGGTGGCAATTACCAATTGGGTGTTACCGCCTGGACGGAATTAGCCAAACGCCGCGCTAGCGATCCCGCCGTACAAGAAGCATTTGTTGCGCTTCCCTACGCCTATGAACAGTTGGGCATTAAAGGTTCTGCGTTAACCGGTTTTGAACAAGCCACGGCAAATTACCAACAACAGATCAAAGCCATCGATGGTGTTATTGCCGAGGTCAACAGCGGCAAATTTATTGATGCCTTCTTCGAAGGTTATCAACTGGGCCGGGTCGGCTGGTTTGCAGAAACACCGAAAATGCCGGTGACCTTACCCGCCATCTATTTAACCACGGTCGTTTCCAATGGCCAATTTCAAGAAGTTTTAAAAGATATCCAAGACCTCATGAGTCTGCGCCTCAATGTTCAAAATTGGCAGAACACTATCGGCATTTACCGTGACATCTTAGAGTCGCGAAAAATCGCCCACGAAAATTTTATGCACGAGGGCGGCCGGGCGTCGCTGTATGCGGAAAAAAGAGCGCTGGGCGCTGAACTGCAAAAGAAATACGACAAGTTAAGTGCGGAAGTGGCGCAGATTAAAAAAGACCGCGATGCGATTGCCTTAGCCAATCAAGAAGAAACCGCCAAGCTGCTAAAAGTGTATGAGATGAGGGAAGTATTAGAAACCTTCGTCGAGCAGCCGCACTTTACCAAGATAGGTGATCCAGAAAAATATAAACAGCGTGTTGAGCGTATGGCGGAGATTTTGTATTGGGATGTGCATGAGGTCTTTGAAGCGCGTCTGTGGGCGGTCGAAAAACAGATGGCGATTATTGGCTCCGCGCTGCGCGAAACCAATTTCTCTGGTCAGGGCGTGCAAAAGGCCCTGGATATTTCACCTGAATTACAGCGCTATGGTCAGCGTATTGCCGATATTGAAAATCGCCTGCGAACCACGCTGACTCAACTCGATCAAACCATTGAGTCGCACAAAGCGAATATGCGCGGGCTCGCCGTGGCCCGCCTACGTGAGCAACAAAACAGTTTGCAGCAATATATGTGGCAAGCCCGTTTATCCACTGTGAGACTGTACGACGAAAGCATCGCCGCCACCGAAAAAAGAGCGGAGGCGAAGCAGTGATTAGGAATAAGAAAAACCTCTGCGTTGTTGCTCTAGTGTCGGTTCTGCTCAGCGCCTGTGGCAGCACACCGAAACTCGGATCTGACGAAGATAAAAATACTGCACACGATAATAAAGTGACGGCTCAACCCGTCACCCTGGCTGATCTTCCGCCGGTGCCGTTACCCGCCAATGAAAAATTGCCCAAGGTCGCCATTGAAAAACTGGTGGCCTCATATATCAACATAATTGATGAAGTGGATAATCCAGAACTGCGCTTGGCGATCTCCCGCCGTTTGGCTGATCTGGGCATGATGTTGGGGGAAAATCAACAAATAGTCGACGAGCATAAAGCTGACAATGCCATTGAGCCTTCCCAATTTGTCTCAGGCGACAAGTTGCGCGGCTATTTTGAATCGGCCATCGAATCCTATCGCTCCATTCTTGCCAACCATCCTGAAAATGAAAACAACGATAAACTAATCTATCAGTTGGCCAAAGCATACGACCTCGAAAGTATGCAGGATGAATCATTGGAGTTGTTAAATCGGTTAGTGCGAGATTTTCCGGCGTCTGATTACATCGTCGAAGTGCAATTTCGGCGTGCTGAAATATTCTTTTCTCGCGGTAACTATCAAGCAGCCGACGACGCGTATAGTTATGTCGTCAAGCGCGGCGAATATACCGACTTCTATCAAAATGCCTTGTACATGCTGGGCTGGACTCGCTTTAAACGCGGCCGTTATGAAGAATCCCTCAAGCAATTTGTCATCATCCTCGATCAGCTGATGATAGACAAAGACCGAAATGAACTGAATCGCTCGAAACAAGAGATGTTGGATGATACCTTGCGGATCATGGGGCTCGCCTATTTTTATCTTGATGGCGCTAAATCGATTGCTGCTTTATATAACGACTTTGGGGCGCGCGAGTACGAACATTTACATTATGAAAAGTTAAGTGAACTCTATCTCGAAAAAGAACGCTACAGAGATAGCTACGAAACAGTCATGGCATTTGTGGCCTTGTATCCCATGAATGTCAACGCACCGCGTTACCATATCAAGGCCATTGATGCGTTACGCATGGGCGATTTCCCGACCTTGGTGCGACCAGCGCAGGAAGATTATGCGAAAAAGTATGGCATGGCGTCTAAATTTTGGTATCTGGTTGATGAGCCTACCAAGGCAGAAATCAAAAAAAATCTAAAAGAATTTTTGCCGCAGTTCGCCCGCTATTATCACTCGCTGGGGCAATCGATGCATAAAAAAGGCGAGTCCCTTAATCGTTATCCAGATGAACTTAAAATTAAACAAAATTATCTCACGGCGGGTTTTTGGTACGGCGAGTATTTAAAAACGTTCCCCATCGACAAGCGCGCTGCAGAGATGCACTTTTTACAAGCGGAAGCCTTATTCGAAGCGGAGGACTACACAGGTGCAGTAGCCGCCTATGAGACTACGGCCTACCAATATCCAGAATATGAGAAAGCCTCTGAGGCCGCCTATTCCGCACTGCTGGCCTATGAACGCTATGAAAAAATTGTCGATAACGAACATAGTAAAGATTGGCATCGCGCCAAAATTATAGGCCAATTAAAATTTGCGACGACCTTTGGCAAAGATCGTCGCTCTCACGCGGTACAGTTAAAAGCGGCGCAAGAACTTTACGCCTTGGAAGACTTTCAAGCGGCGATTACGGCAGCTACCCACGTCACTGAATGGCAGCCCCCCGTTGATGAAACTTCTCGGCTTGCTGCCTGGCGAGTGATTGCCCTGGCAAACTTTGAAATGAAACAGTTTGCCAATGCCGAGACCGCCTATAAAGAAGTTTTAAAGCTGTTACCCAGAGACAATGCTGAGTCTAAAGAACTACAAGAAAAATATGCCGCGTCGATTTACAAGCAGGGTGAAGCTTACGTGCAAGCCGGCGATCTCAGTCGCGCCGTGGCGCAGTTTTTACGTGTGGTTTCTGATGCGCCCGATTCCTCCGTGCGTATAGCGGCACAGTATGATGCGGCAACCCATCTGCTCACGTTAGAAAAATGGCAGTTGGCGATTGACGAGCTGATACGATTTCGCAACAGCTTTCCCAGTCATGAATTAACGAAAACTGTGCCGGCTAAACTCGTGTTAGCCTATCAAAAATTGGATCAGTGGAACAATGAAGCCGGTGAATTGCGTAACCTCGCCAGCAATGAATCTGATCCCAATGCTAAACAGCAGACGCTTTTTATGGCGGGCGAAAGTTATGAAAGGGCCGGTAATCTTGCGAAAGCGATCGATAGCTATCGCGATTATGCTAACAGCTACCCTGACCCCTTAGAGCAGGCCATGGAAGCCAATTATAAATTGAGCGAGCTGTACGGCAAAATCAACGATCCCAATAAGCGCTACTATTGGTTACAGAAAATTGTCGATATGCAGAATAGTGCTGGGAATAAGCAGACACCGCGGACCTTGTCATTGGCGGCGTCTTCGTCTTTTGAGTTAGCGTTGCAGCACGAAAACGCTTTTGTGCGCACGAAATTGACCTTGCCCTTGGACGCCAGTTTGCAAACCAAGAAAAAATTACTCAAGCGTGCTATTAAAGCGTTTACCACCACGGCGGGTTATGGCGTGCAAGAGTATACCACGGCGGCGACCTTTAAAATTGCGCAGATATACTCGCAATTGAGTAAAGATCTTTTAGCCTCACAGCGACCGAAAAATCTCGACGCTATGGAGCTTGAGCAGTATGAAGTATTGTTGGAGGAGCAAGCCTTTCCTTTTGAGGAAACCGCGATACATATTCATGAAGAAAACGTGCACCGAGGTTGGAACGGTGTTTACGATCAATGGGTGAAACAGAGCTTTGAGGCATTGCGGGTGCTGTTACCCGCAAGGTATGCCAAAGATGAATTAATGAAGCAAGTAAACGATGAAATTTATTAAGCGTATTGAAATTCTGTTGTTAGCAGGCCTGCTGTTATTGTCAGGTTGTGCGTCTATGGATTTGAATGAAGATTTGGATAAGCCTAATAATGAGGTGCGTGACGATTCAGACGCAAACGCTGCTGCCGATACTGAATTGGAGGAAGAGGGGGAGAATGATGAAGAAGACTCTCTCTTCGGCAATGTGTTTTCCGCAGATAATCTCGATGAAGAGTCAGAAGAGGGTGATACATCGAAAAAACAACAAGCTCACAAAAAGAAATCTCGGAAGAAAACCGTAGCGAAACAGCAAGCAAAAGAGCCATCACAAGAACAATTAAAAGAACCATTACAACCGCTGCCACAAGTTCAAGTAGAGAAAGAATCATTAGCAACGAAACCAGCCGAGAAGAAACAGCCAGAAACAGTAAAAGCGCAGCCTGTAAATTCGCCTCAACCCAGCCTGATGGAGACTGAGGGGGAGTATGCTATTGCCCATAAAGAGTCCGATAAAGAGCCAGCGAAAACTATAACGCCGGCAGTGGTAAAAGAACAAACTCCTCAGCCTAAGGACGCCGAGAAAAAACCTGCTGTTGCAGCTGTTGCTCCGACAGCAACTGTGGCACCAGCTAACACCCCTGAAGCTAAAAAATCGACGGGTTTCTTCAGCAGGCTGTTTGGTGGTGATGGGGATGAAGAAGAGACGCCAGATGTCGTAGAGCATGAAGATAAAAAGCCACAACAAGCGACATCCACTGTAGCCACCACAAAAAAGGTGGATGAAGAGGAGACTTTGTCTGCGGAAGAGGCGTCACCAGACGATGCAGATGACGATGACGAAGAAATTCCTCTGGTGACCAACGCTGAAGATCGTGAATCTCTGCGCGAAAGAATGAAAGAGCAGAAAAAAAGTAAGGAAGAATCAACCGGGAAGGATGCTGAGGAAGATCGATCGCCAGGATTTTTTCAATCACTCTTTGGCTCAGCGAAAGATAAAAATGCCGATGGAGAATCCAATGCCGAGGAGTCGACGACTACTTTAGTGGCTCCAATCTATCCCTATTTGTCAGATAAGCGGAAAATTAATCCCGCAGCGCAAGCGGTTTATAATGAAGCTCTGCAAGCGATGAAAAATGGCAAAACTGGCCAAGCGCTATCATTGTTCGAAGACTTAGCGGAAAAATACCCGGATTACTCTGGCCCACAGGTTAACTTGGGGATTATTTATCGCAACAAAGGTATTTACGACGAAGCGGCAAAAATGTTTAGCAAGGCAGTCGAGGTTAACAAAAATAATCTAGAAGCCTACAATCAGCTCGCTTACGTCTATCGTCAACAGGGTAAGTTTAAGGAAGCGGAACAGGTTTACGCCGATGCGTTGGTGATTTGGCCTAACTACGCTGCAATTCATTACAATATGGGTATACTCTACGATGTGTACCTGGGTAAGTTAGATAATGCACTATCACACTTTGAAACTTTTCAAACGCTACAAGCGGCAGAGGATAAAAAAGTTGCGGGATGGATAGCTGATTTGAAACGAAGAATCGCCAAACAAGGAGCAGCTTCATGAAATTGTATTGCCGATCGCTGTTTGAATCTTTAGGCGACTTTTTCAGTGGTGCGTTAGGTAATGCATTAAATAGCGCGTTAAGTACTGCGTTAAGTACTGCGTTAAATAGTGCGGGACGAGCATTAATTGGTTGCTTGCTACTTTTAGCCTGCCACTTGAGTCAAGCGGAAGAAGTGCTGAATATTGAGGGCGGTGCTGTAACGGGCAACAGAGAGCAGCCCAAGGTTTTGTATATTATTCCTTGGCAGGCCCCAGAGGGTAAGACAGACTTGAATCAACCCATTACATCGCAAATCAAAGGCATGTTAGAACCCATCGACCGGGCGGTTACCTTGCGAGATATTGAAAATTATCGAAAATTTAGCACGGCTCAAACACAGCCCGTGAAATCAACAGCAAATAATGCAACAGCGACAATAACTACAACGTCAACAGACATTCAAACTGATGGTAGGAACTGACAATGGAAGAATCCTTAAATGTGATCCGCTTTTTTAAAGATGGGGGCTTGTTTATGTTTCCTATCGCAATGGTCTTGGTGGTAGGTTTGTCTATCTCCATCGAACGGTTTATCTATCTCACCACGACACGATTGAGTAACCGGCGCGCTATCGAAACGCTGATGCCGCTGTTGCAGAAACAAGATTATAAGGCTGCGATAAAGATTGCGAAGGAATCAGACGCACCCATAGCGCAGATTATTTGTCTTGGCATAGCGCGTATCCCCGTGAGCCGTCATCGAGAAGATATCGAGTATGCGATGGAAGAAGGTGTACTTGAAGCGATTCCGAGATTAGAAAAACGCACCCAGTATCTCGCTACATTTTCCAATATTTCTACCCTACTGGGCTTGTTAGGAACCATTATCGGATTAATTGCCGCCTTTACCGCTGTAGCCAATGCCGATCCCTCAGAAAAAGCTACGCTGTTATCACAAAGTATTTCGGTTGCGATGAACTGTTCTGCATTCGGTCTTATATCCGCCATTCCGCTGTTGCTGTGCCATGCGTATTTGCAGTCAAAAACCTTGGAGATTGTCGACAGCTTGGAAATGGCTGGCGTGAAGTTTCTGAATATTCTGGCAGAAAATAATGTGACTTTTTCTCATCCCAGGCCAACAGAGGCTGAGCCTAAAAAATGAGGCGAACGAGACTTCGAAAGGACAAGATGGCTGAGCTTGATGTGACAACATTCATGAGCTTTTTGATTGTGCTTGTGCCTGTGCTTTTGTTGCGGCTGTCATTTTCGCAAATGTCTGTGCTGGATTTGACACTACCTAAAGCGGCAGCAGTTGCCTCTGCTGACGTGCCAGAAGAAGATCGCGTGTTAGAACTGATCGTCAGACAAGACAAATTAGAAATTTATTACCCCAGGGGGTTTTTATTAAAGACGATTCCCCAAAAAAATAAGACCTATGACTACAAATTATTATCCGAGGTTCTGCAAGAAGTAAAACGCCTGCTGAAGGAGCAGAATATTGAAAAGCGCGACATCATGTTGTTGTTGGAACCCAACACCGATTACCAAACCATTGTGTCGCTGATGGATAGCATACGTTCCTATAAGACGCTGATTGCCACATCCGTGGTTAATGCCGAGCTATTTCCTGATATAGCGCTCGGCGATGCGCCTATTTTGTCTGGTATGTCTGATTCGCCATTATCTGTACCCGTATCAGCCGCGGCCACTGCTACCACGCTGCAAGTGGGAGGCAAGTGAAATGAGAGAATCGGTACGGGCGAAAAGAATGAAGCGAAACCACCGCCGCATGCAAATGACGGTATCGCCAGGGCTCAATCTCGTTTCGCTGATCGATATATTTACCCTATTGGTTTTTTTCCTCATGATTAATGCAGGCGATGTTCAGGTACTGCAGAGCAATGCCCATATTAAGTTACCCGATTCTGTCGCTGAAAAAATGCCAAAAGAAACACTGGTTGTTATGGTGAGCGGAGGTGAGATTATTGTTCAGGGCAGAAAAGTTGCGGATGTAGCCACTGTACTAAGCTCAGAATCAAATTTAATTACGTCGTTAAGTACGGAGTTAAATTATCACACTTCGCGTCGTCCCGAGATGACAGAATTAGAAAAACAACGGGGAAGATCGGTAACCATTATGGGCGACAAAGCGATCCCGTACGCACTGCTGAAGCGCGTGATGATGACCTGTTCACAGGCCGACTATGCGGATATCGTGCTCGCGGTGAATCGGGTTTATGGTGCCAAACAGGCACTCAGTAAGGGGGAGGGTTAGTTTGGTCGCTGTAACGACTTCTCCTGCCAGGTTGCATGGGTCATCTTCATATGAAGAGGATAGGCTATTTACTCGCATTTTAATGATTTGTTATGCGATATTTTTTGTCGTCAGCATGATTGTAACATTCGTCAAATTACCCCAAATTGAACGCGCGAAATTGGAAGCTCTCCCTCCGCAGTTGGCTCGAATGGTAATGGAAAATAAAAAAGTTCCGCCTCCTGTTCCGGAGATTAAGAAAGAAGAGCAAAAGCCAGAACCAAAACCAGAGGAAAAAGAAAAGCCAGAAGAGAAGCCTGACGTAAAAGAAAAAGAGAAGGAAAAGCCCCAAGAAAAGGTAAAACCGAAAGAGGTCAAAAAGCCGAAAGAGGTAACAAAGCCTAAAGCGACTGCAAAATCTAGCAATGTAGATAATGCGAAAGGCAATGACAGTGGAGAGAAAACCGTTGAGCAAGCACGGGTAAAAGCCGCGAAATCAGGCGTATTAGAATTTGCCGATGATTTGGCGGATATGCGCGAAGATATTGATCTAGGTAAAATAAACCAGACAGACAATTTATCGCGCAATGTTGGCCAAGCGACCAGGACCGAGCGCTCCATTATCACCGGCAGAGCAACACAAACCAGCGGTGGCATCAGTACGGCTGGCTTTAGTCGCGACGGCGGTGGCTCAGCTCTATCAGGTCGTGAAACAACGCGGATAAAAGACGCTGCGGGCAAAGATCTCTCGGGACGCGAAACCACAAGAGTCAAGTCAGCAGCGGTTGAACAAAAAATTAAGAACCCTGTGAAAAAGTCTTCTACCTCCGGACGTAGCGATGAATCGGTACGCAAAATATTTGATCGCAATCGCGGGGCATTATTTGCTATCTATAACCGTGCATTGCGCGATGATTCTTCGCTTCAGGGTAAAGTGACCATCGAATTGGTGATTGAGTCTGGTGGCCAGGTCTCTTCCTGTAGGATTGTTTCCAGCGAGCTGAAAAATCCAGGCCTGGAAGCCAAATTGGTCAGTCGCATTAAGCTGATAAATTTCGGTGCGGAAAGTGTTACCCGCAGCACCATTAATTACTCGATTGATTTCTTGCCGTATTAGATGTTTTACTTAATGACGTAGAGTGAAATCTCTTATGCCAATCGCGGCTGAAGCCGCTCCTACAGA
>OBEQ011896825.1_pt1 | contig 17479 bp, 16 predicted proteins | sample 1670901 | NCBI WGS metagenome assembly OBEQ01 (sample SAMEA104232315, study PRJEB22302) | groundwater metagenome | biome: forest; feature: aquifer; material: groundwater | place: USA | collected 2011-08-07 | depth 5.4 m
TAACCAGTTGCGAAAGCAGTGGAGCAGCCCTTGACGAAGTCAACGGGTCGTCCATTACGGGGAGAACTCATAAATACAATAATTCCAAGGCGTTGCGGGTGTATAATTCTGCGGCGCCTTTTTTATTAGAAAAAACAAGCCCATTGATACTTCTTTATGAAAGACGGAAAGCATTACTGCTACCACCATAAGCATGAGTCGCCGGTTTTAACCGAGCTGAAACAAGGCGCGGTTTACACATGCCCCATGCACCCAGAAATTATTTCCGATCAGCCCGGTTCATGCCCAAAATGTGGAATGGCGCTTGAGCCAAAAGAGATTCAAGAAACAGAAGAGGAAAATTCTGAACTCGAAGACATGTCTCGCCGGTTTTGGGTTTGCCTTTGGCTGACGCTTCCTCTTATTGTAATGGCCATGACCGAAATGTTTCCAGCTTCCAAACAAATTGCTCACGCGTCTTGGCTTCGTTGGCTACAATTTATTTTTGCAACGCCTGTGATTCTTTGGGGCGGTTGGATTTTCTTCAAACGGGCGTGGCAATCTATTCTCCACAGAAGCCCGAACATGTTTACCTTAATCGCAATGGGAACTGGGACTGCTTATTTTTTCAGCATTGTTGCCACGATTTTTCCTGAAATTTTTCCTAACTCATTTCGCTCAGAAGATGGAATGGTCGGCGTTTATTTTGAAGTAGCCGCAATTATTGTGACGCTGGTTTTATTAGGTCAAGTACTGGAACTCAAAGCGCGAAGTCAAACCAGTTCTGCCATCAAGTCATTGCTCGGCCTTCGCCCCAAAACTGCACGGATTGTTCAAGAGGATGGAAATGAAGAAGACATTCCGCTGGAACATGTTCAAGTCGGAAACAAGTTGCGTGTACGGCCCGGAGAGAAAATTCCTGTGGATGGAATTGTACTGGAAGGAACAAGTTCGATTGATGAGTCCATGATTACAGGCGAGTCTATTCCTGTTGAGAAAGAAGCGGGTTCCAAAGTGACAGGAGCGACGGTAAATGGAACTGGAAGTTTTATCATGCGTACCGAACGAGTCGGAAAAGAAACACTACTTGCTCAAATAGTCAAAATGGTAAGCGAGGCTCAAAGAAGCCGTGCACCCATTCAAAGACTTGCAGATTTAGTCTCCGCTTACTTTGTGCCGGCCGTTATTCTCAGTGCAATTTTTACTTTTGCCATTTGGGCTTGGAGCGGACCTGAGCCACGGCTGTCTCACGCGCTAGTGAATGCGATTGCAGTTCTCATCATCGCTTGCCCCTGCGCTTTAGGCCTTGCAACACCCATGTCCATTATGGTTGGAACAGGAAAAGGAGCAACTGCAGGTGTCTTGATCAAAAATGCAGAAGCGCTCGAGAACTTTGAAAAAATTGATACACTCGTCGTTGATAAAACCGGAACACTTACGGAAGGCAAGCCAAAGTTAATTTCCATTGCAACCTCTGGCATTTCTGAGGATGAATTGCTTTCCTTGGCAGCAAGTTTGGAGCGGCAAAGCGAACATCCGCTCGCAGAAGCTATTATCAAAGCGGCCAAAGAAAGAAAGTTGCCTTTTAAAGAAGTTAGAGATTTTAAATATGAAAAAGGCAAAGGCATCACGGGGGTTGTGGAAGGCAAACAAATTTTAATTGGTAGCGCAAAGATTATGGAAGAAAAAGGAATCAACTTTTCCAGTTTTTCTGATAAGACGAACCAGCTTCAAAGCGAAGGACAAGGCGTGATGTTTGTAGCAGTAAATGGAAAAGTTGTAGGTTATCTTAGCGTCGCAGATCCAATTAAGGATTCTACTTATGAAGCAATTAAATTGCTTCATTCAGAAGGAATCAAGATTGTGATGTTGACAGGAGACAATAGACAAACGGCCGAAGCCGTGGGCACAAAAGCAGGCATTGATGAAATTCAAGCCGAAGTTTGGCCTGAAGACAAAGAAAAACAGGTGAGAAAACTTCAAGAACAAGGACGCACCGTAGCAATGGCTGGGGATGGAATTAATGATGCTCCCGCTTTGGCAAGAGCCCATATTGGAATTGCGATGGGGAGCGGCACCGACGTAGCCATACAAAGCGCTGGGATTGTTCTGGTTAAAGGCGATTTGCGTGGAATTGCAAAAGCTCGAAGGCTAAGTCGAGCTACCATGCGGAATATTCGCCAGAATCTTTTTTTCGCTTTTGTCTATAACGCTTTGGGCGTTCCCATTGCCGCCGGTCTTCTCTACCCCTTTTTCGGAATCCTTCTTAGCCCCGTTATCGCAAGCGCTGCAATGTCATTAAGTTCGGTATCCGTTATTGGAAATTCTTTAAGGCTAAAGAATGCCCACTTATAAAACTCACTGATTCCTCGGATAACAACCAGTTGCGCTCGCCAAAGAGCGTGGCGCAGTCCGTCTGGACGAATCTCGCCAAGTTTTTGGCGGTAAAGTCGTCCATTACGGGGAGCCATTCATGTAAAAAATCGACACTTTCTCTAGTGGCGGAACGTCTAAATAGTAGAAGCACGTTCGTAACCCAAAAAATTTTCACCGTTGAAGGAGATTGTTTATGAAGAAAAAATATTTAATCGCATGCACAGGGGTTCTTTTCCTGGTGTTAACGATGTCGTTGTCTAAAGCTTACGCAAACCACGGCCATCATGAGTCTGGTTTTGGAGACGGATTGGACGGGATGTTTTTTATGAAGGCACACGCCATCTTAGAGAATCATGATGAGTTAGGGCTTTCTGAAGATGCGGTCAAAGCTATTAAGAGTCTCAAACTTGAAACCAAGAAAGCGTTGATCAGGCAGGATGCCGAGATTGAGGTGGTAGATCTTGATATCAAGACCAAACTCCACGATTATCCAGTGGAAGTGGAAGCAGTCGACAAACTCGTGGATCAAAAATATGAATTGAAGAAGGCTAAGGCTAAGAATTTGGTAGAAGCACTCGCAAAGTTGAAAGGTGCTTTGACAAAAGATCAATACGACAAATTGCATAAGCTTTGGGAGTCTCGTGAAAAGGGAGAACACGGCGAAAGAGGTTAAGACGGTTTCAAAGTTAGGAAGATAGGTCTCTCCCCGGACTTTGGGGAAAGCAATTAAAAATGAAGTAAGGCGTTACCGTTGTCGATATTAGGCATTCGAGAACGGTAACGCTTTTTTGTTTTTTCTGTATAATGGTCTTGATTTAACTAAACGGGGTCTGAAAATAAATGGCGAAAGCATTATTACAACTAAAAGATCTTCATAAGAGTTATGGGCCGGACACCATTTTAGATGCCGCGTCCGCTTCTTTTTCCACCGATCAAAAGATCGGTGGAATTGGCAGAAATGGTGCCGGAAAATCGACTTTATGCAAGATTATTACGGGCCACGAGGAAGCTGATAGCGGTGAGATCAGCAAAAGCGACGACTTAAAACTCAGTTATTTGGAACAGCATGATCCGTTTCGCATGGACGAGACCATTCTTGTGTTTTTGGCGCGTTATACAAACAAGGAAGAATGGCAGTGCGCAGAAATGGCGCATCGATTTCAAATTTCAAATAACATGTTGGAGGTTACAATCAGTGCGCTGGCAGGAGGTTACCGGACACGGGTCAAATTAGCAGCCATGCTTTTAAGTGAACCTAATTTTCTAATTCTGGACGAACCCACCAATTATCTCGATTTGAGCACGCTTATTCTTCTTGAAAACTTCCTGCAAGATTTTAAAGGCGGATATTTAATTGTTTCTCACGATCGGGAATTTCTGAAAAGGACATGTGAGTATACGCTTGAAGTGGAAGCCGGCCGCCTGACACTTTATCCTGGGGATATCGAAGAGTATTTTACATTCAAGGAAGAGCAGTTGAGACAAAAAACAGCTTACAACAAATCCGTTGAGAAGAAAAAAGAACAATTGCAGGAATTTGTCGACCGTTTCAGAGCAAAAGCATCCACGGCATCGCGCGCGAAATCCAAACTCAAACAAATGGATAAACTCAAGACGATCGAAATACAACATCCCATGAGCAATGTCCGTATTCACATTCCTGCTGTTGAGCGAAGGTCGGGCATGGCTCTATCTTGCAATGATTTATCAGTTGGTTATCCGGAAAAATTAGTGGCAAGCAAAATTCATATGAACATAGATCGAGAAGCGCATGTTGCTGTTTTGGGCGATAATGGGCAGGGTAAAACCACATTTTTAAGAACCATTGCAGATGACCTTCCTATTAAAGAAGGAACGTTTCGGTGGAATGCAGGATTGAAAATTGGTTACTACGCCCAGCACGTTTTTGGGACACTAAGTCCGGAAGACGATATCTTGACCTATCTACAAAGAAAAGCAGTGGTTGGCGTTACCACACAAGATGTTTTAGACCTTGCCGGAAGTTTCTTATTTAAAGGAAATGATGTCCGGAAGAAAATCGCGGTCTTAAGCGGCGGTGAGCGGGCGCGGCTTGTGCTGGCAGGACTTCTGCTTACCAAATGTCACGTTTTACTTTTGGATGAACCGACTAACCACTTGGATTTTGAAACCGTAGAAGCCCTCGGAAGAGCACTCAAAGAATTTGCAGGCACGCTTTTTTTCATCAGCCACGATCGCACGTTTGTAAATTTAGTGGCAACCGAAATTGTTGAAGTTAAAAACGGGCGTGTTTTGAAGTATTCGGGAACTTATGAAGATTACACCTATCATCTCGAGCAAGAAGCACAAGGTATTCAACAGACAGAAAACCGTTTGCACGAAGAACATCTCAAAACTCATTCCTCGGCACCTGCAGTTTCCTTGCCTAATGAAAAACGCGAGCAAGCGTCTGAGAAAAAAGCAGAAGTTGTTAAATTAAAGGGAAAAATTGCAAAAGTAGAAAGCCGCCTGAAACATCTAACCAAAGAAAAAGACGTACTTCTTGAAGAAATCCAGCGCAATCCTTTTCATTATTCAAGGCCGCGGAACGAAAAATTAAAAGAACTTACCGTTTTAGTTGAAGAAGAAGAAGCAAAGTGGCTCGAGCTGCAAACTGTTTTGGAATCATTAGTTGGTAAATCCTGACGAAACTGGTTTTTTGGAAATGCCGGGCTCGCGTTTTTTCTGGCTTGTGTTAAAATGGAGTGATTCCGTTGAAAATGTATTTACACGAAAAACGTGATGAAACGAATTAATGGATTTGTCGCAGCCCTGCTTGTATGGGGCGTTTTGGCGGGTGGAATCTATTTTTTAGGACGGATGGGGAAAGACACACATACCATGGCTGAAAAACATGATCAAAAAGCGCAGGAAGCTAGCGAGCAGTGCAGTCTTCCTCTGAATGATGCTGAGCTAAGAAAAATCCTTACTCCGGAACAATATAAAATTGTCCGCCAAAACGGAACCGAAGCGCCGTTTGCCAACGCATATTGGAATAATAAGAAACCGGGTATTTATGTTGATGTCGTGACCGGAAAATCTCTATTCAGTTCAATTGATAAGTTCGATTCCGGAACGGGATGGCCTAGTTTCACATCGCCTATTCTTAAAGAAGATGTCGTTGAAAAAACAGATGCTGCCCATGGCATGACCCGAACGGAAGTGCGTGCTAAGAATAGCGATTCCCACCTTGGGCATGTGTTTAATGATGGCCCGGGGCCAACGGGTTTGCGGTATTGCATTAATTCAGCAGCCCTTCGTTTCATTCCTGTGGAAGATCTTGAGAAGAAAGGTTATGGACAATACCTCGCCTTGTTTCAGAAAGGAAAGAAAGGAGATGTGAATACTTCAGCAAAATCAAAGACCGAGTTAGCCGTTTTTGGAGCAGGATGTTTCTGGGGCGTTGAAGAGCTCTTCCGCCAAGTGAAAGGGGTCGTTAATGCCACATCCGGCTATATGGGCGGGACCAAGAAAAACCCATCTTATGAAGATGTCTGCACCAATAAAACAGGACATGCTGAAGTTGTGCAGGTTGAATACGATCCTAAACAAGTGTCATACGACAAACTATTAGAGACGTTTTGGCAGATTCATGATCCAACTACATTGAATAGACAAGGTCCTGATGTTGGAAGCCAGTACCGTTCCGTTGTTTTTTATTACATGCCTGAGCAAGAAAAAGCGGCGAAGGCTCTGAAGGAAAAACTTCAAAAATCAGGAAAATTCAAAAGCCCTATCGTTACGGAAATTGTTCCTGCCAAGGAGTTTTATAGAGCCGAGGATTATCATCAACGCTACTTCGCAAAACACGGCATAAAACCCACTTGCCGCATTCCTCTTTCTTGATCCTAAAAAATAATTTAGTTTTTCTTGTTTAGAATGAAAAGATTTCGTGTATGATATGTCTTGAAAGAAGCAAGGCTAGCCACATCAACAAGGAGGCATTTTAATGAAGAAATTAATCAGCTTTGTTTTGGCAGCTTTTTTGGTAGTCCCACAAGCGTATGCTTCAACGACAAATATCCCGCAAGGAATGGCTGATAAAGCAGTTCGCGGAGCCGTTAATCTTGTGACCGGAATCGTCGAAGTGCCGATGCAAACCTACAAAGGTTATGGCAAGGGTTTTAAATTCATCAAGAACAACGCAGGTTCTAAAGTTGTCGGAACAATTCTCGGTCTTTTCCGCGGCTTTGGACATGCAACCGGCCGTATGGCCTGGGGCGGCATGGAGCTGTTTGGTTTCTGGTCAGCCAACCCTGTCGATAACCAAGGCGTTGGAGTTCCTTTTGATGCCCAGTATGCTTGGCAGATGGGAGAACAATATGATTTGTTCAAACCATCGTTTAAGGAAGGCGTCAAACCGATTGGCCACAAGTTTCTTAACGGCGTGGCCAATGGATTTGGGGGAATTGCTGAAGTCCCGGGACAGATTAAGCTCGGTATTTCAGAAGGTCATGCACTCAAGGGTGTGGGCAAAGGATTTTGGTTTTGGTTTAGCCGTATGAATTACGGTTTCACCAATATCTGGACAAGTCTTATGCCGAACTCACCGGATAACCCAGGTTATCCTTTTAACGGTAAGTGGCCATGGTCTGCTCTTATGGGCGAAACCACGATTGCTACGAGTGCACCGGCGGCGCCAGCAGCAACCGCGTAAGTTTATTTGAAGTAAAACGGTAAGAATTTTTAAAAAGGCGAGGCTGAAATTAATCAACCTCGCCTTTTTGTTTGATATACTCTCGAGAAAGGATTAGTATGTTTGCAGTTTAGAAAGGGATCTATTATGAAGATGAACATCGGCATTACCGATAAAAATAGGTCCGCAATATCAAAAATTCTTAACGCGCTTTTATCCGATGAATATGTCCTCTATACTAAAACGCGGAAATATCACTGGAATGTGATAGGCCCTCAATTTAACGACCTCCACAAATTTTTTGAAGCCCAATATGAAGCTCTAAACGATATTGTGGATGATGTTGCCGAGCGCGCCCGCGCATTGGGGAACACATCTTTTGGAACGCTCACAGAATTTTTAAAACACTCATGCCTTAAGGAAAGACCGGGTCAAAATCCAAATGCTACAGGAATGCTTCAAGATCTTCTAACAGATCACGAAACAGTTATTCGAAGTTTAAGAACAGATGTTGAAGCCTGCGCCAACCTTTACCAGGATGCGGGCACTACCGATTTTCTCACCGGGCTTATGGAGCAGCACGAGAAAATGTCCTGGATGCTCCGTTCTTTTCTTGAGAAATAAACCCCTGCTTTTTTTGTTTGGCTAGTTCTCCTGCAATGACCGAACCAGTTGATATTGCAATTATCGGTGCGGGCGCTGCGGGATTAATGACCGCGATTTGGGCGGGGAGAACCACTCAAGCAAAACACGCTCCACTTAAGATCATTCTTTTTGACACCCGTCAAAAAATTGGTGCTAAGATTTTGATGTCCGGCGGAACGCGTTGTAATGTGACCAATAAAGAAGTAAAGCCGTCTGACTTTCAAGGTGGGCCCAACCATTTTGCAAAACATATCTTCGAAGCATTTACCCCTCAAGAGACGATTAATTTTTTTAAGGAAATCGGAGTTGAGCTTGTCCTTGAATCCACCGGAAAATATTTTCCCGTCACTCATTCCGCACAAACAGTTTTAGACGCACTTATGAAAGAAGTTGAGCGTGTTGGCGTCACATTAAAAAAAGAAGTTCGAATTATGGAAATTAAAAAAAGAGGTGATGTACTTCACCTTAAAAGCACAGACAATGGTTATGAAGTTTTCGCAAAGAAAGTTATTATTACCACGGGCGGACTTTCTCATCCGACGACAGGAAGTGACGGAACAGGTTATGGAATCGCAAAGAGTTTTGGACATACAGTGGTCAATACGTTTCCCGCGCTTACGCCACTTTTAACTGATGACAATGATTGGCGAAGTTTGAGCGGTATTGCATTTGTTGTAAAACTTTTATTCTTTAAAAATGGAAAAAAAGAATGTGAATACCATGATTCGTTCTTATTTACCCATTTTGGTTTCAGCGGGCCTGCCGTCCTTGATATCAGCAGGCACTTTGCAAGCGCAGAGAAAAAGGAAAACCCTCAAATCCTGGTTAATTTTCTTCCGGAGTATCATGAAGGGTCTTTAAAAACAGCGTTTGAGTCTTTTCAAAGGAAAAATCCGAGTAAACTGATTAAAAACATTTTGGCTGAAGAATTTTCATTGCCTGAGCGGTTTGTGAAAACTTTCTTTAAAAAAATAGGCATGAGCGAAGCAGATTCAATTGGAAAATGTTCGAGTGAAAACCGTAAGAAACTTGTTCATTCGCTTCTTAATTATCCACTGGAAGTTACAGATGTTTTTGGTTATAAAAAAGCAGAGGTGACAGCAGGCGGAGTTGATCTTAAAGAAGTGAAAGTTCAGACGATGGAGTCAAAACTGGTAGACGGACTTTATTTCGCGGGTGAAATTTTGGATGTAGACGGCAGAATTGGGGGATTTAATTTTCAGTGGGCATGGAGCACAGGTGCCGTAGCCGGTCGAAGCGCAGCACGGAGTTTAATCTCATGATTTATCTCGCTTCAACTTCTCCAAGACGAAAAGCGCTACTTAAATTGCATGGCATTAAATTTCAGCTTTTAGTGCCAACGTATGAAGAAGGAAAACTATCAAGACTTCCGCCTGAACAGATTGTGAAGATTCATGCTGTTGAGAAGGGGAAATCTTGTGTGAGGCGAATCGATGACGGAATCATTCTTTCAGCTGACACAATCGTTTATATCGATGGTGAAGTCATTGGGAAGCCCAAAAATATGAATGATGCTGAGCGTATGTTGGGGAGACTTCAAGGCAGATGGCATACGGTTTATACAGCCGTTTCCATTTTTAAAATTGTTTCTGGGAGAATCAAAAAGAAAAAAATTTTTGTCGAGAAAACAAAGGTGCTTCTCAAAGCACTTACTCCCCGCGGCGTCAAAAATTACTTTAAGAAAGTAAATCCTATTGATAAAGCAGGTGCTTATGCGATCCAAGCACAGCATACGGGAATTGTCCGTGATATACGTGGATTGTTTTCAAATGCCGTCGGCCTCCCAATAGAAATTGTCATTAAGAAGCTCCCCGCATTTAGTTGATGAACAATTTGTAATCTGAAAGTCATTCACTCTTCATGTTCTTGAAGTTAGACTGTTCACGTATTAAGAGCCTCATTTTTTTAAAGAAATGTTTGAGGTAAATAAATCACAGAACAATTCAATTTGAAAAGGAGAATTAACATGAAGATTCGTACGTTAGTCGTAAGCGGCCTCGTTTTTTCCTTGGCCCTTGGTTTAGCGTCACAAGCTGCTTGGGCCGTTGGTGAAGTTAAGGCCCGTGAAGAGAATCAACAAAAGCGTATTTCGCAAGGGGTACAATCAGGGCAATTGACCACAAACGAAACTGCTAAGTTGGATAAGATGGAAGATAAAATTGAGGCCAACCGGCAAAAAGCTTTAGCCGATGGGAAAGTAACTCCCAAAGAAGCAAGAAAGCTTAATCGCGAAGAAAATAGAACAAGCAGAAAAATTTATCAGTTGAAGCACAACGCTAAAAAAGCGTAAGCTGTTTTTAGTTTTGTTATTTTAGAATAAACTCCTGCTCGGCTGTAAAAGGCCAGCAGGAGTTTTTCTTTTTAATTTCATCAGTTGACAAAAGTAACTTAACATTTAAAATTTAACGTTGAGTTTAAAAATCATGAGAGCGATTGCCCTTTTAACCGTATCTAATATTTTCATGACGATAGCCTGGTATGGTCATCTTCGGTTCAGGCACACTGCTTTATGGAAGGTGATTATGATTAGTTGGTTAATTGCATTCGTAGAATACTGTTTTCAAGTTCCCGCAAATCGAATTGGATCCTATGAATTTACCACTGCGTAGCTTAAGACCATCCAGGAAGTAATCACGCTTGTCGTCTTTTGTGTGTTTTCCGTTGTTTATCTTAAAGAAAGTCTTCGATGGAATTATCTGGTTGGTTTTGGGCTGATGGTTGGAGCCGTCTTTTTTGTGTTTAAGAAGTGGTAAAAGTAAAACCGGGTTCGAAAACTCAAGCCCGGTTTAGTTGATTTTCGGATTTTTTCTAATGTAGTGGATTAACGTCTATGCGCGCCACCAAATCTATGTCCGTTGCCTGGATGAGGTCCGCCGCCGAAGGGGCCGCCCGCCTCGATCTTGCCTGAAGTCTCTCCGGTCTTGACGTAAATCTCTTCGGTCGTGCCGAACATCTCTGAAATCTTTCCGCACGTCCTTTCTATCTCCGTGCAGCTCTCGGCGATCTTTATGGATTTCTCCAACGTCTTTTCTGAACTCTTTTTTGTCGCCGCGAAGTTCCTGACGATCGTTTTTGATTTCTTGAAGATCGTTAGTAACGTCAACGCCTGCTTTTTTGTCTTTGCGGAGTTGTTGATAATCTTGCCTTATTTCTTTGTTGTCTTGCCACAACTCCTTGCGGTCGCCTTTCACTTCTTGCCAATCTTTCTTAAGGTCTTGCCGATCGGTTTTAACGTCTTGACGGTCGTTCCTCACATCTCGCCAATCCCGTCTTAAGTCTTTTCGATCACCTCTGATATCATGGACATCTTTATTGATATCTTGTTGATTGCTGTTAATGTCTTGGCTGACTCCAGTTGTGGTTGTCGTATCAGTAGTTGTTGCGTCACCGTCCGCGGCAAACGCCACATACTGAAGCCCTACGGCTAGAGCCATACTCATTACTAGTGTTGCTGCCAATTTCTTCATGGTTTCCATTTTAGTCCCCCTAATTTAAATGCCATTTACTGACATTTCTTATTTTCTACTCTATTAGACGTAAGGCGATCAAAAAAGATTAGTACTTACTCTAACTAGTTGTTAAATAAGGACTTATAGTTCTATATTGCCATTCCAAATAAAGCCCTTTTTGATAAGTATAATTTGTTTTTTGTGGAATGCAAATCCAGACGCGTATATAATTTTCAGATTGGCGATGGGGTTCGCCTCAGAACCGTCCTTATTAAATTCATAAAATTAGTCGTATAAGGGCTGATGACTCCTACAATACAAAGCGTGTTGTAGGAGTTTTTCTTTTTGGAGCTATCTTATGAAATGGATTAATTTAATTATCGGAGGAGTTGCCGGCACCGTCGCTCGTTACGTTCTAGCCGGCGCAGTTTATCAAGCGTTCGGGACGGATTTTCCTTACGGTACATTAGCCGTTAATTTAATTGGTTGTTTTGCGATCGGTTTTTTAGCAGCGCTCGCCGAAGAAAAATTTCTTCTCGGTCCTAACGCACGGCTTCTTCTTATGGCGGGTTTCTGCGGTGCTTTCACTACTTTTTCGACCTTTATGTTGGAAACCGCAAATCTGATGAAGGATGGCGAAACCCTAAGAGCGTTTATGAACGTCGTCATAAGTATTATTGTTGGATTTATTGTATTTCGATTAGGCGTTTTAATCGGAGAACTTATTTAATATAAGAGGAGATTTTTTTATGAAAATTCCTGAGAATGGGAAACTGTTAAGAATTTTTATTGGCGAGGCAGATAAATGGAAAAGCCAACCTCTTTATGAAGCCATTATTCATTTGGCCAAGAAAGAGGGAATGGCGGGCGCTACCGCCATTAAAGGTTTCATGGGATTTGGTTGCAAAAGTCATATGCATACTGCAAAACTTCTTAGGCTGTCAGAAGATTTGCCGATTATTGTTGAGATGGTTGATAGCGAAGAGAAAATCAATCGATTCCTTCCGCATCTTGATGAAATGGTTAAGGAGGGCTTAATTACGCTTGAGAATGTGAACGTGATTATGTATCGGGCTGACCACCCAAAGTCATCTTGAAGATCTTGTTTCTCGCCTTTAATTGTTTGAACAAAAGTAGGAATTAATGCTTAAACCCAAACTTTTTACGACTTTAAAAGACTACTCATGGCCACAATTTAGAGCAGACTTTGTTTCGGGTATTATTGTTGGAATTGTTGCACTTCCTCTGGCGATCGCCTTTGCTATTGCCTCAGGTGTCTCTCCTGAAAAAGGACTTTTTACCGCGATTGTAGCCGGCTTTATTATTTCAGCTTTGGGAGGAAGCCGCGTACAAATTGGCGGTCCAACCGGTGCCTTCGTTGTAATTGTCTATGGCATTGTTCAAAAATATGGAGTCGATGGGCTGATGGTTGCAACTTTCATGGGCGGTATTATTTTGATGATCATGGGATTTTTTAAGTTCGGTTCCGCAATCAAATTCATTCCCTATCCTGTAGTCATTGGTTTTACAAGCGGCATCGCCTTAATTATTTTTTCATCACAAATTAAAGATTTTTTTGGTCTTCAGATGGGAAGTGTCCCGGCAGATTTTTTAGCAAAGTGGACGGATTATTTTCATCATTTCAGCAAAGTCAATTATTATGCGCTTTGTGTTGGAGTCGGCTCTCTTTTGATTATTATTTTTTGGAGGAAAATATCTCAGCGAATTCCGGGGCCTCTCATTGCTTTGATAGTGTCTACTTTAGTTGTAAAAATTTTTCATCTGCCGGTTGAAACAATTGGAAGCCGCTTTGGAGAAATCCCTCATTTACTCCCCGCACCTTCTTTGCCGCATACGAGTTTTGAAATGGTGAAAAATCTTATTCCGAGCGCAGTTACGATCGCCGCGCTCGCCGGAATTGAATCACTTCTTTCCGCAGTGGTTGCGGATGGAATGATTGGTGGAAAACATCGTCCAAACATGGAATTGGTAGCGCAAGGAATTGCGAATGTTGTGTCCCCTCTCTTTGGAGGTATGCCAGCGACCGGTGCGATAGCGCGTACAGCTACCAACATTAGTAATGGGGGGCGTACACCGGTTGCAGGAATAATTCATTCTGTAACACTTTTTGCGATTATGATTTTCCTTGGAAGATGGGCAGGGTTTATTCCTTTAGCGTGTCTCGCAGCAATTCTGGTTGTGGTTGCATACCACATGAGCGAATGGCGCTCTTTTCTCATGGTTCTCAAGAGTCCAAAAAGCGATGTGGCGGTGTTGCTGACAACCTTCGGACTTACTGTGGTTTTGGATTTAACCGTAGCCATTCAAGCAGGCATGTTGCTCGCAATTTCCTTATTTATGCGGCGCATGTCGCTTGTTACAAATGTTGGTGTTATTACAAGAGAGCTCACGGATGAAGAAGAAAGCGACGATCCAAACGAAATCAGCAAACGGGAGGTACCCGAAGGTGTTGAAGTCTATGAAATTAATGGACCGTTTTTCTTTGGCGCTTCCTATAAATTTTTGGAAGCTATGAATGCAGTTGGAGGCAAAGCTCCCAAAGTCAGGATCGTTCGTATGCGAAATGTTCCTGCTATTGATGCCACCGGAATCCACGCGCTTAAAGAAGAGCACAATAATTCAAAAAAACGCGGAATTGCTTTTATCATTTCAGATATTCATGCTCAACCACTTTTTGCTTTAGAAAGAGCGGATTTATTAGAAGCAATTGGCGAGGAAAATGTATTGGGCAATATTGATGATTCACTAAATCGAGCCCGAGAAATTTTAAACTTACCCAAAGCAGAGAGACCGGTTCCATTTGTGCCGACGGTGCAAAGAGAAATGGGAGGGTCTGATTAAAATGATAGAAATTTTGATCTGGATTGGAACCGCGATTGCAGCGTTCGTTGCGTCCACGCTTTCCGGAATCGTGGGTTTCGGCGGAGCCATGATTTTCCTTCCCGTGCTTGTGGCGATTTATGGGGTGAGAGCGTCAGTCCCTATTTTGACCGTTTCGGTTCTTCTGGGAAATGCTTCCCGGGTTTATTTTAATCGGCGCGAGCTTAATCTGAAACTTGTCCTCCTTTTTTCATTGGGCGCTCTCCCATTTGCGATTTGGGGTTCATTTGTTTATGTGGCGTTGCCGACTTTCTGGATTAAAAAGGGAATCGGTATTTTTCTTTTGATCACAGTTTTACTTCGTCATGTTCATCCCAATTTCAAACTCACTCAATCGTGGGTCTTCGTTCCCTTGGGGGCGGTGACAGGATTTCTCTCAGCCTTGATGGGAGGCGTGGGGCCTGTGTCGTCTCCCTTTTTTCTGGCCTATGGGCTTACGAAGGAAGCGTTTGTAGGAACCGAAGCCCTGTGTGCTGTGGGTATGCATGTTGTAAAATCAATCACGTATAACAGACTTAATGTTTTAAACAACAAAGAGCTAATGGCTGGTTTTGGATTCGGCCTTGTCATGTCGTTAGGTTCTTATGTAGCCAGGCAGATTCTTGAAAGAATATCCCGCCAGAAGTTTTTACTCCTTGTCGAAAGCTTGCTTGTGATTATCGGTCTTGATATGTTCATTTTCAGTTAAAATTCCTCTTTTTTCTTACCTAACATAGGACTTGTTTGACAGGCATTATTCATTATAATGTCCCACCTAACCTTTAGGGGGTGTTATGAAACGGTTAAAACTTCTTATAATTGCCCTTTGCGGAGCCTTCCTTTTTAGCCAGTCTGTTTTTGCCGCTACCTATAAAATTGACACAGATCATACGACCGTATCGTTTAAAATCCGGCATATTCTTTCTTATGTTCAGGGCCATTTCAAAGAATTTGAAGGAAGTTTTGATTATGATCCCGACAAGCCTGAAATTTGGAAAACAGATGCGACTATTCAAACCAAAAGCGTCGATACCAATGTGGCGCCGAGAGACAAGGATTTGCGCTCTCCGAATTTCTTTGATGCTGAAAAGTATCCTACCATTACTTTTAAAAGTATAGGAGTGACTGATACTACTCCAACCAGCGCGAAGTTAAACGGTTTTTTAACAATCCATGGCGTTGAAAAGCCGGTAACGCTTAACCTTGAGGTTCTCGGCATCGCGAAAGATCCTTGGGGGAATGTCATCGCCAGTTTTACAGCAACTACCAAAATAAATCGCAAGGATTTCGGGCTTAATTGGAATCAAGCTTTAGAAACCGGTCAGGTTTTAGTGGGCGAGGAAGTGGAGATTACACTTGAGGTAGCAGGTTTGCTTCAACAGTAGTTCAACAGATTCGACCGCTAAAGTTTAAGGCAGTATCAACAAGCAAGAACAAGGAGGAGTACAAGTGAAAGGTATGAACATAAAGAAGAAAACGTTGTTAGCTGCTTCTGTTGCAGGTTTGATTGCCGTAGCAGGTATTGCATTGCCGGTCAGCATGGTCTATGCCGCTGATGTGGCATGTTCCGGAATTAATGCTTGCAAAGGACAAGGCGCCTGTGGTGGTAAGGGTCATTCCTGTGCTGGCAAAAATGCTTGCAAAGGACAAGGTTGGACAAAGGCCGCTTCAACAGATGCTTGCACCAAAGCTGGTGGTACCGTAGTTCCAGCAATGGCTCATTAATTTTCTGAGCTTGTAAAGAAAGTGTGAATGGGGTAGTCATGGCGTCGAATTCATTTTTAGTACTTGGATGTGGAATGGGGCTTAGGAACCAGCATTATCCTATAATTACCGAGACGTGGCCCGAGGTAGATTGGTTTGAGGCTATTTCTGAAAATTATATGGATACGGGCGGCCGTCCGCTTCAAATTCTTGAACAAGTACGCCATCGCTACCCTATTGCACTTCATGGAACTGCACTTTCTATCGGTTCGATGGATCCATTAAGTCAAAACTATTTGGAGCGCTTAAGAAAGCTGGTTGATCGAATAGATCCTTTCATTGTCTCGGACCATTTGTGTTGGTCGGGGATAGATGGAGAAGTGTTGCATGATTTACTTCCGCTTCCTTTTACTGAGGAAGCCGTTCAGCATGTAGTGAAACGAGTCAATCAGGTGCAAGAGTTTTTAGGACGGAAAATTCTTTTAGAAAATGTTTCCACCTACGTGACTTATAAACATTCTGTAATGCCCGAATGGGAATTTTTGACTGAAGTTGCCAAACGGTCCGGTTGCGGAATTCTTCTCGACGTTAATAATATATATGTGAATGCAGTCAACCATAAATTTGATCCTCGCGAATATTTGAAAAATATCCCCGCGGAATTTGTCGGACAAATTCATCTTGCCGGACACACTGATATGGGCAGTTTCCTTTTTGATACCCATAGCGCTCCCATTATAGATTCGGTATGGGAACTTTATCGTGAAGCGTTAAACCTTCTCGGGCCGGTTTCTACACTCATTGAATGGGATGAAAATATTCCGCCGTTTGAGCATCTTCTGGAAGAAGTCGAAAAAGCAAAGACTATTTATCAACAATTCGTCGGAAAACCATTGAAAGTGGAAGAAACAAAAACAGTTAGAGATATAACACGTTCCAAACATAATAAAACAACCGTATCGCTTTTAGATGTTCAGGAATGGATGAAACTGCGCGTTCAGTTCCAAGAAGAAAATAAGGAATCGCCAGCTGCTATTTCGACCAGAGGGTTTCTGAATCCCCAAGGCGGCGTGGCAGGTGAAGAGCGGATGTCGGTTTATGCCAATGGATACCCCGCCCGCATCCAAGAATCTTTGAAAGAAGTATATGAAGCAGTGTACCACGTGCTTGGTGACGGTCGATTTTCAGAATTGTGCCGTGCCTATGTACATCAATATCCTTCTCATAATTACAATCTGAATTTTGTCGGACGATACTTACCCGGATTTTTACAAGGATCTCTTTTTTCGAAAGCGTTTCCTTTTCTTGTAGATTTAGCGAAATTGGAATGGCTGATTTGGAAAGCCTTTCATGCTTTTGATGAACCAGCTTTTCAGCCTCATCAACTTGCGGAAGTTCCGGCAGAAAATTGGGAACAGGCTCAGATTGTTTTCCAACCTTCCGTTGGTCTTATTGCCTCAAGTTGGCCTATTTTGGATATTTGGCGTTTTAGGCGTGAAGACTTGGAACAAGTTAAGTTTGATATGTTTGATCATCCCCAGAAAATTCTTGTGGGGCGAAATGGCGATCAGGTTCGGTGTGAATTGCTAAATACGAGTCAATATGAATTGATCAAGGGGTTGCTCTGTCGAGAAAGTCTTGGGGCAGTTTGTGAAAAGTTAGCTGATATTACCAACGATGAAGAACTGCCAATCGCGGTGTGGTTTTCAAGTTGGGTTAAAGAAGGTTTGATTGTTGGCTGCGAATTTCTAGAGAATAAAACTCCTCAGCA
>OBEQ011600613.1_pt1 | contig 17478 bp, 15 predicted proteins | sample 1670901 | NCBI WGS metagenome assembly OBEQ01 (sample SAMEA104232315, study PRJEB22302) | groundwater metagenome | biome: forest; feature: aquifer; material: groundwater | place: USA | collected 2011-08-07 | depth 5.4 m
GCGCATTAGCGACAAAGCCATGTGGGATGGATCGGAAGCCAAAACCGGATGTTATTTCGTGCACGTTCCTAAGTTCAGATGGCAGAGTGTATCCTCCTATGCCGCTTAAGATAATAGCATTACGTTATGGTGGTTCAACCTAGATTAAGAGAAAGCACCAAACTTTAATCTTATTATTAAAATCTGACCACTACCATTTATGCACATTGTCTAAGGCATTTTTGAAAATAAATTGAAAACGAATGGAACGTCATATTTAAATGTTGGCGAGGTGACTGCATTAACTTACTAGATCGCGACCTATTTCGATCTCATGAATGATGCTGGTCAGGATTATTCAAACGAAATTGTTATTTTTGCATGATTCCACAGAAAATGGCTTTACATACTGATATTTTTCGCGAAACTGCTATTGTAAGCCCATTAAAACACGTTAAAAAATGCGGCGTGTTAACAACGTGATCCATTCAAAAATTTATCTCACTTATTTTTTTATAGGAGTTAGTCATGAAGAATACCCTGTTAAAAGTAGTCCCCATAGCAGCATTCATTGTACTTTGTTCAGGTTGTGCCAGTACTTCCTCGTTAGAGGAAGCGTTAAACATTGCCAAGCAAGCTCAGCAAACTGCTGATGAAGCAAAACAAGCAATTGCACAATTAACCAGTGCGACACAGACTGCTCAACAAACTGCAGATGACGCAAAACAACTCGCTATGGAAGCCAAGCAAAGCGCGGATGATGCGCTCCAGACGGCGGGCGACGCTAAACGGTTAGGTCAAGAAGCCAATACTAAAATAGATCGCTCCTTTAAGAAGGCGATGGCTAAATAATAGAGTATTTAGTTAGAGAGTTTTCTAGATTTACTACCGAATAAGGACGAATAATTTCCCTGAACTTAACCGCAGGGAAATTATTCCAAAAAATCTCCTCCTTCAACTGCACACCTGCAACATGAAGCTACAATATCCACAACGAAAACCAGCAATGTATGAACATGAATGCCAATGAGCAGTGAAGACTTGCTTTTGCCTATTCTGCTGGAAGATAGCCAATTAACACAGGAATACCCCGAGCTTCTCGATAAACTTTTTTGATCATGCTTTTGTCATAGGTAAAAAAAGTCATCTGGTCGCCAACTGCATTCAAAACAGAATTTTCCACGTCCGCAAGAGTGTGTTTAATTCCTGTTTCGGCGCCCTCGCTGGCATTTTCTAAATCAGGATGAACCTCCAAAAAGAGTTCATTATCTTTCCAACCGATCTTGTACGGTTGGTTAACAATTCTGACCTTGGTTTTAGTTGGCACAGTCTTTACTAGGTGCTCAATATCGACTGGATACATACGAATACAACCATGGGTAACTTGCATGCCAATGCCAAAGCGTTTATTGGTGCCATGAATAAAATAAGTGGGGACACCCAAAGTCAGCAGGTATTTACCCAAAGGGTTATCTGGCCCAGCAGGTACAACCTCTGGCAAGGGATCACCATTTGCCGCATGCTCATCTCGAATGGTTTGTGGCGGGCGCCATTCGGGGTCTTCGGCGCGGCCGGTGACGGTGGTCTCGGTGATCGGTGTGCCCCACTCTCTTCTACCAATACTGATTGAATAAATTTCTACTCTGGCTTCCTGCCCTTTTTTAACTTTCGGATAATAAAATAGACTCATTTCGACCACGTTAATCACGATTCCTTCGCGCGGCGCATCCGGCAAAATATACTGCTCGGGTAAAATGACTTTGTCACCCTTCTTGGGAAGCCAAGGATCAACATTGGGATTCGCCGCGCGCAGTGCGTCATAGCCAAGCCCATATTGATCAGAAATATCGCTGAACGTATCTTCGTCGCTGACGACAATTTCTCTCAGTTCGCCAACAACACCTTCATTCGCTTTAGGCAGAGGAAATTCAATCATTCGATCTTGCGCATTACACACGTTTTGCGTGATCAAAATCGATAATATGCCAGCCAAGGCATACAGCCTAGACAGGTATTTTTTTAGTATTGGTCTCAAATTGATGGGTATTATCATTCGTTTTTCATTTGCCCTAAAAAACGCCGTTGAACTTGTGACACGATGTTGACTGCTGCTCGACAATTTTCCATCAAGTGGGATAGGTACGCAATGTACTTTTTATAGCTCAAATCTATAGAGATAGGATTTATAGATAGGTCTAAGGCAAAATTTCAATGGGGGTTCCTACTTCGATGGCCTTCCATACTGCATCCATATCCTCATTTTTAAGGGCTATACACCCATCGGTCCAATTGTAAAGCTGCACCACTGAGACAGGTAAATGAGGGCCAGCAGGAAATCCGTGGATCATGATATTGCCGCCCGGATCAACTCCCAACAATCGAGCTTTTTTAATATCTTCTCTATTGGGATAAGAAATATGGATGGATTTATAAAATTGACTGTGTTCTTTTTTATAATCCAAGTAATAGAGCCCTTCTGGCGTGCGTTCATCACCGACCATGACTTTATGACCCCATGGTTTGGGCCCAAAGACAACGGGGTATTGTTGAAAAATCACTCCTTGATTAATCAGATAAAGTTTTTTCTGCGTTTTACTAACTACAACCTTATCTGCTTTGACAATTTTTACGGATTTAACAACTTTTTCGGTTTTCGCCCAGGCTCCCACTGTAGTAGTGAAGACAAGCAACAATAGGAGCAAAAATTTCTTCATGCTATTTTAAATCAAACATTGATATTATTTGCTCATGATTTTCGGTGTTTGAGGTATCTTCTGAAACACAATTTAGCGCCAATCTAAAACTGAGATAGCTTTCTGTTTCTCTGGATGCGCTACTGTTATTAGCCTAGCCTCTTACTCAATGGAAATCTAGAACAGCTACAATTTCTCTCTGTATCGCTATTTTATCCTCAATAAACTTTTGTAGCCTGGGAGGAGCGAAGCGCAACCCAGGGAAATATCATAGATCGCTTCCTGGGTTGCGCGTCGAGACTGTTGCGCGACGTGTTAACGCTAGAAGCGCAGCTGAACTCTATAATATATTTTCAGAATCGCCAAATTTTCTCGATTGAATGGTGAGAATCTTCCATTGTACTTTTTAGTCATTTAGATCCAACACATATTGAATCTGTTCGCTGGTATAGCCTCGACTCTGAAAAAATCGAAAGCGTTTTGCCCGCTCTTGAAAATCTACCGGTGGGAGATGATATTTTTTCTTACTCACCTGCTCTATACGCTCCAACCAATGTTCGTCTTGGTCTTGGAGATATTCGCTTATGATGACTTCACAAACGCCCTGTCTCACCAGTTCTCTACGAATATAGTTTGGTCCTTTCCCACTATCTCCGTAGTATCGTACTAAAGTTTCTGCGTATCGTTGATCACTTTGCAGATTTTCTGCTTGTAATTGCTCTGCCACTTCTTCAATAACGATTGATTCTTGAAATCGACGTTTGAGTTTATTAATAAGTTCTGCCTGAGAATGCTCTCGGCGCGCAAGCAGATCCATTGCGGCCACGAGAACACGTGAATAGTTAGTGTGAGTATCAGGAGGTTCGTTTAACAGTTGAGATTCGGACGAGGAATTCTCTGTCAAACAGCTCTTGCTCGGTTGGGAGCAGCCAGAATAACGCCCTTTCTGAGCAGTTGTCTGAGTAGCTGCCTGAGTAAGTGCTGCTTGACGACTTTTTATCACCAAAGGTTCAATCACTGACGGGGCTCCCAACTGCCCTTCTGATTCAAATTCTGAAGGCATGTCACTGTTGCTCGTTAGCGCTTTTAAATTATTAGTATTTGGTGCTGTCTTTATGAGGCTGCAGCTAAGATGTTGTGAGCAGCGACCTGTCCACAACATCTTAGCTTTTACTCATCCGAACTTTTACTATGCATCCGCTTCAGCAAAATCTTCTTCTCTCTCGACGGTACTTTCTACAGCTATCGCACCATTTCGTGGTGTATCGCCATTCAGCAATTGCTCACGAATTTTCATTTCGATTTCCTTAGCAATGTCTACATGCTCTTCTAAGAACTTGGCTGAATTAGCTTTGCCTTGTCCGATCTTATCGCCCTTGTAACTGTACCAGGCACCGGCTTTGTCAATTAAGCCTTGCTTAACACCCAAGTCTATCACTTCACCTAAGCGATAGATTCCTTTGCCGTAAAGAATCTGGAAGTCTGCTTGCCTGAAGGGTGGAGAAACTTTGTTTTTGACTACTTTAACGCGAGTCTCGTTGCCAATAATTTCTTCGCCTTCTTTAACAGCGCCGGTGCGACGGATATCGAGACGCACAGAGGCATAGAATTTTAATGCGTTGCCGCCGGTGGTGGTTTCCGGATTCCCAAACATGACGCCGATCTTCATCCGAATTTGATTGATGAAGATAACCAGACAGTTAGCCTGTTTAATATTACCGGTTAATTTACGCAAAGCTTGCGACATAAGACGAGCTTGCAAACCAACATGATGATCACCCATGTCACCTTCGATTTCGGCTTTGGGCGTCAGTGCTGCGACAGAGTCGATGACCAGCACATCCACTGCGCCAGAGCGCACCAGCATATCGGTAACTTCGAGAGCCTGTTCGCCAGTATCTGGTTGCGAGACAATGAGGTCATCGACATTGACGCCAAGTTTTTCAGCATAGAGGGGATCAAGCGCATGTTCTGCATCGATAAACGCAGCAGTTCCACCCAACTTTTGACACTCTGCAATCACTTGCAAGGTTAAGGTTGTTTTGCCGGAAGACTCTGGGCCATAGATTTCAACAACACGGCCTCTCGGTAAACCGCCAATGCCCAAGGCAATATCCAACCCTAAAGAACCGGTCGAGATACTGGGAATGGCTTGATGCTCCTTGTCGCCCATTCTCATTACTGTGCCTTTACCAAACTGGCGCTCAATTTGGCTAAGCGCAGCGGCTAATGCTTTTTCCTTATTTGCATCCATTTTATCTCTACCTCATTACCGTTGATGTCTTTCTATAAAAGTTCGCTGTAAAAGTTCGCTGTAAAAGTTCGCTGTAAAAGTTTGCTGTTAAAATCCTTTCTGCTGAATTTTGTTTTGCCTGTTTGTTAGCGCCTGGGAGAAATTGCACAAACCGTTTTTACTAAAATTTCACCAAGCCTGTTATCTTTTACAGTACTGTATTAATTACCATGTATTTATAGCCAGTAATTCAAACCCGGTCAATAAAAATTTTCATTAAATACTATTCCCCTGTAATTTTATCTCCAATCGAGAGCAATCCACGCAGCGCTGTGATGATGGTTTGATCACGAACAGCGTCTCTATCGCCCGAAAAATGCTGGCATAGCGTGCGTGTTTCACTACCTTTAATGGCCCAAGCGAACCATACGGTACCCACCGGCTTTTCTGTAGAACCACCTCTCGGACCAGCAATGCCGCTAACAGCAACCGAAATATCCGCGGAGGAATTGACTAAAGCGCCTTCAGCCATTTCTCTGACGACACATTCGCTGACTGCGCCAGACAATAAAAGCGATTCTTCTCTGACGCCAAGCAAGAGTTGTTTTGCACGATTGGAATAAGTGATGTAGCCCATCTCAAACCAAGAAGAGCTACCTGAAATTGCGGTAATGGCATGAGCGATTCCACCACCGGTACAGGATTCGGCCGTCGTAACCCAGCGTCCATGCTGACGTAATTGTGTGCCAAGTTCTGCGGCGAGATTGGTTACCTGAGCATCAACCAAGTTAGCTCTCCTTGCTAGCAATTGGTGCCATAGTAAAGGCTAAATCAGCTAAACCCAAGCGATGATCCGAGAAAAATTTACTCGCGAGAAAAACTCTATAGGCCACATAAAATTCTGCTGAAAACAAGCCTTATTTAGTGGCCGCTTATGACGTAGAATCACGCCGAAGCTTAGGAGCATTAAATTAATCTGAAGGATTCTTCAGAAGAAACAGTGGATAAACGTTGCCCATGACAATTATCGAAGAAAAAAATACTCAGCACACGCCAATGATGCAGCAATATTTTCGCATTAAGGCGGAACATCCAACAGAACTCGTTTTCTATCGCATGGGTGATTTTTATGAGCTGTTTTTCGACGATGCAAAACGCGCAGCGCATTTGCTTGACGTAACACTCACGGCGCGCGGCAAGTCGGGTGGTGAATCTATCCCAATGGCCGGCGTACCATTCCACGCGGTCGATAATTATTTGGCAAAGCTGGTCAAGCTGGGCGAGTCTGTCGCGATTTGTGAACAGATCGGCGACCCAGCTACCAGCAAAGGCCCGGTGGAAAGAAAAGTTGTGCGGGTGATTACGCCGGGCACAATCAGCGATGAAGCCCTTCTATCCGGCAATGAAGATAATCTTTTGGTCGCCGTGAATGAACACAATAATCACTTTGGTATCGCGACCCTCGATATTGGCAGTGGCCGCTTTCATGTCTTGGAAGTTCACGGGATCGAAGCATTAATTAGCGAAATTCATCGCTTAGATCCGGCTGAACTATTATTGAACGATGAAATTAAAAATCCCTTGCTGCGCGAAAATCGTCGCGGCGTGCGAGCACGCCCGCCGTGGGAGTTTGAGAATGAAACAGCGCACCGTATGCTCACACAGCAATTTGCCACGAAGGATCTTGCAGGATTTGGCTGCGCGCATTTGACTCTCGCGATTCAGGCCGCAGGTTGTTTGTTGCAGTACGCGAAAGAGACTCAACGTACCGCGCTGCCACATATACGCTGTTTAGTGCATGAGAACCGCGCGGAAAGTGTGATTCTCGATGCAGCTTCGCGCCGCAATTTGGAAATTGACACGAACTTGACCGGCGGATCTGAGAATACATTGTTTGAAGTGATCAATAATACCTCCACTACGATGGGTGCTCGCCTCTTAAAACGCTGGTTGAATCGACCACTCTGCAATTTGCAGCAATTAGAAGAACGTCAGTCTGCAATAGAGGAATTACTTGCCAATTATCAATTTGATCCTATCCAAACCACTTTAAAACAAGTTGGCGATATGGAGCGAATTCTAGCACGCATCGCTTTACGGTCTGCCCGTCCGCGTGATCTTTCGCGTTTACATTCTTCATTGTTGGCATTTCCAGCATTGCAGGATCAACTCGCTAAAACTCAATCATCGCGTCTGAAAGCACTGGCGCATACGATCTCAACTTATCCAGAGTTAGCAGATCTGCTTACTAGGGCTATTGTCGAAAATCCTCCGGTAGTCATTCGTGAGGGAGGTGTTATTGCAGATGGCTATGATGGTGAATTGGATGAATTGCGCAACCTGAGCACTAATGCCGGACAATTTTTAATTGATCTGGAACAGAGAGAAAAAGAGCGCACGGGAATTTCAACATTAAAAGTCGGCTACAACCGCGTGCATGGGTATTACATTGAAATGAGTCGCGCGCAATCAGCACAAGCGCCAGTGGAATATATTCGTCGCCAGACTGTTAAAAATGCTGAACGATTTATTACCCCCGAATTAAAAACATTTGAGGACAAGGCCCTCAGCAGCAAAAGCCGCGCATTAGCCCGCGAAAAAAATCTTTACGCAGAGCTAATAGAGAAGCTCAATGAAAACCTCTCTGAGCTGCAAGAAAGCGCCGCTGCAGTTGCAGAACTCGATGTGCTGACCAACTTAAGCGATCGTGCAGAAGCGCTCAACATGACCAAGCCAACGCTGGTGGAGAAATCCGGTATCCATATTGAAGCCGGTCGCCACCTGGTGGTTGAGCGTGTATCGCAATCTCCTTTTGTTCCTAATGACCTGGATTTTCACGATCAACGGCGCATGCTAATTGTTACCGGTCCCAATATGGGGGGTAAATCAACCTATATGAGACAAACTGCATTGATCGTATTGTTAGCACATATCGGCAGTTTTGTACCTGCAAATCATTCGACGATAGGAATTGTCGATAGGATCTTCACACGCATCGGTTCGTCCGACGACCTCGCCGGCGGACGCTCAACCTTTATGGTGGAAATGACAGAGACAGCAAATATTCTGCACAATGCGACCGAAAGAAGTTTGGTGTTAATGGATGAAATTGGCCGCGGCACCAGCACTTTTGATGGCCTATCTCTCGCGTGGGCTTGTGCGTCTTACCTCGCGAAAGAAGTAAAAGCTTTTACCTTGTTTGCCACGCATTATTTTGAGATCACGCAATTACCGGAAATTATCCCCCACATTGCGAATGTCCATCTTGATGCCACGGAGCATCATGACAATATCGTGTTTCTGCACAGCATTCAGGAAGGGGCGGCAAATAAAAGTTATGGCCTGCAGGTCGCAAAACTCGCTGGCATTCCACAAGGCGTATTATTGCAAGCAAAGCAGAAATTACAGGATCTGGAGAAAAACGAACACCACAACGACAACATTGCAGTTAATTCGTCCGAACAGATTTTGTTAGAACAGCCTCATTCAACTATCAGCGATGAGTTGGTTTCTAACTCCGCACCAATAACTGTTCCAGCAAAGATGAACAATGGTGATCAAAAGCCCATGCAGGGTGATTTCTTTAGCCAGACTCGCCATCCAGCTCTTGAACGTCTTGGAGAGGTGATTCCAGATAATCTCACCCCAAGAGAAGCTCTCGCATTGATTTATGAACTAAAGGCGCTCCATTAGTTTCTAAATCTAAACTAAATTTAATAATTGTTGCAGCAAGAGTGCAAGAATAGAAACAGTGGATCAATCAGGAAAAATTTCGCATATAGTCTATTTAACAGGTTCAAATTTAGAGACTATCATTATTAAAATCCATAGCGAACTTTGAGATAGAGGTTTGCCCTAGATTCTCGAATGATAAATAAACTAATCCACGAATTTTATTAAGCTTTTTGTCGCAGAATGGATTTACCACATTTCACCCACTCTAAAAAAGCTGTTAGAATGCCGCGATAAATTAATCATGTAATTTCCCTAGAACGGAGTTAACCGATATGACATTTGTAGTCGGCGAAAACTGCATTAAATGTAAACATACCGATTGTGTAGAAGTTTGCCCAGTAGACTGTTTTTATGAAGGCCCTAATTTTTTAGTTATTCATCCTGACGAATGTATCGATTGTGCTCTTTGTGAACCAGAGTGCCCCGTCAATGCCATCTACTCTGAAGATGAAGTGCCGGCTGAGCAAGAGGCATTTATTAAACTGAACGCTGAGCTAGCAGAGATCTGGCCAAATATTACAGAGATGAAAGACGCTCTACCCGATGCAGAAGAATGGAAAGGTAAACCTGATAAGTTGAAATATTTAGAGCGGTAAAAACTAATTCTAAATATGCTAGACGTAGACCCTGATTTGGATGAAAAATTTAGATAAGGTCTACCAGTTCTGTGAATTCATCGTAGACTCTGAGAACACAACCATGCGAATTTCTTATCGGAGTGATTGAATTTAGAATCCCCAGTTCGCGTTTCTTGTGAAGACCGAAATAACACTATTCTGCTTCAGCACTTTTTAACGGCCATTAAAAAAGGCGGCATAAGCCGCCTTTTTTAATCTCTCTCACCAAGAACCTTCCTGTTGATTCCTTCCGATTGAGTCCTCTTCCCTAAGTACCCACAGCTCCCTGCTTTGGGTGCGTCCTGCTTTTTGCCACATCCTTGCGGCCCTTCATCCTTAAAGGTAACTCACCAATCCCTAGCGATAAGGTAACTTTACTATAGCAGCTAATTTCTACAATGCATGGAAAAAGCCGATTTCCTACCTCGTTAGAATAAGAAAAATTTATAGTAATGAATTTCAACATGTTATGAATTTATACAATCCAGGATCGGCAATATCCACCAAAAGATTCGTCCTTTGCTTACATGATTTGTGAGAGATATCCTACAAATGAAAAGGCGGTTTTCGCACGCTTATAACGCTCAAACGAGCTTAATTAACAATCTATCACGAAAAGTAAGCGGGAATTTCGAGATGTTTCCAGGTTTGCCATAGCTCCCAATAGCTTTAAATTTTGTACGATTTTACTTTCTAGCTTCCTTCAGATCCTCAATAAAATGTGGCGAAAAAAAAGCCCTCAAAGCTTTTTACTTTGAGGGCTTTTTTTAACTTTTTCTGCGACACAATCTTTAATGCAAATCAGAAAGGAACATCGGCACTAGCTGAACAATGACTCCCCAGTTAATCCTTGTTTCTCTAAAATATCTCTGAGGCGTTTCAATGCTTCGACCTGTATCTGACGCACTCTTTCACGAGTCAGACCAATCTCTTTGCCGACTTCTTCCAAGGTACTGGTCTCATAACCGCGAAGACCAAACCGACGGGCAACGACTTCACGCTGCTTTTCAGTCAACTGGCTCAACCAATCGCCAATGCTTGAACGCAGATCGGTATCTTGCAAAATTGTTGCAGGATCAGAGCAACGCTCATCGGGGATGGTATCGAGAATGGATTTTTCAGACTCTGCACCAATGGGTGTATCGACTGATGTAACGCGCTCATTGAGGCCCAGCATGCGTTTCACATCTTCTACCGGCTTATCTAACAGGTCAGCGATTTCTTCGGCAGAGGGCTCATGATCAAGTTTCTGCGTTAACTCTCTAGCGGCTCTTAAATAGACATTTAATTCTTTCACAACATGGATGGGCAAACGGATGGTACGCGTTTGGTTCATGATGGCACGTTCAATGGTTTGACGGATCCACCAAGTGGCATAGGTAGAAAAGCGAAAGCCACGCTCAGGATCAAATTTTTCTACTGCTCGAATAAGTCCCAAATTACCTTCTTCGATCAAATCAAGCAGTGATAATCCTCTATTAACGTAACGACGAGCAATTTTTACCACCAAGCGAAGATTACTTTCGATCATTCGCTTACGCCCAGCTTCATCGCCTTTTAAGGCAAGTCTTGCGTAATAAACTTCTTCTTCAGGAGACAATAGCGGTGAAAAGCCAATTTCATTGAGGTACAACTGGGTTGCATCGAGGGTTTTCTGAAATTTTTCGCCTTCTCCAGACTCACCAGCTCTACCTTTACGTACTATTTTTTTGGTTTTTTCTTTAACTCTGGGGGCGAATTCTTCGAGATCTTCTATATCCTCGACTGCTTCTTCAAACTCGGGGTCAAAATCATCATCGACCTCAACCTCTACATCCACCACTTCAATATCCGTATCAAGCTCAACATCGAGTTCTACGTCAACATCTATCTCAACTTCCACTTCAATCGCCTGCGCAACGATTACATCATCAAAGTCATCTGCTAGAACTTCTGATTCCCTTTTATGCGCCATTGTACCAAGTCCTGTGCCAGTGATTTTACCTAGGGTCCATCAAGCCCTGGAGCTTTTTGTTATAGACCACCCACTTTTGTACGTTAGCCCGGACTACTCCAGTGTTTTAATGCTCATTTAGCGTCGAGGTAAATAATACAACGGATTTACGGGCTTACCTTCTCGACGAACTTCAAAATGCAGCTTATTCCTATCCGTGCCACTAGAGCCTATTTCGGCAATTACTTGCCCAACTTTAACGTTTGTACCTTCTTCAACGAGGATGCGGCTATTATGTGCATAGGCGCTTAAAAATTCCTGGTTATGCTTTACGATGATTAAATTGCCATAACCTAAAATACCATTGCCTGCATAAACGACAGTGCCATCTCCTGCTGAAGATACAGCCTCTCCTAATTTTCCGCCAAGATCAATACCCTTGTTTACATTTCTATCCAGAGAAAACTCTCTAATAATGGGACCGGTTGTGGGCCAATGCCAATTTCCTGGATTTCCCATTTTTGTTTGAGCAACACGTGACTTGGGAGCTTTAGGTACTGAAATTACTTTTTTTATCGAAACCTCTCGCTTCTTGGGCGCAATCGCCAGTTGCTTTTGCAGAGCAATTTTTTCTTTTGGCTGCAATCGCAATGACAGCTTCTGTTTCGGATTAATAAGATATGGCGCCGCAATGGAGTTAGTAGAAGCTAACTCTCTAAAGTCCATATTATAAAGCCAGGCGATTGAATACAACGTTTCGCCGGAGCGCACAATATGGTAATCGATTTTTATGCCTGGCGGCTGTGGCCGACTGGCAACAGGCACATAATTTGGACCGGAATGGCATCCGCTTATGAAGGCCGTGCACCAGAAGCAGATAAAAACCAGCACAAACTTTTCAAATGTGCGCGGCATTAAGTCATCCCTGAATATTTACTCTAATTTTTCCCAAACAGCGCTTAGCAGGTGTCGCGCGTCTTATTGATGAAAGTACTGATAATATGAAATTTATTAGAAAATATTCTAATAAAAAACTCATTATTTTTTGACTGAAAAAATATATACATCGAATAGTACAGATCTGTAAACTTTTGACTCTGTGTCTTTTTTATTCAATATAAAGTATAGGTTGTTTTTTACGCTCTTCAATAAAATAAGCGCTCTAATCTTTTACTAAAAAACTTCTAAGAACATTTGCCGGTTCCGATCGATACAACTCTTAATCGCGTACTCCAAGACTCAACAACCCAATAATAAAGCGTTATGCTCGACTCTCACCGATGCTTGAGGCGTCGCTACCGCGAACTAGAGAGAATAACTTTCAACCATAAGATTTCTCAATGCTGCTTTGCATTACAATTTTAAATTTTGCGTAACAAGCTATGGTGTGGATTGGTGAGAAACCGATAAAGGTAGAAAATTTTTATATTGAGGTGGTTTTAAAAAAACCACTCGCCGGCATGTTCGAAAATACACTCAAAAGAGTCGTCAAATGAATTATAAAAAGCTAGTAGATTAGCGCTCAACTCCAGCAACTAATGGTACGAAATGTACTTCTTCGATAATTTGAGTTACATACTCTTCCGTGTTGCCGATTCGCTTCACGACTGTTAATCGTTGATCAGTCATTGCGCCAACAGGTATCACAAGCACACCAGCAGGTGCCAGCTGTTCCAGCAATTGAGGAGGAATCTCGCTCGGCGCTGCGGCACTAATAATGGCATCAAATGGTCCGACCTGGGCCCAACCAAAACCGCCATCTGCGTGGCGCAATTGTACGTTGCGAAAGCCTAGTTCTTTCAATCGCTGCTTAGCTTTTTCTTGTAATGGTTTAATTCGTTCGATGCTGTAAACGAGGCTAGAAACTTGAGCTAGGATTGCCGTCTGATAACCTGAACCTGTTCCCACTTCGAGGATTTTTTTGGGTTTGCCATGCGCCAAAATTAGTTCGGTCATACGCGCGACAATATAGGGTTGGGAGATAGTCTGGTTGTAGCCGATGGGTAGGGCGCTGTCTTCGTAGGCGCGATGAGCGAGGGCTTCATCGACGAAGATATGTCTAGGGGTGCGTCCCATGACATCTAAAACCGTCAGGTTTGTGATTCCCCGTTCAGACAATCGCGTCACGAGTCTTTCTCGAGTCCGCTGCGAGGTCATGCCAATACCTTGAAGTCTTAAATTACTCACACAATTCCTGGTTAGGTATTTCGTTCACCCGCTTAGGTTGATCTTATTAGTTTTTCTTTTTTGCGCCCGCTGTAGGTCTTTCTGTGAATGCCCTACCTGTTAACGCCCTACGTTTTTCACTTCACCCTTCACTCGTTCAATTCTTCGTTGATCTCACTACGCAGAATCTCGCGTATTACGCTTGTCGCGTAACCACCTTTAGGTAATTGGAAATCGCAGACCAGCTTATCACATTCTTCAAAATTCCATTGCAGATTTTTTATTGGCAATCGCAATGACCTGCGTTCATGTTTTAACCTTGCTTTTTCCAAGCCTTGTTTGAATAGTTGGAAATCAGCAAGTACTGTTTGTTCCAATTCTGCCGCTTCACCCCAGGGTGTGTAACTACCTTCACCCCATAATGGGCCCGTAATATGTACATCTCCAGCAACATTTCGTTGCGCCACATCACTCAATGCTTCTTGGGTCGCATCATCTTTTAAATAAAAGTCTGCCCCATTACGGTCAAGAGTAAAAACATCGCCTTGTAGAATCTGATTCCAGGTTCCATTTGTCACACGTGCGGCCAGTACCTGGTTAAACAAATAAGAACGGGCTGCAGAAAGTAACATGCCGCGTTGGAATTTATTCTTAGCTTTTCTTTGGCCAGCAAAATAGTGCTCGGCATTCGTCAGATTACCCAACTCTTTTCCAAAGCGCTGCTCTCCAAAATAGTTTGGTACGCCATTTTTTTCCAGTGCTTCCAGCTTTTGCGGTAAAGTTTCTACTTCGCCGTTCAATTGCGTAAGCCGGATCCGAAAGCGATTGGCTTTATGACTACCGCGACGCAACTTTTTTTGATGGCGGGTTACTTGGAGAAGAGTGACGCCATCAACACTGAATTGACTCCAGTCCAGTGGGTCGCCTTTCGGATAATAGATACTAAACCATTGTCGCGTGACGGCTCGCCGATCCTTCTGACCCGAATAGCTCACATCCATTGATCGAACATTAGCAAACCGCGTCATCTGTTTCGCTATCCATTCGGTATTCTGCAAAACCTTTTCGACATGGATAAAAATATGCTCACCCTCACCGGCAGGTTCAAATCCGAGAATTTCATCCACATAAAAATCTTCAGGCTGAGCACGCAGCTGTCCACTGCAAATGGGTCCACCATAGGCGTACGGAAAATCAAGAGAATAAAGAGTCATAAGCGATAATTAATCAGAGGTTTCAATAAGTGGGCTCAAAATCGGATAACAAGAATCAAGATAACAAAAGCACAACCGCGTACGCCGCGATGCCCTCTTTGCGTCCGGCAAATCCAAGTTTTTCGGTAGTCGTTGCCTTCACATTAATTTGATCAATGTTAACTCTGAGATCGAGTGCAATGTTTTCTCGCATCTGCTGGATATGGGGAAACATTTTCGGCGCTTGAGCGACTATAGTCATATCCGCATTGCCCAGCTTATATTGCTTTTGCCGCAGCAATTCATAGACCTGTCGGAGCAATACACGGCTATCAATCTTGTGAAATTGGTTATCTGTATCAGGAAAGTGCATGCCAATATCACCCAGTGCTGCCGCCCCCAATAATGCGTCACACAAGGCATGCAACAACACATCGCCATCCGAATGTGCAATTAAACCCTGATCATGGGGGATTGTTACACCGCCGATAACAATCGAGCCGCCCTCACCAAAGCGGTGAACATCATAACCATGCCCAATTCTCATCTGCTTTCCTTTAGGTTGCGACAGTTCTTACGATTGCTGATGGTGAATAAAAAATGTTGCCAACGCAATGTCTTCGGGCAAAGTCACTTTAATATTGTCACGGCTGCCTTCTACAACACAGGGAGTCATTCCTGCCCATTCCAATGCCGATGCTTCATCTGTGATTTGTTCGCCCGTTTTTAATGCACCAGGCGCGAGGGCACGGGTCAACGCTTGCAGAAGTTTTTGGTAACGAAACATTTGCGGCGTTTGGGCTTGCCAAATAAAACTGCGGTCCAGCGTGCCGCTAATATGGTTGCCGGAGACTTGCTTCAACGTGTCGCTGGCCTGAATAGCCAAAATCCCTCCAACCTCATGCTGCCCTACTTCGACGATGAGTTTGTTGATGAGTTGCTGGGTGATACAGGGGCGAGCGACATCGTGTACTAGCACCCAATCAGAATCACTGGCCTTATTGGCCAACGCGTGCAAACCGTTAAGTACCGAATCACAACGTTGCGTTCCACCAATCACAATTTCTATACGATCATTATGGAGAATATCAATTGCCTGCCAATGCTGGTCGTCCGAAGAGACAGCTAAAATAATTCGTGCAAGCTGTGGAACAGCCAATAGTCGTTCAACCGTGTGCTGCAAAATCGTTTTGTCGCCGAGCTTAAGATACTGCTTGGGACAATCAGCACCGACGCGCGAACCAATGCCAGCGGCTGGGACGACGCACCAATACTTCGGAACTTTTTTCACTTCGAAACCAGTAATTCTGACATGACTTTTATTAACTATTGATTGGCTGGAAACTAAGATTAAGGTTGGTGTACCAGATAAAATGTTTCGCCTTCGCGAATCATGCCTAAATCGTGGCGCGCACGCGCTTCTACACTGTCTAAGCCGTGTTTTAAGGCGAAAACTTCGCTTCGCAATTGTCTGTTTAGCTGTTCGAGCTGGTCGTTTTCTTCGCGTTGCGCCGCGATCTCACGATGCAACGCACTCGCCTGTGCGTAGCTCCCTTCGCCAAACCAAAGCCGGCTTTGCAGATAAACCAGCAAAACCAGCAGCAACATGTTAATCCATTTCATGTGTTATTATTTTGCACTGCTTATTAAGTATCACCCTAAAACTAGCATGTGTTTGGCAAAATTACAAAACCCTGATCGAATTTAAATCTCCAAATTCGATCAGCTGCCAATAAGGGTAATTCTATGATTTAAATTCAGCTCTGCCTTTATACGGAGCTTTTTCCCCTAACTCCGCCTCAATACGCAACAGACGATTATATTTTGCCACTCGATCTGAGCGACAGAGAGAGCCTGTCTTAATTTGACCAGCAGCAGTTGCAACGGCAAGATCAGCGATAGTGGTGTCTTCGGTTTCGCCCGAGCGATGAGAAATCACCGCTGTATAGCCCGCCTTTTTTGCCATTTGAATCGCGTCCAGCGTTTCAGACAAACTGCCAATCTGATTAAATTTAATCAAAATTGAGTTCGCGATTTTTTTCTCAATACCTTCCTTGAGAATTTTTGTGTTAGTCACAAAAAGATCGTCACCCACCAACTGGACACTATCACCGATTTTTTGCGTCAAGCCCGCCCAGCCATCCCAATCGCTTTCATCCATGCCATCTTCAATGGAGAGAATCGGATATTTAGTCGCAAGCTCTTTGAGATAATCGGCAAAACCGGCTGCACTAAATGATTTACCTTCACCGCTAAGATTGTATTGACCATCTTCAAAAAACTCTGAAGAAGCGCAGTCTAGTGCCAATGTAATGTCTTGACCAATTTTATATCCCGCTTTACCGACCGCTTCAATAATTGCTTCCAGCGCTGCTTCGTTAGACGGCAAGTTAGGCGCAAAACCACCCTCATCACCAACCGCCGTACTCAAGCCGCGATCTTTTAATACTTGTTTCAACACATGAAAAATTTCTGCACCGTAACGCAAGGCTTCAGAAAAAGTCTTGGCCCCGACCGGCTGAATCATAAATTCCTGAATGTCGACGTTATTATCGGCATGCTCGCCGCCATTAATGATATTCATCATGGGCACCGGCATACTGTACACGCCTGGCGTGCCGTTAAGCTCGGCAATGTGCGCGTACAACGGAATACCTTTTTCTTTAGCCGCTGCTTTTGCCGCTGCGAGTGAAACAGCCAGAATAGCATTGGCGCCAAAATTGGCTTTGTTATCGGTACCGTCAGCATCAATCATGATTTTATCTAACTGTTTTTGATCCGCAGCATCTTTACCAATGAGCAGAGGGCGAATTTTTTCGTTGACTGCCGCAACCGCTTTTAAAACTCCTTTACCCAAATAACGTGACTTATCGCCATCGCGCAATTCAAGCGCTTCGCGCGAACCCGTTGATGCACCGGATGGGGCACA
>OBEQ013053544.1_pt1 | contig 17476 bp, 21 predicted proteins | sample 1670901 | NCBI WGS metagenome assembly OBEQ01 (sample SAMEA104232315, study PRJEB22302) | groundwater metagenome | biome: forest; feature: aquifer; material: groundwater | place: USA | collected 2011-08-07 | depth 5.4 m
ATTGAAAAGCCTTTTGGAAAGGATCTGGATACGGCAATCCATCTGGACAAAAAACTTTCTGAAATTTTCGAAGAAAAACAGATTTTCAGAGTTGACCATTACCTGGGAAAAGAGACAGTCCAGAATATGATTGCTTTTCGTTTTGCAAATGGAATTTTTGAGCCTGTATGGAATAAAAACTTCATAGACCACGTCCAAATTACATTTGCTGAAAAGCAGGGAGTAGAACATCGGGGAAGATTTTTTGACGGAGTCGGGGTGCTTAGGGACGTGTTGCAAAACCATCTGCTTCAATTGTTCGCAGCGGTTGCCATGGAACAACCAAAAAGTTTTTCGAAAGAGGATATCAGAGATGCCAGAGCAAATGTCGTAGCTGCGATAAAGCCAATCGGGGATGTTTCAAGGCAGGTGGTGAGGGGCCAATACATGGGCTACAAAGCGGAGAAAGATGTAGATCCCAATTCCAAAACCGAGACATTTGCAGCGCTGAAGTTGTTTGTAGACACTCCCCGTTTTTCCGGAGTCCCTTTCTATCTTCGGGCCGGCAAAAAAATGGCCAAAGACATTGTAGAAATTTCTGTGGTATTTATCCAAACTTGTCACATTTTGTTTAAGGAATATGGATGTCCTGAAATTGGAAACGTTTTGACGATCCGAATTCAGCCTGATGAAGGGATTTCTCTTCGTGTGATCGCAAAGCAGCCGGGCGCAAAAGTTTCACTTGGAACTGTGAATATGAAGTTTTCATATCAAGAAGATTTTGGAACAAGAGGACTTGAGGCCTATGAGAAAATACTAATGGATATTTTTGCGGGTGATCAGATGCTTTTCTCAAGGTCTGATGAGCTTCAAAGTTCGTGGAAATTTATAACAGACATTTTAAAGAAATGGGATAAAACCCCAATTCATGAGTACGATGAAAGCATGGGCCCAAAAGCCGCAAATGAGTTGATAGAAAGGGACAATAAGAAATGGCTGGTAACATAACAATAGATCAGTTTAGGCAGTCTGAGATAAGAATTGGAAAGATTTTGAGTTGCGAGAAAGTTGAGGGAGCAGATAGACTTCTTAAGCTCGAAGTCGATTTTGGTCCTGAGATTGGGAAAAGACAGATCGCTTCAGGCATTGCCCAGTGGTACGCTCCGGAAGATTTGACCGGTAAAAACTTCCATTTGTTGTAAATCTTAAGCCTCGGACTTTCCGGGGAGTGGAAAGCCAGGGAATGCTTATGGCAGCAGAGGGAGTCGAAAAGCCTGTTTTATTAGAGCCCTCGGAAGATCTTCCAGAGGGAGCAATTATAGTCTAAATAGCAAGAATTATTGTTCCAATAAGCATCACGGTTGCTCCAAGCAATCTCTCCGAAATCCTTTTCTCTTTTAAAAACAACGCTCCGAGTATCACAGAGAATAGTGTTGATAACTTGAAGACAGCTGTTACGTAAGCAACGTTTGTTAGTGAAAAAGCCGTGAATGCGGCGAGACCTGCTAAAGCAGTCATCGGGCCAATGATTAAAAACCATTTTATATTTTTGCCGATAGGTACTTTATGAATTTTATCTTTTATTGCCAGGGGTATTAGGAAAACAGTAGCAAGTATACTTCCCACAAGAACCGGAAATAGTGGCGTTTGAGGATGAGTTTGGAAAATAGCCGGTTTTTGGAGTATTGGAGTAAAGCCCCAAATTAAATTCGATATTAAGAAAAGTTGGACTCCTTTGTTTGAAAATAAGTTTGTGAATGGTTTTAGTAGTCCACTTTTAATATCCTTGATGTTTAATAAGTACGAGCCAATAACGATCACAATTATTCCCAAAAATTTTAAAGGAGTTGGATTTTCGTGGAGAAATAATAAAGCGAAAAAAAGAGTGAAAATCGGGTTAAACGATGATATGGGAGACAAAAGAGAAATCGGTGAAGATGTTAAAGCTTTATAATAAGTAATTGCGGCAATTGAATCCAAAACAGCTGAAGTAAATATAAATTTATAAAAGTCTATTCCAACAGCTGGAAACTTAAGATAAAGAAGAATCAAAAATACAAAGGGGATTGTGAAAAGATTTCCGAGTACTGCTAAATGTACGGGCCTGTAATCCGCAGTTAGTTTTTTGAGAATTAGAATTCCAATTGAGGTCCAAAGAGCAAAAAATAGTGACAGCTCAAACCACACAAAGACATAATAGCATATGATAAACTTAACCTATGAAGACTGTGGTTTTAGGACTGGGGAGAATGGGGTCAAGGATTGCCCGGAAACTGGCACCAGAACACGAGATTTTTGTTTGGAATCGGACTCAAATTGAAGCAGAAGATTTTGTTAAAGAACACCCTGAAGCAAAGCGCCTTGCAAAAATCCCAGAACTAAAAAATCTCCCGGCTCCTCGAGTAATTTGGCTAATGCTTCCTCAAGGAGAGCCAACCACAGAAGTTTTGAGTGAGGTTAAAAAATATGTAGAAAGTGGAGATATCGTTATTGATGGAGGAAACGCTTTTTATAAAGATACTGAGCAAAGAAGTAAAGAATTTGGGGAAATGGGTGTAAGATTTTTGGGAATTGGAGTCTCCGGGGGAATTTTGGCAAGCGAAAACGGGTATCCTCTGATGGTGGGCGGAAACAAAACCGCATATATAGAGATTTTGCCAATTTTAGATACCTTATCAAAGCCCAACGGAGGGCATGAATATTTTGGGACAGGGGGAGCAGGACACTTTGTCAAAATGGTCCACAACGGGATTGAGTATGGAATGATGCAGTCAATCGGGGAAGGAATGGAAGTTTTAAAAAAATCCCACTTCAATTTTGATCTTCCCAAAACTGCAAATCTCTGGACAAAGGGGACGATTGTCTCGGGATTTTTGATGGACCGGACGCGCGATGCTCTGGAAAAAGATCCAAATTTAGATAAAGTTTTGGGAATTATTGAAGAGTCGGGGGAAGCGAAATGGACAGTGGAAACAGCGAAGGAAGAGGATGCGAATGTCGAAGTAATAGAAGCATCTCTAAGTTTCCGAAGAAAATCAAAAACAGATGAAAAAATTCAAAATTCTTTTGCAGCAAAACTTATTGCAGCGCTTAGAAAAGAATTCGGCGGCCACTCTGTGAAGGAAAAATAGCTTATGCTATACTCGAATTTATGAGATATTCAAATCTTTTCCCAAAGCCTCAAAAAAGAGAATTCAAGGAAGACCTTTCAATAAACGCCAAGTATTTAGTCTGGGGAGGATTTGTAGACCAACTCATGTCCGGATCCTATTCTTTGCTTCCGCTGGGCTTAAGAGTTGTTGAAAAAATAAAACAAATTGTACGGGAGGAAATGAATGCAACTCAAGCTTCGGAAATTCTCATGCCCCTTTTGCATCCGAAAGAAATCTGGAATGAAACGGGAAGATGGGAAGCTGCGAAAGAGGTAATGTATCAATTCAAAAAAAATGATAAAGAATTTGCCCTGTCTTTTACCCATGAAGAGGTTCTCCTCGATTTAGTTAGAAAGAATGCATTCACTTATCGCGATTATCCCGTAAAACTCTATCATTTCTCAACAAAATTCCGAAATGAGCCAAGAGCAAAATCCGGACTTTTGAGAGGGCGAGAATTCATCATGAAGGATCTATATTCACTTCACAAAAGCGAAGAGGAGTTTGATAAATATTACCAGGAGGTTTCAGACGCATATAAAAGAGTTTTCAAAAGGCTTGGTTTTGATGTAAAGATTACAGAGGCAGGGGGAGGAGAGTTTACGAAAAAACACTCACACGAGTTTCAGGTATTGGCAGATAGCGGAGAAGACAAGATAATATATTGTCAGAAATGCGACTTTGCAGAAAACGAAGAAATCTCAAAGCTTAAAGAAGGCGATAGGTGTCCGAAATGCGGCGGAAATTTGGAAATGGGAAATTCAATAGAAGTAGGAAATATATTCTCATTCGGGAAGGAATACTCGGAGAAAATGAATGTGACTTTTACTTCGGAAAAAGGAGAAAAACTATACCCATTCTTTGGGAGTTATGGAATAGGAATTACGCGCGCGATGGCAACTTCTGTTGAGCTATTTCACGATGATCGGGGAATCATTTGGCCAAAAGAAATCGCGCCTTATTCTGTTTATTTAATCGATCTTGTCAAAAAAGAAGGAGAAGATCTCTATAAAAAACTTGAGGAAGCAACTGTTGAAGTTTTGTACGATGATCGGGATGTGTCAGCAGGAGAAAAGTTCGCAACAGCAGACCTTCTTGGCATTCCTTACCGCTTGGTTTTATCGGAAAAAACCGGAGACAAAATAGAGTTCAAGGAAAGAAATGTAAGCAAAGCAGAACTTTTAACTTTTGAAGAAGTAATCGGGAAAGTTAAATAATTGAAAAAATCTTCAGCCAGAGGAAACCATAAACTAGAAAAAATAAAACTCCCAGAACCACCAAAACAGGCGTTGAAATCTTCGATTTCGCTTTTTCAGGTGCCGGAGCAGATGTTGGAGAAGAAACCGTCTGTCCGCCGCTTGCGTTAAAGCTTTGGAAAACGTTAGGAGATTGTGGAGCAGCTGCGGGAGCGTCGAGATTTGTCATCGGTGGAGGAGGAGGCGCTGCGGATGGTTGTGTCAAAGGATCAGGATTCTGTGGAAGATTGCCCGCAGACTGAGAGAAGGCATAGTTAGGTGAAGGAGACGTTGTTTCCGGAAGCGGCGGAAGATCATTGCGGTTTGTTGCTGATGTATCGGTGTGGGAGTTGGGAGAGTAGTCCCCATAACACGGTCGTAGGCTTCTTTAAGCTTTGGGTCTAGCTGGTTTGAGTTTTTTGGATCCATGGCAGATAAAGATATAGTGATTTATTTGACTTTTTTTGTCAAGTCTTCTGCATTAATTGTTCTTTCATTTTAGCCTCGAAAAAGGTATACTAGTAAAACTTATGAAAATAATTGTTACACATATTTCACCCGATTTAGATGCAATCACATCCGTCTGGTTAATTAAGAGATTTCTTAATGGCTGGGAAGACGCAGTTGTTAAGTATGTTCCTGCAGGAGACAGGATAAATTTAACAAATGAGAAGATTTCTCCGGAGGATTATACTGACGTAATTGAAAAGATTGGGGATTCGGAAGTAATTCACGTAGATACAGGGCTTGGTCCGCTCGACCATCACCAAACACAAAGCGATAAGGTCTGCGCTGCATCTTTAACCTTCGATTACGTAAGAAAAAATTCAAAAATTAAGGAAGAAAAAATTCCTGCACTTGAGAGGATAGTCAAAGTAATCGTGGGAGACGATCACTTTAAACAAGTTTACAGGCCTGATGCTTCTTCGGATTATCATGAATTCGAATTGGACGGAATTTTGGAAGGGCTCAAGTACCAAAATCCGGGGCAAGATGACTTATATGTTGAATTTATTTCAAAGAATCTGGATGCAGTGCTTCACAATTTTGAAAACAGGATCTGGGCTGAAAAAGAGATCGAAGAAAACGGCAAAACCCTGGACATAGGAAATTTTAAGGTTCTTGCAATCGAAACGATGAATGATTCAGTAATTAAGCTTGCCCAGCTCAACGGATACGATTTAGTTGTCAAAAAAGATCCGCGGGCGGGAAACCTAAGAATAAAAGCAAACCCAAAAACAGATGTTAATTTAACGCCTGTTTACGAAGAGGTAAAAAAAACAGATCCTAAAGCATCTTGGTTTCTCCACGTTTCAAAAAAGATGCTACTTAACGGTAGTTCCAAGAATACAAAAGCTGTGGCCTCGACGCTTTCTTCGAGTGATATAATCGAAATACTTAAAAAAATCTATGGCTGACTGTATATTTTGCAAAATAAGAGACAGGGAAATACCCAAGGAATTTACTTATGAGGATGAAGACCTTATGGTTTTTCCTGATATAAACCCTGCCAAACCCGTGCATATTCTGATAGTGCCAAAAAAGCACATGGTTGATCTCATGGAGCTTTCTGATGACAAGCTTTTGGCAAAAATAAATAAGAAAATCCAAGATGTTATTTCCGCTGAAAGACTGACAAGAAATGGATTTAATATTTCAACAAACGGAGGGGGATATCAAATAATTGACCATTTACACTTTCATGTAAAGGGACCAATGGGAGAAAGAGATACATTATGATAAAAAATTTGAAGGGAGGTGTTTTCTCATGGTAACAGTAAAAAAACAGCCGGGCGATAGCGACGAATCATTAATTCGTAAATTCTCAAGAAAAGTTATGAGTGAAGGAATTATTCAGGAGGCAAAAAGAAGAGAATTCTATCTCAAGCCCTCGCTTGCTAAAAAGCAAAAACAGGAAGAAGCAAGGCGGGCAGCAAAAAAAAGTTGGTAATCTATGGTAAACGTCCTAATTTTTGTAGAAAGCCGCTATAAAGTTAACCGAAAAAGAATCCGAAAATCTATAGAAGGCCTTATAAATCGCGAGCAAATTAGTTCTCCGGTTGAGGTTTCTATAGCAATTGTGGGAGACCGAAAAATGCGGGAACTTTCCCGAAAATATAAGGGGGAAGACAAAACCCGAAATATTCTTTCCTTCTCGCTAGCTGAAGGAGAAAAAGCGCTTTCCGGAGGAAGTACTTTGCGTCTCGGAGACATCGTGATTTCTTATCCTGAAGTAATCAGGGAAGCGGCAAGAGACGAGCTAATGGTTGATGATAGAATTGATGAATTAGTAGTCCATGGGCTCAATCACCTGCTTGGAATTCACCACGAGTAATTATGGTTTTTTATTTAAAATACAGGCCCCAGAAAATTTCGGATCTCGATTCTACGGAGGTTAGAGAAAGACTTTCAATGATTTTCTCCAAGCAGTCTTTACCCCACGCATTTCTTTTTACTGGCCCAAAAGGCCTTGGTAAAACATCCGCCGCGAGAATTATTGCAAAGGCAGTAAATTGCACAAACAAAAGAAAGGGAAGTTTTGAGCCTTGCGGAAAATGCGATTTCTGCGTCTCCATAACAAATGGCACAAATCTTGATGTTGTGGAAATCGACGCAGCATCAAATCGGGGAATCGACGAAATACGAGATCTCAGGGAAAAAATAAGGCTTTCTCCCGTTTCTGCAAAAAAGAAGGTTTACATAATTGATGAGGTCCACATGTTAACAACAGAGGCTTTTAATGCTTTGCTCAAAACTTTGGAAGAGCCGCCAGTCCACGCGCTATTTGTTTTGTGCACGACCGAGCCTCAAAAAGTTCCTGCGACAATTATTTCCCGATGTCTTCATATTTCATTCAAAGACCCAACAGATTTGGAAATGAAAAGATCTTTTAAAAGGATTATGGATGGGGAAGGGCTTAAAGTTGATGACGAAGGTCTTGATGCGGTTTTGAAACTTTCCGAAGGGAGTTTTCGTGACGGATCAAAAATTATGGAAGAGGTTTCAATAAATTTTGGTAAAAGAAAAATCGGACGAAAAGAAATCGAGGAAACTTTCAATATCTCTACAATTAGTAATAGCAAAAAATCCCTGCTTTTGTCTTTGGCTAGTAAAGATGCAAAGAGGGCAGTTTCAGAAATAACAAATTTAAGTAGACAGAAGGTTGATCTCCGCTTTTTTACAGAAGAGCTTCTTTCCCTCCTTCATCAAATGTTACTGACAAGTTTTGAGCTTGGAAAAGATGAAGAGGCCCAAAGATTACTTAAAGAAACAAAATTTGGTATAGAAGACTTAAAAAAACTGATAGATTTATTTTCAAAGGCTCATACAAAAATAAAATTATCAGTATCCCCACAAATTCCCTTGGAGATTGCGGCCATTGATTTCTGTTTGGCATCCAAACCGATCGAGCAGGAGGCATCGGCAGCAAAAGCTGAACCAAAAAGTGAAGCAGTTGCGCATATAGCCTCTCCGGATGATAAAATATTAACAGAGCTTATTGAAAAAGTTAATCTGCACAATAGATCTGCCGCGGGTTTACTTCGCGGAGTGAAGATTGAAGCGGAAACAAACGGAAAAATTGTGTTAATAACTTCATATAAGTTTCACAAAGAAAGACTTGATGATCCAAAGGTCAGAAAAATAATTCAAGATGCTTACAAAGAAATTTCAGGAAAAGAAAAGAAAATAGAAATAAACTTAAAAGTGTAAGGAGGTGAATGTATGGCAAATCCATTTTCGCAATTAGGAGAACTAAAAAGGATGAGGGATCAGGCGATGCAAATTCAGCGTCAGCTTCAAGCAGAAGAAGTTGAGGTTGAAAAGCATGGCGTAAAAATTCTTATTTCAGGTGATCAAAAACTAAAATCAATTGAGACAAACGGTAAAAACGATAACGACATAAAAGACGCGGTAAATGAGGCAATAAAGAAATCACAAGAGATAGCGGCAAAGAAGTTGTCTCAAATGCAGGGCGGTTTATCTGGTCTTCTCGGTGGGAATTCATGAAAGTTTTCTCAACATTTTTCTCAAAAAAACTAGGAAAAAAAATAGCCGAAAATCTTTCGGTTCCTTTTGGTGAAATTGAAAAAACAGTTTTTCCGGACGGAGAAACAAGAATAAGGGTGAAAGAAATGGTTGTGGATGAAAATATTGTCCTTGTTGCTTGCCCCGGCAGTGATCCCGATTCATTTTACATGGAGCTCTTCTTCACGGTCGATGCCTTGAAGAGATCAGGAGCTAGTAGAGTCATCCTTGTTCTTCCTTATCTTGCATATCAAAGACAGGACCATGAGTTTAGGGAAGGCGAGGCGGTGTCTTTAGATGTTATCGCAAAAGTATTAAAAAATGTGGGGGTGTCGGAATTAGTTACCTTTGACCTTCATTCAATCAAAATTCCGGAAGTCTTCGAAATTCCGGTAATTCATTTGTCAGCTCTGCCTCTTTTCGCGAAGGAAATAAAAAAAATTGGGATCAAGGATTCATCTTTGGTTTCTCCCGACATGGGGGGAATAAGAAGAATAAAGATTTTGTCGGAACTTTTGGGGAATTTGCCATTTGCAACAATTGAAAAAGATAGAGATCTGGAATCGGGAAAAGTTTCCTCGATAAAACATGAGGGGGAAATAGCAAAGAAAGTCTTTATCGTTGACGATGTTATCTCGACAGGGCGAACCATTGAGGCAGCCATAGATCTTCTGAAGAAAAACGGGGCGCAGGATTTATATGTTTTTGCAACTCACCCTGTTTTTTCCGGTAATGCTAAGGAAATCTTGCAAAACATAGACATTAAAAAAATTTATGTTACAGATTCGATAGTGGTTCCAAAAGACAAGGAATTTGTGAGTCTTGCAGTTCTTTCCATTGCTGACACTGTTTCTGACAAAATCCAAGAATTTAACCTATGAAAATACCAAAAGCAGTCGAAGACCTTTCCCAATCATTTGAAAAATTACCGGGTATCGGGCCAAAAACGGCTCAAAGGCTTACCTTTTATCTTCTTCACGTTCCTCAATATGAATTGGACAACTTTGCTCGGGCTTTGGGAGGGCTTAAGAAAAACACCGTTGTTTGTTCGATCTGTTTTACAATTGGAGAAACAGATCCCTGCGATATCTGCTCGGACAACACACGCGATCACTCTACAATTTGCGTAGTGGAGGAAGCGCTTGATGTTCTCGCTTTGGAGAAAAACAAAAAATACAAAGGAATTTACCACGTCTTGAATGGCAGAATAGACCCCCTAAACAATATTGGACCTGACGAAATTTTCATTCCTCAGCTTCTGGAAAGATTATCAAGGGAAGATGTCTCCGAGTTGATTTTGGCAACAAACCCGACAATGGAAGGGGAAGCGACAGCTATGTATATTGCAAGCAAACTCAAAACTCAAGACTCAAAAATTAAAATAACGCGTATCGGGCGGGGTTTGCCAATAGGCTCGGATTTAGAGTATGCTGATGAAATAACGCTTCAGCGCGCTATGGAAGGAAGACAGGAATTTTAATGGACAAACCCGGAATTCTTGATGATGTTTTTGAGCAAGGCGGACAAATTGTAAAAAATACCGCTAAGCAACTGGATCCAAAAGCGGCCGGAAAAGCTACTGTTTCCCAGGTTGCCCCAACGCTTACTCATTCAGGAGACCAAGGAACCGAAAAAACCAACCAACAACAGCAGCAGAAAAAACCCATACCTCCAGCCCCCCAAAATCTTGCGCAAACGATAATTCCAAAAGATCCAACCCCGGAAGACCTGCAAAAAATGGAGAAAGTAAGAGTAGAGCTTCACCAAAATTATTATCAGAACCTTGTAAATCCACCAAAACCTAAAGAAGAAAAACCAAAGGCGCGAGTAGAAAGACTTTCGGAGGAGGAAGACAATAAGAAGTTTATGGAACAAAAGAAGAAACAGGAAAAAGAATTGCCTGTAAACGTAAGACAGGGAACAGGAGAAAAACAGCCGGGTATTTCAGGATGAGAATCTACAACACCCTATCCAGATCAATCGAAGAATTTAAGCCTCTTGCTCCCGGGAAAGTCGGAATTTATACCTGTGGGCCGACAGTCTATAACTTCATGCACATAGGAAATCTTAGAACCTTTGTGTTCTCGGATACTTTGCAACGAGCATTTAAGTTTAATGATTTTGAAGTAAAGTCTGTCCAAAACATTACAGATATCGATGACAAGATAATCAAAAAAGCAAAAGAGGAGAAAGTCCCAATGTCAGAGATAACGCAAAAGTTTACAAAAATTTTTCTTGAGGATGTTGAAAAGCTAAATATTGAGCCAAAGACTGTTATGCCACGGGCAACTGAGTACATAGATAAAATGATTGAGTACATAAAAGTTTTAATTGACAAGGGATTTGCTTACGTTGAAAAAGACGGATCAGTTTATTTTGATATCTCCAAATTTCCCGATTACGGAAAGTTGTCGGGAATTGATGTTTCGAGTCTGAAAACTGGGACGCGGGTTTTATCCGATGAATACACAAAAGATTCGGTCCAGGATTTTGCTCTCTGGAAGAGCGAAGAAGACCCTCAGTTTTCCTATGACTCTCCTTGGGGTAAGGGAAGACCGGGCTGGCATATCGAATGCTCTATCATGAGTCAGGATAACCTCGGGGATACGTTTGATTTGCATACCGGAGGAATAGATCTTATTTTTCCACATCATGAAAATGAAATTGCCCAATCCGAAGCAAAAACAGGCAAGAAATTTGTAAACTATTTTGTTCACGGGGCTCACATGCTGGTTGAAGGCGCGAAGATGAGTAAGTCATTGAACAATTTTTATACCCTCAAAGATATTGAGGAGAAAGGATTTGATCCGCTCGCTTTGCGCTATTTGTATTTGCAAGCCCATTACAGGCAAGAAATGAATTTTACCTGGGAAGCGTTAGAAGCAGCCCAAAATGCACTCAACAAGCTTAGAAATGATTTTATCAGTATTGAGGCAGAAGGAGCTATTAATTCTGGGTTTGCGGAAAAGCTTAAATCCGCTGTGAATGATGATCTGAATATGCCGGTTGCGTTGTCTGTGGTTTGGGATCTGTTGAAGAGCGATCTTAGTAAAGGAGATAAAAGAGCAACTCTTCTAAAATTCGACGAGGTCTTAGGTCTTAATTTGAAAGATTATAAAAAGGAAAAAATTGAAGTTTCATCAGACCTAAAGCGGCTTTTGGAAAAGAGGGAAGAGGCAAGGAAAGCGGGGGATTTTGGAAAAGCGGACGCACTAAGAGCACAGATTAAAGAAAAAGGTTTTTTAGTTGAAGATTCAAGCGATGGGCCTACCCTAAAAAATAAATAATGCCTATACTTTTCGTTTTCGCCTTCATTTCCGGTCTTGTTACAATTGCCGCGCCGTGCATCTGGCCAATTTTACCAATTGTCTTGTCAGCCTCGTCAACGGGTGGACATCGAAAGCCACTTGGAGTGACTCTTGGAATTTTACTGAGCTTTGGGCTTCTTACTCTTGCACTTTCCTATATTGTTAAAATTCTGCCAATAAATTTGGATTGGCTCCGCCTACTTGCTGTTGTTGTCTTAATTATTTTGGGATTGTCTCTTCTGATTCCTAAGTTTGCAAGCATTTTGGAAGGATATGCATCAAGATTTTCCGGAAGATTTGCAGGAGGAAACAAGGGCAACGGTTTTATTGGTGGGTTTTTGACAGGACTTGCCTTGGGAGTTGTATGGACACCTTGTGCAGGCCCGATTTTAGCAACAATTGCAACTTTAGCTGCGACGACCAGGGTAAACTCACAAATAGTTCTTGTAACATTCTCTTATTTGGTAGGAGTAGGAATTCCTCTTCTTATCTTCTCCTATGCCGGAAGAAGTATTTTTACTAGAACTAGATTTTTTTCAAAATACACTGGAAGAGTCCAGCAGATTTTTGGGGTGATAATGATTTTGACAGCAATTTTAATATTTTCAAACCAAGATAAAATTCTCGCCGCAAAACTTTTGGATATTTTTCCTGCATATTCAAAGTATTTAACTGCTTTTGAAAGCTCGAATGTAATCCAAAGTCAATTGAATAGTTTGAAGGGGGGAAGTGTTAACCCTCAGCAACAGCAAAGTGATCTTTTCAACCAAAATTCACCCGTAATCGAATTTGTCGGAATCACCAAATGGCTCAACTCCGATCCTTTAACTCTGCAAAAACTAAAGGGAAAGGTTGTGCTCGTAGATTTCTGGACATACACTTGTATAAACTGCATTAGGACTTTGCCGCACGTGATTTCCTGGTACGAAAAATATAAAGACATGGGTTTTGTTGTTGTTGGAGTCCATACTCCGGAATTTGAATTTGAGAAAAGTACTGCAAATGTGCAGTCTGCTATTTCACAATACAAAATTACTTATCCGGTGGCTCAGGACAATAATTATGCTACTTGGAATGCATACTCCAATCAATACTGGCCTGCAGAATACCTGATAGATAGCAAGGGGATAATCCGAAGAGTCCATTTCGGAGAAGGGGAATATGATAAAGCCGAGGAAGCTATAGTCACTTTGCTCAAAGAGTCAGGGGTAAAGCTTGGAGCGATCAAGGACATTATGCCTGACCAGAGTCCGAAAGGGGCAATTTCCCCGGAGACTTACTTGGGAGCGGCGCGTATGCAATATCTTTATCCGAATGGGTCAACTCCTCAAGGTCAGCAAAGTTTCAACTTGGCTTCAAATCTCCCACTCAACACCTTTTCCTTCGGAGGAGATTGGTTGATCAGCCAAGATTCAGCCCAGGTATTAAGAAATAGCATTATTGAATACAAATTTAGTGCTAATAAGGTATATTTAGTTATTAGACCAGGAAATTCAGGTGCATCAAGAGTAAAAGTTTTACTCGATGGGAAAGTGGTTGACGGCAACGCAGCGGGAAATGATGTTGTTAACGGCTTTATAAATATTAGCTCCGACAGGCTTTACAATCTGGTAGACCTTCAAGGAAATATCGGCGAGCATCTACTTCGTTTGGAATTTGAAGGAACGGGAATTCAAACGTTTGCTTTTACTTTTGGTTAGGGAGTAGTTATAAGTTAACTAGGTTGGAAGGTTTCTCTTCTATAAAATTCCTGATATTTTCTATTGTTGTTTTCTCTATCCTTTCGAGCGCTTCGCGGCTGTTAAAGGCATTGTGTGGAGTAATTAAAACTTTGGGGTGGTTTATCAAAACATGATTTATGACAAGTGTTTTCAAATTTTCCTGCGTTTCCTTTGCTAATACTTGGAGCTCCTCTGTCATTTCCTCTTCCTCTTCCAAAACATCAAGGCCTACGCCGTCCAAGATCCCCTTATCTATTCCGACTAGAATTGCTTCCGTTTCAACTAGGCCTCCCCGGGCTGTATTTATAAGGTAAGAGCCTTCTTTGAATTTTAAGATGTTGTCACTGTTTATTATGTGTTTTGTTTGGTCATTAAGGGGAAGATGCAAAGTTACAATGTCTGAAGTAGATATTAGCGTGTCCAAGTCAACATAACCGAAAGAATATTTGGCAAGAAGCTTCTCGTCCTTTGTGTGTGTATTCACCTGCACATTCATTCCAAATCCAAGTCCAATTCTCAAAACATTTTCCCCGATCTTCCCAAGGCCTACTATTCCCAAAGTCTTTCTGGCGAGGTCCACTCCTACTAGTTCTTCGTGATCGAAGTTAAGATTTCTTGTTTGGTTAATAGATTGATAAATTTTGCGGGTCAGACTTAAAATCAAAGCAAAAGTGTGCTCTGCAACAGTATTGCTTCCGTATTCGGGAACATTTGAAATCATAATATTCCTAAATTTTGCATAGCCCGCATCTATATGCTCAAAGCCTGTTGATCGGGTAGAAATAAACTTAAGATTTGGAAGTAGTGAGAGAACTTCTTCCGAAAGGTCGGAATAGATGAATGTGGAAATCACCTCGGCCGAATCAAATTCTTTGGCGTTTTGAAGTGTTAATTTTTCCGAAGTTACGACTGCTTGGGGGAAAGCATCCTTTAATTCTTTTTGTTCCCAGGCAGCCGTTTCAAAGAAAATAATTTTCACTAATTTAATCCTAATTTCTTTTAATCCTAAAAGCAAGATAAGAATGCTTTAGTTTGATTGGCGTTTCTGTTAAAATAGTTTTTACGTGAAAAAATTTAAATTTAGTCCTCTTCCGGTTATTTTCCTGACTGTTTTCGTAGATTTGATAGGTTTTGGCTTACTTATTCCCGTAATTCCTCTGCTTTTGGCAAATCCAAGATCGGAGTATTTTCTCTTACCACCTGACTTCACGGTTCAGCAGGGGTATATTCTGCTGGGATTTCTTACGGCTATTTATCCACTTGGTCAATTTTTTGCTACACCGATTTTAGGAGAACTCTCGGACAAGTTTGGAAGAAAGCCCGTAATTGTTCTCTCTCTAATAGGAACTTGTATCTCATATTTAATTTTTGCCTTTGGAGTCGTTACCAAAAATCTTCCGCTTCTTTTTCTTTCCCGTGGCTTTGCAGGAATTTTTGGTGGTAATATCTCGGTAAATCAGGCAGCGATTGCCGATTTCACTCCGCCGAAAGACAGAGTGAAAAATTTCGGATTAATTGGAGCGGCATTTGGGCTTGGATTTATTTTAGGCCCCTACATCGGAGGTAAATTGTCAGACCCATCTATCTACTCAGGATTCTCAGCTGTAACTCCATTTCTGTTCGCGGCTGCTTTGAGTTTCGTTAACGTTTTGTCGGTGTTATTGTTTTTCCCTGAAACAAACGTACTAAAAAACTTGGAGAAAAAGATTAATTGGGGAAGGTCGATTCTAAATATTGTTCATGCATATGGAATGAGAAAACTTAGACCACTTTTTGCAACCAACTTTTTCTTCCAGGCGGGATTTACTTTTTTTACGACCTTTTTTAGCGTATTTCTCATAAATTAATTTAATTTCACTCAAGGAAACATTGGCGATTTCTTTTCCTACATAGGAATTTGGATAGCTCTTACGCAGGCAATTCTAACAAGAAGGCTTTCCAAATATTTCTCAGAATCTCAAATCATGAGCTTTACCCTGTTTGGTACTGCGATTGCAGTAATATCGTTTTATCTAATAGAAAGCTCATGGCAGATCTTTGTTATTGCACCTTTCATGGCGGCATTTATTGGACTTACTAATGCAAACCTTTCCTCTCTTGTTTCAAGATCCGCGGACCCCAGTCAACAAGGAGAGATTTTGGGAATCAATACCTCTGTTATGGCTTTGGCTCAGGCAATTCCTGCAATGCTTTCCGGATTTGTCGCTGCGAGCCTTACCCCGGAGACGCCAATTATTATTTCTTCAATAATTTTAACTCTATCAGGAGTATTATTTTTGGTGTTTTATAGGAAACCAAGACTAGCAGCAGAAGCAAGTTCCCCCCAGTCAGCTATAAATCAGGAGAAAATTAATAAGGAAGCGTCCGAAATAGAAATTTTCTCCGCAAAGTAAGTATTTTCTACATAACTCATACAGTTTTTTTACCAAGCTTAACAATTTGGTTTGATATCCTCCTTAAAAGCTAAGTAAAAGCAATTTTAAAAAGCGGGAGGAGGTGAAATTATGGAACAGAATAATAAGGATCAAGGACAAAACAACCGAGGAAAAGGATGGTTCGGAGACCCTCAGGGTCATGCTAATGCAGGACGAAAAGGCGGGAAAGCAAGAGCCAGAAACCGAAGCAACAATAATAACAACAGTTAGCTTTTAGGAAGTTTCAATTTCCCTAATCCCTCACCGATTGGTGGGGGATTTTCTTTTGGCTTACTAGAAGATAATACATAACTCTTACTTTTTTTTGCTTTTATTCACATTTAAAAATCCTAAGATAAACAAGCAGAAATAGAAAGGAGGTGAAAATATGGCACCAAAGAAAAACAACAATCAAAGCGATGGAAAGAAACAGAATCCGAATTTCGACCAGACAGGACAGGCAGGAGGAATGTCTGGACAGGGAGGCACCGGAGGGAAGGCGGGAACTTCCGATGACACATTTTCTAAAGATCTTGGAGAAGACATGAGTGATAGTAAAACCGGGGGAACTGAAGCCGGAATGGATAATGCAAAGGGAAAAGCAGGAGGACAAGCAGCAGGAGGAGATTTGTCTTCAGAAAAAACCGGCGATGACTTTGATCCCGCAGTCGAAGAGATCACATATGAGGAGATCCGATACGTCGACGACGAGGAATAAAATTCCGCTGGTCACATAACAAGCCCCAGTGATATTGGGGCTTGTTATTTATTTTAAAACAAAAATCTTGGAACAGAAATGTTCTTAATTAGCTTCAGAAAATCTTATAGGAGAAGCAAGAATTTTGGCAAGTATCATTTCTGCTTTTTCTAAAGCTTTCGGGAAAAGATCCCAGTCCGCTGTATCCGCGTAAAGAGTAATATTGAAAGTTCCTTTCTCGTCTTTTTTCCAGTCCCACTGGGTAAGGCCTCTAAAGACTGCACTTTTGTGTCCTTTTTCAAGTTTTAGCTCACACAAGACCTCCAGAATCATATGTTCAAACAGATGCCCGATTTCCGTGTTTAATACTTCGCGATCAAAAGAATAGTTGTTCTTATTGAAACACTTTGTTTTGAGTACTCCCGGCAAATACTCTTCTAAAATTGCAAAAGTGGAAGGGAAGTGGTTAGTATGAAAATGGGCTGTTGCCATCGACATCTTGATAAGGATCGAAGCTCTATTCTGACTTATGGCAAGGGTGTAGGGGTCTTTTTCTATAAATGATGGGTATACGGTGGATAAAATGCTCATTCAAATAAATTCTTTTACGTAAGGCTTAATGAATTCTTACCTAATTCTTATATTAAAGATCTTTTAGCTTCGTGTCAAGCAAAAAACCGTGTAAAAATGATGTAAAAAAGAAGCTGAGGAGAAGGACAAAATTGTGGAAAACTTCTGGATAAATCGCCATTTTGGCCTGCGAGAAAGCGAGCAAAAGTAATTTGGAGATTAGACTCATTATGAGTCATAAGGTTTGTATTATAATATGTCTATGGATGATAGTAAAAAGAAATATTGGGAAAATAAGAATCTTACATCCCAGCAGCTTGAAGTAACACGCTATGGTGGGACAGAGGAAGCTTTTAGCGGCAAATACGTCGATA
>OBEQ012569117.1_pt1 | contig 17474 bp, 14 predicted proteins | sample 1670901 | NCBI WGS metagenome assembly OBEQ01 (sample SAMEA104232315, study PRJEB22302) | groundwater metagenome | biome: forest; feature: aquifer; material: groundwater | place: USA | collected 2011-08-07 | depth 5.4 m
AAGCAAAATGTGTGTGATTCGCTCGATTTCCTTATCTCTGCCAACAACAGGGTCAAGGTCTCCTTGCTTTGCCTGCTCGGTTAAATCTTGCCCAAACTGGGAAAGGACTGATTTTTTCCCTGTTGCAAAGGACACAGATTTTTCCAGGTTTTTTTCTATCTCTTCTTTTTTAATGCCGTGCGAAGAAAGATACGATGCGACTTCTGCTTGATTAAAAAGGGCTACTAAAATATCTTCTGGTGTAATAAATTCAGCGCTTCTTCCTTTTGCACCCTGATACGCATTTTCTAACATATGTTTTGTTGTTTCAGAAAGTGTGGGCAAAACAGCCGAAGAACCCACCATTTCTTTTTCCGCAATTTCTTTTGCTAAACTACTTGCATCAACAGAAAAGTGAGAAAAAAGCGTAAAAATATCCCCGTCAAAAAGCAGTCCTAAAAGCAAATGCTCTGGCAAAATTTTGTCTTGTTTTACCCGCTTTGCTTCCTCTTCTGCATGGTGCAAAACGCTTGATGAGCGTGCGTCCAAATGCGACAACACAGAAACATCTTGGCGTTTCGTCGGAGATAAGGAAGAAGTTACCACTTGATCGGAAGCACTATCAGCCACTGGTTGTGGTGTTTGTTGTTCTGATTGAGGTTCTTTTTTTTGAACAAATAAATTTCCAAACATACCCTTGCCTTTCGACTTCATTGTGAACAAGTGAATGGGTGGTTTTTGTCTACTTTGACCATACCGCCCCATTCAACAACAGTAAATCCGCTCCTTGTTGGCGTTTGAATCGTTGGTTTTGTAACGGTGATCTTTTTTTCAAGCGCCTCAAAATATAAACGGACTCTTACCATTGTGGCTGGTTTTGGCGTAATCGTCAAGGGCTCAAGAAAATCGATGGTGTTTTGTGGCATAACACCAACAAAATAGTACGCTGATTTTGGCAGTGCTTTTTGCCAGTATAAAGAAAAATCATCTGTTTGTTTTTCTGATAATCCAAGCTTTGGAAGAAGTGTATCATAAAGATTTGCTAAATCGGTATACGAAACAACATAACCTTCTTTGGGTTTTTGGATAAGCACATCAGGAATTTTTGATTCGTAGTACAAATATGGATATTGTTTTTTATCAGAAATTATTGCTCCGTCTGGATATGCTGTCACATCCCAACCAGATGTTGGATAGAGTGGATCAGTGTAAGTGAGTATTCCTTTTGTATTGACAGAAACATGAACGCTTGTTTTTTCCTCTGGATACAAATAAATCGCAGGTTTGCACTGCGGCGTATACCAACTCGCAAATGCAGCACGTTGGCTTTGACTTTGAATAGAAAAGGTTTCAAGCTGGAGTTGTTTTTTGTCTTTACTTGGATTTTTATTGGTATCATTTTCAACAACCGGCGCTGCTGTGGGAGCAGGACATAAAATCTCAGTCGCATCATGACACTGTAATACTGAGGAGGGTAAGTATGTTAGTGGTATAAGACTAGCAGTACCATCTGGGTTTGGATTTACTTGCTGGTAAATGTCAACGTACCACATCTTCGTTGTATGATTTGGCAAATCTCCAAAAGCAGGTAGATATCCAGGACGATTGGGATCATGACTTTTTTCAATGCAGCTTGATATCTGATCCATTTTTGCAAAAGTACCCGTATCTTCGAGTTGTACTAAAAAGAGCAAATGATTGTCTTTAAAATCAATGTAAGAATTCCCTTGCGTATCAGTGGAAAATTCTTTGCTTTTTAAATCACCAGCTTCCCCAATTGGGAAATACATCTGGTATCGTTTCTTGTCAACCGTTACAATACCATTTGGTGATGCGTATTTTTGAAAGTGTTTAGAGTCATAAATCGTTCCACACTGCTGTCTGGTTTCATCGCAATCTCTTCCTCCAGAAAACACCTCGGCAAGAATAGGAACATCTGCTTTTATTCGCCGATACCAAACAAGACCTGTACTTGGAGTAATATTTCTCACATCATTTGTTGAATACGTTGGGCCTTTAATCGCTGGTGATGAATCAATCAGAGTATAATGCCCAGAAGACCCACTCGTAACTACCTCTGGTCTGCAATACGTGCCACCGATCTGCGTTTGAGGAGGGGCAGCGGGAGGAGTCTGAGAAAAATGAGGAACCAGAAGTACCAAAAGGGGTAACAAAAGGAGCACCAACAAAAGCGTAATATCGCCTTTTTGAAAATTAAACCGCTTCTTGCGAGGGATTTTTCTTTTCTTTCTCATCTGCCTCCTCCTTCTCTACAACAGCTTCTGCGGTCATTTCTTTTGGTTTTTCCTCTTGTTTTTTGTCCGTTGTTACCATGGTTTCTTCTTCCTCTTGTTTTTTATCTGCTTCAGAAAGCTCTTCTTTTGCCGCTTCTTCTTTTGCTCGAAGGTAGGCAATGACTTCGGTTTTGGAAAACCCACCAATAAGCAAAAATGGCAAAATATTCGACACCATATCCATGCCCTCTTTGTTTTTCTCTGCGATTGGAGAAGAAAGTAGGTTAATCGCTTTTGTAATCGTATTAATGTCTTGCGAGGCCCATTCCTTTCGTGACTTTTCTTTTTGTCCAACCGCTTGTGGCACATCGAGTTTTTGGTAATTTTCTTTCCACATTTTCTTAACAGATTCATAGTCATCAATATTCACCGACTGCACACGGTTAACAACAGGAAACGCCACAGACGGCCCACCTGGTGCTACTCCTGCTTTTTGTTCTCTTGCTCCAACCGAGGATGCAGAAACCGAAGCAGAAAGAATTGCAGAAGCTAGTGGATTACCACTTTGTTTTTCTTTGACGAGTTTTTCCTTTATGCTGGTAAACTGCACGCGTTCGGAAGGCGCTTGAACAACCATTGGATTTGCAATCTTTTCAAGCGTTTGAGAAGCAGTGGTTATTCGTGACCTATCAACGGTATCTTTCGACAGAGTAGTTGTTTCGAATCTTGCAATATCTTGCATGGTTGGCACAGAAAGATTTGTCAGTTTTAGAATTTCTGATGTTACTTCATTTGTTTTTATTCTCGATACATCAGTAACGTTTCTAATATTTGTTTGTTCTTCAATCTTTCTTGTTTGTGGAATCGCAAATTTTCCACTAAAACTTGGTAATGGACGTGCGACTCCAGAAGAAGCAGGAGAAGAAGGCAGTGGTGTTGGGGCGTTTGGTGCTTGTGGCCGAGACATCCACGACGTACCACCAGCAATCAGCTGTTTAACAAACGAGCTATCCGAAAAAGAGAAATTGCGGAAATAATCTAAGAAAATTTTAAGCAAAATAAACGGCAAAATAATAACAACCCAGAGCATAATAAGCGAAATAACATACAGAGCAAAGGTATCCCGCAAGTTAATACTGTTTGAAGTAAACTCGTCTTTATAAAAAATTGTTTGCCCAGGGCCTCCTAAGAGAATATTAACAGCGGTTGGATACACCACTTGTCCAACATTATCAAACTTAAAGTTAAGCGGGACACCACCGGGTGAACCCCAAATGCGCACCAATCCTCCTAAGAAAATAGCAAACAAGGGTGCGTAGAGGAGCCAGCGGAAAAATTCTCCAACCCAAATTTTTGCTGTATTTCGAAGCGGACTAAAAAATAACAAAAGCGGAAACACAGGTGAAAGAATAATAAAAAACCAGAGAATAATTTTTCGAATCGTTAGCACGCCAACCATAACGTAATAGGTAATTGCGGTAGCTTTAACCAAAAGCAGAGAAACAAATGCAGATTCAGCATTATCTGGACCGGTTCTAATAAGCCCATGAAAGCCTTTGTAAGGGAATGCAATGTTTAGTAAATTTTGAGAGGATATGTACTTTAAACAAGTCTGTTGAGCTGTTTGGTGTGCTTGCACACACGACGCATAGGCTGGGTTGCTTAAGAAAAATCCCTGAATAATATCGCCAATCTGATAGATAAATTGCACTAAAGAAAACGAGAAGGTTACAAAAAGAGCAATGGCAATAAAACGAAGAACAAAACGAGAAAGTGTTACGCTCCTACCCCTTGTTATCATCATCACAAAAGCAGCGACCAACACAAACAACACTAAAAATGCGCCAACAATGTTTCGAATCGTTACCCAAAAATCAACCAGCGAATTCCCTTGATTGTTAATGTTTACCCAGTTGTAATTTGCAAGCGCCCAGTTTAAAAACTCTCCGGCCCTGGCAGCAGTTTTGCCGACAAAGGTTACTTCTGCATCTGGACACCACTTATCATTTGGTGGTGGTTGCACAACTCCATTAACAGAAATAGTTGTACAATCAGTTGTAGAAGGATTTGTTGTACCTAAATGTGTCCCTGTCTGGTCTGGTGTTGGCGTTGCTGTTGGCCCCGATTGAGCCGTGGTTGGAGTCGGTGTCGCAGCTTGCGCAAACGCAGAGGAGATACAAAGTTGCAGAGCAAAAATCAAAGAAAGAATAAATACGGGCAGTTTTTTTCTCATAGTTAGCCAAATCCAGGAATATGCAAAATATCAACAACCACAACTTGCACAAACACAAAACCAAAAATTGCAAGCAATAGTCCAATGATGGCATACATAATGTAGCTTTTGCCTTTGGCAAGGCTTGCTGGGTTACCAGACGAGGTTAAAATAGTATATCCGCCATAGATAATCAAAAGCACTGCAACACCACCGATAACCCCCAGCCCAATACCATAAAACCTACCCACAAAAAGCGCTGGATCGTTTGGAATACAGCCAAAGTCTGTAGATGTTTGGGATACACCATTTGGTAAATCTTGACATGGATCACTGGCAAACACCGGCTTTGCAAAAAAAGAAGAAAAAACAAGCAGTAAACAGAATAACAACACAGAACCAAATCTTTTCATATACCAATATAGTAGCATATGCAAAAAAGAAAGACTATGGTGTGTCTAGAGGGTTAAAACCAATTGTATCTTCTTATTTATAAGAGATGTCAAATTCGAATCCAACCTGCTGAGCTCTGAAACAATAGTGTAAAGAAGGGCGGGACAATCCTAAGAGAATAAAGGAGTAAATTTCCAAGGAGTATCATTATCAACTGTTTCTTGTGCCTTTATTACTTTTTTACCTTCACTTTTAAGACTTTTTATAAGTTGCTCATTAACACTATTTAATTTCTCATCTCTTGATGAGAATGTTACATATGAAACATTAACAGGAAATCGCTTCACTTGATTAGGATTATTAGCAATATATTCTGCTAGCTTCTCTGATAATTTTATATTTTTAGTAATTTGTTGGTTTTTACTCATATCTGGATTAATAGTATATCATGGTTTTTAAACAAATGTAATATGTATGTAATACTACTGTAATACTCGTTCTTATTCAATATCAATGTTTGAAATTTTGCTTCTTCTCAAAAATCCTCTTTTATAGTCAAGGTATCTATTTTTAATATCATTTATCGCCCAGGTAAGCCACTTTGGATGATTTCCTTTTTGGATAACTCCAATTCTACTTGGTGTATCGCTTGGATTATCAGCTGAAATTACAAGATGACGATGTAAATAACCATGAGAACTATCATATCGAACAATTGTTAGCCACTTTTCCTTAATTCGTATCTCATACGACACATTATTTACTTCCGAAACATTCCTTGTGTAATCTCTTTTATATGAATAAGTGATTCTATCAGTATCTGATAAATAAATCTGTTGTGAATATAGTTTCTCTTGCGCATCTTTAATCTTTCGAACAGTATATTTCTTACTCTCTTTCTTCATAAGCAAGATTATACTGCAAAAGAAGGGTTATTAAAATAGTTTCGAATCCCCTCCATCCCTCGGAGCATGATTGTTGGTACAAGTTTTTATTGTTAAAACCAGCGGTGTTTTGTAGTTGTATCTTTTTCGAATTCTTCTAAAAGCTGTTTTTGTTTTGCGCTTACGTGTTTTGGCAAAACAATCGTTATTCTAATATACATATCGCCTTTGCCAGAGCCTCGTAAATGTGGAATACCCATGCCGCGCAAACGGATAACTGTGCCAGGTTGTGTCCCAGGAGGAATCCGAATTTTTACTTTCTCAGAAATTGTCTCAACATACTCTTCACTTCCTAAAATTGCTTTAGTAAAGGGAATTTCAAGTTCTGTAATAATATCTGCGCCTTCTCGCTTAAATGTTGAATGAGGTTGCACCGAAAACAAGACGTCAAAGTCGCCAAATCGGATTCGTGAGCCATCATCAACGCCTGCAGGAATTTTAATGGTTTGTGTTTTGCCATCAACAGAAATTTTTTTGGTTGCGCCTTTTACCGCATCCATAAAATCGATCGTGAGGGAGTATACTTTTCGCCGCTGCCTGTTGCCAAAGGGGCTTCCTCCACCAAAAAACTGCTCAAAAATATCGAATGGATCAGAAAAACCGCCAAAATCAAACCCGCCAGCATTGCCATTGGTTGTATAGGTATAGGTAAATGGCCCATACTGACCCCCAGCTTGCCCCTGACCCCCAGCACCACTAAACGGCCCCCCCTGCTCGAATGCTGCAGCGCCAAACTGGTCGTACTGCTGCCGTTTTGCCTCATCACCCAACACTTCGTAGGCTTTTGTTACTTCTTTAAATTTTGCTTCTGCTTCTTTGGTTTTATTACGGTCTGGATGATACTGCAGAGCAAGTTTTCGGTACGCTTTTTTAATTTCGTCAGCAGGTGCACTTTTAGAAACACCTAAAATTTGATAGTAATCTTTATTATCTGCCATAGAATACAATTATACCAAACTATGCTCTTTTAAAACGGTTTGTGATAGAAGATATAGCTTCATGCAAAACTTTTTTATTATTGTATTCTTTTACACTCTGTTTTAATTTTTTATTGTCTTTGTGAAATTTTACTGCAGCAATTAACGCAGGCATTACGCGCACAATATTATCCACGATTGCAATGGTTGCTCTTTGTGCTGTTCGAGAAAGCGGATTTAAATCAACCGTAATTACTTTTTTACCATTTTTAATAAGCGCTTCTGTTCTGTCTCCGTCTTCTAACGGGACAAACACAACATCAGCTTTATAGATCCCGTCTTTATTAACGTATTTTCTATTCGAATCAAGATGAGAAATAGTATAATTCTTACTTGGCATGAGAACGTTTTTAGCACCATGCTTGAATAAGTAATCTTTAATTGCTCTCTCACGTTTCTTTGAAGCATGAAATAGATTAATTTCCAAAGGTGCATTGAGTACGTTTGCAAGTTGTATAAGTTCTTTTACAACAAGCGCTGTGACATTACCATTGGCGGAAATAACCGGGTGTTTTGCAAATAAAAGCTCTATAGCTGCTGCTTGGATTGCACTTTTTGCAAATTCGTTGGTTTGCTCGCCCAGAAGATAATCGAATGCTTCACCCCGGCCATGAGCGGTGAGACCGTGCAATGAGGTAATACCTTTTAAAACTCCATCAACAATTTTATCCCGAACTTTTAAAGACGTGTAGCGCGGATGAGATTTTGGGATACTCATAAAAGATGTGCTCCTTTATCTGAAATAAAAAGCTTTGTGCTACCTGGAAAAGATGTATCGCTAAAAACTGCATTTCCAAGCATAATCATCGACGCATGGCCGTTATTTTTTTGGATAGTTTCTATTTGTTCAATCACTTTCTTATTGGTAAGTAAACCACTCTCTACTGCAAATTGTTTTGAGATGGTAATAATATCTCCAAATGCTATTTTCTTATTCATTTTGAGTAATGCTTGTACTTCTTGCAAATTTTTTGCTGCTGCTGTATTTATTCTAGTAAATAAATTTTGATCAGTCAGTACTGCATTTGTTGAAAGCTTGGAAAAAGTAGCACAATAAACTGGAATGTTTTTGAGAGGAATTTTTTGAACGATAAATTGTGAACTTGGTTTTGTTTTTAAAAAAAATCCACCGTAATACTGATTAGTAACATCGCCAAGACCTGTTTTACTTGTCACTTCTGCCGTATGTGCAATAATTGCCAGTGTTTTTTTGCTTTTTTTTAGAAAAAATAATGTATTGAGAGCATATGCAGTGGCTAGTGCACTTGCACCACTTAAACCAAATCCACTTCCTAACGGAAGTTTTGAATCGATATAAATTTCTACTGATTCTTTCGCAAGTTTCTTCATAACTTCATCAACTGGCGGAAATATAATTTTTTTCCCATTGAAGAAAACTGCATTTTTTTTTGCTTTTGTTGCGGTTACCAAAACGCCTTCATTGAGAGTAAATCCAACGCCAAAAGACCCCATCCAGCGAGGATTTTTATGCGGGTAGATTTTAAAAATACAACTAATATTTGCCGGTGCGAATGCGGAAACTTTTTTCATAACAAAAGATAATCAACAATTCCTTTCGCAATATCTTGCTTTGAGGCAAGCGAAATTTTTTTATGAGAACCGCTTGGCGAAACCACATAAACTTCATTCGTATCCGTCCCAAATCCTCGGTCTTTTTTTCCAACATCATTTGCAACAACAAAATCCGCTTTCCATTCATTTAGTTTTGCACGTGAACGTTTTATAAGTTCTTTTTCTGAAACATTATACTCTGCTTTGAATGCAATTAACTGAACCGATGGATTGAGTTTTTTAACAAAAGCAATAATTTTTTCTTTAGGTGTAAGAGCAAGCGTTACAGAACCAGAACTTGAAATCTTTCCCTCCTTTTTGTTTGTGACGGAAAAATCTGATACCGCTGCCGTATGAAAAAACATATCACATGATGTAATAGACTTTTTTATAAGTACTTGCAAATCAGCTGCTGTTTGAAAGATTTCTTGAGGAATATGATACTTTGGCTCGACTGAATTTTTTGACCGCAGCAAAAGCACATCTGCTCCTCTTAAAAAACATTCTTCTGCAATTGCAATGCCCATTTTCCCAGACGCAGGATTGGTAATAAATCTTACATCATCAATCCATTCAATTGTTGCACCCGCAGTAACAAGTACTTTTTTGCCTTCCAAACTTTTTTGAACGTTTAATAAATATTTAACCTCCTGCTCAATTTTTCTTAAGTCAATTAATCGTCCTTTTCCCTCATATCCACATGCAAGAGATCCTTCGTCTGGTTCTAAAATAATAAATCCTCTGTTTTTTAAAAGAGAAATATTTGTTTGAACAGCAGCATTTTGCCACATATGCACATTCATGGAAGGGCAAACAATAATTGAAGCTTGCGTTGCAAGAACAGAAGTTGTCAGAAAATCATCAGAAATTCCATGAGCTAACTTTGCGATAATATTTGCGGTTGCTGGCGCAATAACAACAATATTTGCAGCGTCTGCAATTTCAATATGGTCAACTTTTCTTTCCTTAAGAATTCTTTCGTAATCAAAATTTTTCTCAAAAAGTTTTGTATACACCTTATTTCCACTTACGTGTTCAAATTTTTTAAGAGAAACCATTTTTGTTGCATTTTCAGTCATCAGAACCACAACGTTTAGTCCTCTTTTTTTCAATGAGAAAACTAAATCCAAAACTTTATATGCAGCAATACCGCTTGATACACCAATAACAACTGTCTTTTTCTTTTTTAAATGAGTCATAAGTAAAAAATAGCCTCGCTCAGCGAGGCATAATTCTCAATTTTCAACTCTCAATTTTCAACTCAGTCTACCACTTCACCTTCAACCGGTTCATCTTTGTCCTTTTTATCCTTCTTTTTTTCGCCATTTGGCTTATCTGAACTTTCAGCGGAAGCGGTTTCTCCTTCTTTTTGTTGCTTGTTGCTTGTTGCTTGTTGCTGATCTTGATACATCGCCTGCCCGACTTTTTGCAAAGCATCTGATAATTCTTTTGTTTTTGTTTCTAGGTCTTCTTTCGAACCGGTATCTAAAATTGCTTTGAGTGCGGAAATTTTTTCTTCTACCTCTTTTTTCACATCTTCTGCAACTTTGTCCCCAGCATCTTTTAATGATTTTTCTGCGGTAAAAATAAGCGAATCTGCTTGGTTTTTTGCCTCTACTTTTTCTTTTTTTTCTGCATCCTCAGCTGCATGCATTTCAGCCTCTTTGGTCATTTTCTCCACTTCTTCTTTCGAAAGACCTGTTGAACCAGTTATTTTAATACTTTGTTCTTTTCCAGTTGCTTTATCTTTAGCTTTTACGTGCAAAATTCCGCTTGCATCAATATCAAAAGTCACCTCAACTTGTGGAACACCTCGTGGTGCTGGTGGAATTCCATCTAAAATAAACCGTCCAAGCGATTTGTTGTCTGCTGCCATTGGTCGTTCACCTTGTAATACGTTAATCTCAACCTGAGTTTGGTTATCTGCAGCAGTTGAAAAAACTTGTGATTTTGAAGTAGGAATTGTAGTGTTTCGAGAAATAAGAGGCGTTGAAACTCCACCAAGCGTTTCCAAACCCAATGTTAAAGGTGTTACATCCAAGAGTAATACATCTTTTACTTCTCCACCCAAAACTCCTCCTTGAATAGCAGCTCCAACTGCAACAACCTCATCGGGATTAACACCCTTGTGTGGTTCTTTACCAAAGAATTTAGTGACTACTTCTACAATCTTTGGCATTCTTGTCATTCCACCAACCAAAACTACTTCATCAACTTCTGACGCTTTTATTCCTGCATCTTTTAGAGCTAACTCTACTGGTTTTAAGGTTTTTTGAATTAAATCATCAACCAGTTGCTCAAGTTTTGCTCGCGTAATCGTCATTGTTAAATGGAGAGGACCGTCTTTTCCTTGGGTAATAAATGGCTGATTAATCTCAGCTGTAGTTGAAGAAGAAAGTTCTATCTTTGCCTTCTCTGCTGATTCTTTAAGACGCTGTAATGCTTGTGGATCTTTCTTTAAGTCTACACTATGCTCTTTTTTAAATTCATCTGCAAGGTGGTTAATAATAACTTGGTCAAAATCATCTCCTCCCAAATGGGTATCTCCATTGGTTGATTTTACCTCAGTTACTCCTTCTCCTAACTCTAAAATTGAAATATCAAAGGTTCCTCCACCCAAATCGTATACTGCAATAGTATGTGCATTTTTCTTATCTAACCCATATGATAACGCTGCAGCAGTTGGTTCATTAATTATTCGCAAAACCTCAAGGCCGGCAATTTCACCAGCTTGCTTGGTAGCTTGTCGTTGTGAGTCATCAAAATATGCCGGAACCGTAATAACTGCTTGAGTTACCTTTCCGCCCAAATAATTTTCTGCATCAGCTTTAATTTTTTGCAAAATTTGAGCTGAAATTTCTTGTGGAGTAAAGGTTCGTCCTTCTACTTCAACAACTGCCATGCCATCTCGTCCAGATTTTACCGTGTATGGAAGCCATTTAATGTCTTTTTGGACTGATTCATCATTGAATTTTCGGCCCATGAGGCGCTTTACTGAAAAAATCGTTCGCTTTGGTTTTAAAACCATCTGCCTTTTTGCCACATCTCCCACAACATGAGAAATAGGATCTACCACAGAAGGTATAACGTTTCTGCCCTCTGAAGAATGAATCACTTTTGGTGCTCCACCCTCCATAACCGCAACGCATGAATTTGTTGTTCCTAAATCGATACCAATTATTTTTCCCATATTATTTTTCTCCCTTAATCTTCATTTCCCGGCATTGGTCTATTTGTAACTTTAAATGGTCTTTGCCCTACCTTTACTTGCCCTGGTCTTAATATCTGTTCTCCAAGCATGTATCCTGGACGCAATTCTTCTAAAACTTTTCCTTCTTCGCCTTGCTCAGTTGCAACACACTCCATTGTTCTTGGGTCAAAATCTTTATCTTTTGTCTCAATTTTTGTGACACCTTCAGACTTGAGTACATCGAGAAACTGTTGCAAGGTCACTTTGAGCGTTTGATCCTCTGAATGTGTACTTGCAAGCATAAGTGTATCCAAAACTGGCAAAATTCGCAATAATAATTGTTTATTTGCACTAAGAATTAACTGACGCCGTTCTTCTTGTACTCGTTTTTCTAAATTATGATAATCAGCTAATGCTCGTTTATATTTATTTTCAAATTGCTCAGCTAACTCTTTTAATGCGTCAAATTCTTTTTTGCTGACTACTTCTTCTTGTTGCTCTTGATCATGTTTTTTGTCTTTTTCATCCGTAGCTTTATTTTTCATTTTTCACTTTTAATTTTTAACTTATTTTACCATCCCTTTGCAATTTCTTGCATTAAATCACGAAAATACCTTACAACTGGCACAATCTGATTGTACTGCAACCTGGCTGGGCCCAACACGCCAATTTCCCCAGCTTTATGCATGGGCGTTTTATAATGGGTAAACACGAATCCATACGGACCAGAAAGTTTTGGACCTAATTCTTCTCCTACAAGCACATGCACGTCTTCTTCTTCTTCTTGCATGTTAGAAAAAAGCGAATGGAAGTATTCAAATTCTTCGACTGCGGAAAGCAAACTTTTGGTCACATCAATATCCAAAAACTCTGGCATTTCTAAAATGTTTGCGTAGCCAGAGCAATAAAAATCTCCTTCTTCTGTTGTTGCCACTGCGAGTGCCTTTGTTTTTTCTGCCAAACTTTTTGTCAGTTCTTTTAAGAACTTTTGATTTTCTTCGCGATAATCCCACAAATGCTCTTTTAATTTTACTTCTTCTGCAACGGAGAGTTCTTTTTCTTTCATGAGTTGCTTAACATAAAACTTCATGCCAGCTGGCGTTGGAATTCGTCCTGCAGACGTGTGAGGTTTTTTTAAGTACCCAAGCTCTGTTAAGTACACCATTTCGTTTCGAATGGTTGCTGGGGAAGCAGAAAGATTATGTTTTTTCTCGAGTGTTTCAGAACCCACAGGCTCTGCGGTCTCGATATATTCTTCGATTAAGGTTTTGAGGATAGCAATTTGTCGCTCTGTTAAATCTTGCATATGATTAGCAGTATCTTATCACGACTGCCAAAGAGTGTCAAGAGGTATTTGTTGGATTTTTTTGCTACACTTTTTATATGCAAAGGCGGTCGTTTTTTGTTTTTCTCTTTTTCTTTCTTTTAAGTTTTGGCACACTCTTTTTTTTGATAATGAACGTTTCTCCAAAAACTCCGCTTCCGTTTTTCTATTTTTCCCTTTCTCCAATTATCCTTTTTTTCCTCCTCTTTGCTGGGTCGATTTTTCTTTTAACAACGCTTCTAACAAAAAGTAAACGGTTGGCAGCTCTTACCAGTGGATTTTTAACTGTATACTTTTTACTTCGATTGCTTCACATAACACATCCACTATTTGGCGTACTACTTATTTTTCTTTTTATTGTGATGTTGCTTTTTTTAAAAAACCCTCGCTAGATTTTTTCAATCCTGGCTTTTAAGATAAGGCGTTTCCAGGTGGTTCCTGGAGGCGTACACGTAATTAGCGTTAGATACGAATCATCGGTTGTCTGTGCTAATGCAGAAGTATCTGTTGGGTCAACAATGGTAACAGAAACAATTTTATAGGTGTACGAAATATCCGAAATTTCTGCAATAATTGCATCTCCCTTTTTTAGCTTATACGCATTGGCAAAAATTGTTTTATAGTCTTTTGAATTAAAAAGCTGTGGCAAGGTTGAGTGGCCAAAAATAACCGCATTGCCGCTTTCCGGAGGAATTGCAGTACCACCATAGTGTACTAAATGTTTGTCTAAATCATAATCGGTTGTTGACACTTGTGCATGTTTTATTAAAAGAGCTGGAACAGAAATCGTATACGAAGCAATTCTTGGTGTTACTTTTTCACTTTTGTAACCGGGAAACCACGTCGCTGCATTGCTGTAATCAACGCCGGCAGAAGTAGTAACTTGCGAAAGCAAACTTCTTACTGTTGACTCATTGACAATGATATCATAAGGAATTGGAGCAGCAAACGTTTCTGATGCAAAAACAGGGGCAAAGTATACTTGCCAAGAAATTAGGGGAAAGGAAATGTACCCAACAAATAGCAACCCAACAAGTGAGATACCAAGTGCAGAAAATCGTACCAGTCTTCTAACCTGTATGCGTTTTGCTTTAGTGTAGTAGTACTTACTCATTCGCCTTTTCAATGACAATATTTTCCACGCGGTTCGGCAGTTTTTTGGGAAGAAACGGAATATTTGGAGAAAGGGTTATGGTAATTTTTGTTACTTGCGGCGTTTTCGAAAGAATAATTGTTGCATTCTCAAATGATTGTCCCGAAACATCTTTGGCTAATTTTTTACTGTCGATGGCTGGCAAAAGAGATGAGGTAACATGCAGTATTGCCTCTTCTTGCTTATCGTTTATGCGTTTTATATCGGTTAATTCATACGAAGGGCTGCCCGAAGAGACGACATCGTTGCTCTGGCTATTTTTTAACAACGATTCAGATAATTTATTCATGTCGTCTTTTTTATACGCTAAGGCTTCAAATGTTATCTTTGCTTTTCCTGTTACGTTTTGTGTTTCATCCCCAACTTTTTTGTCAAATTGTTTATCGGAAACAATGGTATTCACAATACCAGGAACTAATGCTTTATCTGCTGAAAGCTGTTTTTTAAGTGCATCTTTGGCATCTGCTTCATTGTTTTTTGTTAGCTCCTCTTCTAATTTTGCAATATCCGCTTTTGCAACAACAATAACCTCTTTTTTGTTTCCACCAGAAAATGCACTGTCGTTTTTTGCCTCAACAGACGATTTATCAAAAGTGCCAACCGAAAACTTTGCGCCCGAAGGAAGGTTGTAGTCTTTTCCGATATCTTTTGCCGAAACTCCCGCTGCCACACTTTTAATATCACTTACTCCAGAACTTGAGGCTATCTTAACATCATTATCGAGCACGAACAAAAGTCCATTTGCAGCTGTTACGACTGTGCCAGCGGGGATATTTTGCTCAGAGGTTAACGAACTTAAAATTGTTACTGTTCCTTTTGCTTTATCCCCAACTTCTTTTTTGCCTGTAGCTTGTGTTGTCGAAGATTCGTCCTTTGCTACCGAAACAATTTCCGCACCAATGGTATGACCTGCGATGTCTGTTTTTGCATCAGAAGAAAGAGTAATTTTCTCATCTTGCGAAACATGCTTTGGAGCCATATGTAATACAACGTGTGCTTTTAATCCAAACAAATAAAACAGCAAAGCTCCAATTGCTAAAAGAACAACAAGTGGAGGAATTAGCACAAATTTTTTGCCGACTGGAAGCTTGGCAAATGATTGCTTTAGGAAAGAAATTGCCCCTGAGACAAACCCCAAACGGCTTGTAAACGACTGCCAAGAAAATGGCAGTTTCTTTTTTTCTCCTGGAATTGGAGTATGCGCATGAACTTCTTCTGGAACTTTCGAAACAGCGTGCTTGGCATCTTCCATTCCTTCATCTTGATGTCGATGCACAATAAATGCTTGGCTGTATTCTTTTTCCTCTTCCTCTGCGTTATCCAAAGAAGGTGTATGTTTAATAGATGCAACATCCTGCTCTTTGACAAACCCAAATGCGCTAATTGCTTCTTCAAGGGTTTGATCTCCTCCTTCTTGCCTGCTCTTTGGTGTGTTATCATCTTTTTCGAGTGATTGATTGGCTATCTGGGCTGTTTGCCCACCTCCTAATACTTCAAATCCCATCTGCGATGCAGCCCCAACTAAAACTGCCTGCGCATCGAATGCTCGCTTTAGTGAGGTAATGGTTGGCACATGTAAAAATGGCAAACTATTACTCCAGGAATGACTATTAAATTCTTGCGACAAGTGCTCTGTTTCTTTGTGCGAACCCAAAACAATAATTCGAGAGGGCAATACATCATAGGAAGTAAAATGATGTAACAGTATATCGGTTGTTTTGGCGATAGATTCAGAAATTGGCGCTGCTTTAGACTCAACCACTTTGCCAGCACGAAGCAAAGATACGGTAATATTTTTTCTGCCAATATCTATTAAAATTGCAGATACAGGCGCGCCTTCTTCTTTTTGTAGTAAATGCGCAATTGCTTCAGTGATAACCAAAAAACCAATCGGAGAAAGCCCTAGTTCGTCGCAAACTTTTTTAAGTTTTGCTAGATACTCTTTTTTAATTTTCGAATCCACAACCCAATCATCTTTAACACCAAAAATTGTTTTTTGCGTTTCAATGCCTTCTGGTAAACTGCGTTCTGCAGTAGAAATTGCTTTATCAAGTACTTCTAAAAGCTCTTCAAATGACGCTGTTTCTATGGAATCGGTAAAGTATGCTTCTTCTTGTCCGATAATGTTTACTTTCCCGTTTTCTTCTTCAAACACAACAGCATACGCTTTTTCGTCTCGAAGTAAAAGCCCTAAATAGTATGCAAGTTTTTCTTTTTTCGAAAATGGCAATTTCATACTGTTTTATCCAACGACTGCGTAAATGCGCCGCTGTCCGTGCCCAATATTCTCTTGCTTTTGTATTCTAAAACTTTTTACTTTTCCTGTAAAATCAACATGCGGCCCACCGCAGAATTCGACCGAGTATGGTTTGCCCAAACCAATAAAATATATTTTTGATGTATCTTGATAGGTGTCATCAAAAAGTCCTATTGCACCCATTTCTTTTGCTTTTTGTGTTGGAATCATTTTGTAGTGCACTGGCAAGTTTTCTTTAATTTTTTCGTTGACAATATCTTCAACTCTTTTGAGCTGCTCATCTGTTAATTTTTGGTCGTAATTAAAATCAAACCGCAGTCTTTCTGTTGTAATATTTGAACCAGTTTGGTGAACCTTGTTTCCTAAAACGTCTCTGAGCGCTTGATGAAGAAGATGCGTTGCCGTATGGCCCATAATTGTTCGCTCCTGATGATCTGCTAATCCTCCTGCAAACTTTTGCCCCGCACCTTTTCGGGATAATTTTTGATGCTCTTCCATTTTTCTGGCAAATGCTTGATCGTCAAATGTATACCCTAAGCTTTTAATTTGAGTTGGAGATAATCCATGAGTTGTGTATAAAACAAACGCGTCATCTGCGGATATTTCAACGATGCCTTTTAGTTCATCTCCAACCTTTTTATATTTCTTTTGAATGAAGTTTTGAGCTCTTGTAAGAGTAAATCTATAATTATTTGTTTCTTCAAGAATAGTATTTAGTATCTTTGCAAAATTATCTTTTAAATCAGAATCTGTCTTGCTATATTCCTCAATGATTGATTCTGTAATTGCTTTGGTTGGAACAACCATTTTTTCAATTCCCCGAATCTGATTGATATTATCAAATGCTCTTCTTATTAACCGACGCAAAATATATCCTTGTTCTTTATTGGAAGGAACTACTCCACTATTAGTAATAAAAACTGCAGCAACCAGATGATCAACGATGATTCTCATCTGCTTTTGATGATCTTGATATTTTTTATCAGTAATTTTTTCTATTGATTGAATAATTGGGTAAAAAAGATTTGTTTTAAATACATCAGATTGATTTTCCACTGCTTGTACCAATCGCTCCAAACCTCCACCAAAATCTACATTCTTTTTTGCTAATGGCGTAAGTAATCCATCTGATAATTTTTGGTATTCCATAAACACACTATTACAAACTTCTATGTACCTGCCACAATCACAATTTACATGACAATTTTTCCCAAACTTTGGATTGTGAGGTGTCTCAAA
>OBEQ011998690.1_pt1 | contig 17473 bp, 18 predicted proteins | sample 1670901 | NCBI WGS metagenome assembly OBEQ01 (sample SAMEA104232315, study PRJEB22302) | groundwater metagenome | biome: forest; feature: aquifer; material: groundwater | place: USA | collected 2011-08-07 | depth 5.4 m
GTGCAGGCGGCGGTCTTCGCCACCTACCACATGACCCAGCCCGCGGTGTTCTACAACCGCGAGGATCAATGGGATATTCCATCGATCGGCGACACGACGGAGGCGGAAGCGGTGATGCAGCCGTACTACACGATCATGCGGCTGCCCGGGGAATCGGATGCCGAGTTCATCCAGATGCTGCCGTTCACCCCGCGCCGCAAGGACAACCTGTCGGCGTGGCTCGTCGCGCGCAGCGACCCGGCGCATTACGGCGACGTCCGCGTGTTCCAGTTCCCGAAGCAGAAGGTCGTGTTCGGTCCACGCCAGGTGGTGGCGCGCATCAACCAGGATCAGATGATCTCGCCGCAGATCACGCTGTGGAACCAGCAGGGATCGCAGGTGACGTGGGGCACGCTGATGGTGATTCCGATCGAGGAGTCGCTGATCTACGTCCGTCCGCTCTACCTCCGCGGCGCCGGCGGCCGCATCCCGGAGCTCACTCGCGTCGTCGTCGTGTACCAGGATCAGATCGTGATGGAACAGACGTTCGAGCAGGCGCTTGCGAAGTTGTTCGGCGGTGGCACGACCGCGCCGCGTGGTCAGCCCACGGCGACATCGACAGCCTCGAGCCAGCCGCCGGCGCCGGGAGTACCGCCGTCAGGCGCCGCCGTCCCGCCGCAGATCTCTGCGCTCGCCACCGAAGCCCAGACGCACTACCAGCGCGCGATCGATGCGCAGCGCGCCGGCGACTGGGCCAAATACGGTGAGGAGATCAAGGCGCTTGGCCAGACTCTCGACAGGATGAAGACTCGATAAATCCCAAACCCCGGAACCATGCGGTTCAAGCTCACCATTGAGTACGCCGGCACGCGCTACAGCGGCTGGCAGATTCAGAAGAACGCGCGGACGGTGCAGGGGGAGATCGAGCGCGCCGTGCATGAGGCGACCGAGGTCCGGGATTTCGAGCTGTACGGATCCGGCCGCACCGACGCCGGCGTGCATGCCCTGGCGCAGGTGGCGCATCTCGACATCGATACGACCATGCCGCCGGAACTACTGCGGCGCCGCGTCAACGACGCGCTCCCGTCCGACATCAACATCCTCCGCGTCGAGAAGGTGCGCCACAAGTTCCACGCGCGCCACGACGCGACCGCGCGCAGCTACGTCTATCACCTCGCGCGGCGCCGAACCGCCTTCGCGAAGCCGTTCGTCTGGTGGGTGAAGGAGGATGTCGACGTCGACCGGATGCGCGCGGCAGCGGCGCGATTCGTCGGCCTTCACGATTTTCAGTCCTTCTCGGATGACGACCCTGACGAGGCATCCACGCAGGTACTCGTCGACACGCTGGAGGTCCACGAGGACGGCGATCTGATCCTCGTGCACATCGAAGCGTCACACTTCATCTGGAAGATGGTGAGACGGCTCGTCGGGGTGCTGGTGGAGATCGGTCGTGGCGGGTTATCCGAGGCGGATGCGGTGGGGATGCTGACGGAACGATCCGCGCTGCCGGCGCGTCTGACCGCGCCGGCGTCCGGACTTTTTCTCGAGCGGGTGTACTACGAAGGCGACGCGCGGGATGCGGCCGTGCAATCACCCATCGTGATCACTCGTCCCTGACGCACCATCGCACGTCGCACCATGGCGGCGCGTTACTGTTTCAACCGATACGGCGCGACGAACCCCTCGCGCGTCGGGAGATAGATCACCTGGTCTGATGTGCCTTCCCGTGCGAAGACCGGGAACCCCGCGTAGCCGCCGACGACGCGGAATCCAGCCGGAGTCAACGGCACGGCCTCGCCGGCGCTCACCCACTTCTCTCCGAGATACGAGAGCCACAGTCCATCATTGCTTCGGGGCCGAACGAGTGTGGTCACGGAAGTCCGCTGCTGCGCACCGCGAATCGGCGCGGTCGCGAGGCCCGACGTGCCGACGACGAGAAACTCACGATCACTGGTTCCGGAGGTCCCGGTCGCCCCCTCAGGAGACGAGCCCGCGGCTCTGATGGGCGGGGCAGACGGAACGGCCGTGGGCGGCGGCGCCGTTGCTGTCGTAGTCGTAGTCACGCGCACGGGAAACGATGGCGCTCGGCTTCCTGTGGTTCCGGCCAGGCTGCCCTGCCGCAGCCGCTCGTACGGCTGCATCAGCCCGCGGCTCACCGGCACGTACACGACGCTGAACGGTTCGATGGTGGCGTCGGAATACAGCGGCACGCCGTTGTAGTTACCGGTCCGGACCATCTTGTTGCCGTCGAAGAACGCGACCGCTCCCGCCGGGTAATAGACATCGCCGGCAAACTGGATCGGCTCGCGCGCGATGTACCACGATTCGTTATCGGCGGTGACGATCGGCGCATCGGTCGGACGGCTCTGCCCCTGCGCCATCGCGGGCGCGGCAGCGAGCAACACGAGCAGTAACAGCGACGCTGGACCTCGACACATGGACATACCCCCAGCGTCACACTGTCAAAGGGCGTGCCTGCCTGCTGTTCAGATGTCAGCGACCGATTAATCGCTCATATGTTGAGGTGATTGCGCATGAGCTCCAGCGCGACCGCCGCGCGGTGTTTGGACGGATGAGGTCGGTGTGAGGACTTCTGCACATTAACAGTCATCCTCGACCATTTTCTGGAGCGCACGCAGCAAAGGGCGGTCACACGACTGTGGACCCTGTGGGTTCCGCGTGTGTCAGCGCGAGGTGATGATGCTCGCCAGCTTCACGCCGGCCGGAACGATCAGCTCGCGCACACCGGCGCCCGCCGCGGGCTTCTGCCCCGGCATGTAGCTGAAGTCGACCGTCGTCGTTTTTCCCGCCTGCACGTCGACTGTCTGCGTCTGCGGTCCCATCGCCTCGTGCCACGCGTGGATCGTCTGCTTGCCCGCGGGAACATTGGCGATCGTGAACGAACCGTCGCTGCCGCTCACGGCGAAGTACGGGTTGTCGACGATGCCGACATAGGTGTTCATCCAGGAGTGGATATCGCACTTGATATGCAGCATCTCGCCGGACTTCAACTTGAACTCGAACACCATCCCCGCGGTTGGCTGGCTCGTGTTGAAATCGTTCCCCGCCATCGACAGCGCGTGCACGTTGTGCCCCGTGACGTCGCCGTTCTTGATCTGCAGCGTCTGACCGATGCGCGCGCCGATGACGCGCGGCTGATACAGGCAATCCTTCTGGTCGATCACGACCGGCGCGGTGGGCACCGGTGCATTCGGAAACGATCCGTCCACGTCGACGAACACGTTGGCCATGCCGCCGTCAGCCGCCACCACGAAGGTCTGCGCGGTGGGCCGCTTGCCGGCATACAGCTTGTTGCACCGCGGATCCGCGCCCATGCGAATGAGCCCGTTGACCGGCGTGGGTCCCATGTAGTGGACGTGACCGACGATCGTTCCGCCACCGCCCTGTCCCGCCACCGGGCTGCTGGTCGCCGCCAACACCAGGAGCATCGCGGCACCGGCCGCCAACGAGAAAGCCGTGTTCCTGACCATCGTACCCTCGCCTACTTCTTCGGCGCCGCCGGCGGTGCAGTCTTGGGTGCCGCCGCCTTCGCTGCGGCCTCCGCGGCCTTCTCCTCCGCCGTCAGTTTGTACGTCCCGAGGACCTTCTTGTAGTTCTCCGGGTCACCTTTGGATATCTGATACACCTCGTGGCATTGGTCGCACGCCACGTCGATGCGCTCTCCGGCGTCGCTGACGCCCTCGACGTCGTGTTTCTGCGCAGCGACCATCACCTCGGTTCCGGCTTCCACCAGCTCGCGCGCTTTCTGGATGAAGTCCGCCCGGTATGTCGCAGGGATCGCACCGCCGAGGCACCGCTGACGTCCGGGCACCATGAGAGTGTTCGCGGCCTCCGTGAGCATCACGGCATTGGCGAACACTTTGTTCCACTGGTCGTCGTTCTCCGGCTTGTATTCGTGCACACCTGACGCGTCGGTAATGGTTGCCACCGAGCCGAAGATGACCGTTGACGAGGGAACGACCATCGAATTCATGATGTCCTTGATTCTCGACTTCGCCGCCATTCCGCTGAGTGGCGGCTTTCCCGGCGCCGCTGCCTTTATCGCTGCCGGCAAGACGATCTCGCAGGGGGCCGGAGGCGCGGTCGCCTCGGCCGACTGCGACGTCGGCGCCTGCGCGATCACCACGCCACCCAGGAACATCGTGAGGGTAATAAGAAACAGCCAGTGAAATGTCCGCATCGTGTGACCTCCGAAAGACGGGCGAATGATAGCGCAGGCGATCTTATCCACGCCATGAAACGGCGGAACCTGAAGACTTCCTGAATTCCCCTTCAGACATGCGAGCGGGGGCAACCGGTGCCTCTGCTCGCACCGCCGATGCTAATCAAGAATGACGGGCGGCGCGGGCTTCTCGTTCACGTGAAGACGAAAGACGTCCGGACGCGCATAGTGCCCCACGACGTCGAAGTCGTACTTGCCGCGCGAGATGTCGGCGGGATCGATCTCGGCAACGAGGATCCCGTCCTCGTCGAACAGCGGACCGGCCAGCACCTGACCGAGCGGACTGATAATCGCGCTGCCACCCCGCATGATCACGGTCGCCGGATCGTCGCCCTGCACCGCCGCGTAGTCCGCCGGACAGTCGCCGCGCCGCAGATGCTGGCACGCCGTCAGCACGAAGCAGCGCCCCTCGAGCGCCACGTGCCGCATCGTCGGGATCCAGGTGTCGCGATCGTCCGCGGTCGGCGCGCAGTACAGCTGGATCCCCTTCGAGTACATCGCCATCCGCAGGAGCGGCATGTAGTTCTCCCAGCAGATGACGGCGCCGAGCTTTCCGTACGGTGTGTCGTAGACCGGCAGGGTCGACCCGTCGCCGAAGCCCCAGATCAGCCGCTCCATGGCCGTCGGCATCAGCTTGCGGTGCTTGCCGAGGAACGTGCCGTCGGGGGCGAAAAAGACGACTGTGCAGTACAAAGTGCCGATGTCGCGCTCGATAATGCCGATAACCAGGTAGACCCCGTTTTCCCTGGCCGTGCGGCCCAGTTGCTCGGTGGCCAGACCAGGAACGTCGATCGCGCTGTCAAAGTACTTGCGGAAGTCGTCGCGCCCCTGCGCGGTGCGCATGCCGACGCGGGCGCCGAAATCGAGTCCCTTGGGATATGCCGACACGAATGCTTCGGGGAATACGACGAGCTTCGCGCCGCCCTTTGCGGCGTTGGCGGTGAGCTCGCGAACCTTGGCCAGCGTGGCTTTTGGCTCGAAGACGACGGACGAGCTTTGCACCACAGCCGCTTTGAATGGGCTCGACATTGCCGGAAACCGCGAGCAGTATAGGCGCAAATCTATGAAAACACTTCTGTTGCTACTCCTCTTGACGTCTGCCTTCGCCGCCGTCGCCATGGCGCAAACGAGCCCGGGACCTGAGGTCACGCTCACCGGGACGCTGCAAGGCGGCCGCATCGCCATCGGCGGCGAAACCACCGGATGGACGCTCGACTACCGCGACGACAGCGGGCAGCACTCCATCGAGGTGGCTCTATCCGGCGACCTGATGGCGCGGGCACGCAGCGGCACCATGGTGAAGCTGACCGGCACGATCATCACGCGCGAGTACGTCGAGCGCGGGCCGACACAGGTCCTTCGCGTCACCCGCCTCGAGGACGCTGCCGCGCCCGCGGCAACGCCCACGGCGGGATCGCCACCGCGCCTGTCCCAGCTCACGACCGACCAGCTGAACCCACAGCAGCGCGCGCTGGCGGACCAGATTCTCAAGGTGTCGAGCGTCGGGCTTGGCGGGCCGTACAACTCGATGCTCCGCAGTCCGGACATGGGCGAGCGCATGTTCAAACTGCTCGATTACCTTCGATTCAACTCGTCCGTGCCGCGCCGCCTGAACGAATTCGCCATCCTGGTCCAGGCGCGCCTCTGGACGTCGCAGGTGGAATGGCTCGCGCACTACCCGCTGGCCATCAAGGAAGGCTTGTCGGAAGCGACGGCCGCGGATCTCAAGGTGGGCCGCCGCCCGGCGTCGATGAAAGCCGACGAAGCAGTCGTCTACGACCTGTGCATGGAGATTTCGACGACGCGCGCCGTCAGTGACGCGACGTACCGGCGCGCGGCGCAGATCTTCAGCGAACGGCAAATCGTGGATCTGATCACGGTGAGCGGAACCTATTCGACGCTGGCGATGATGATGAACACCGCGGGACAGGGTGTGCCGGCTGGAGCGACAGCCCCGCTGCCGCCGCTACCCAGCCGTTAGGATTCCAACTGATGGTCGTCGCGGTGCCACGCCGATGGTGGACCCGCGACGATCATGGCCAGAACACACGGGATTTCGAGCTGGCATTCTTATTGAACAGTCTCAGCGGCATGAGACGACCGACCGCACGCCGCCAGCCGATGCGACTGCTCCGATGGATCTTTCAACGCGGCAACCAGTGGCTCACGTGCCAGGTCGATCTGCGGCCCGGTGACCAGACCTACACGTTGTCGCTCGTGCCCCACTCGAACGTCGCCGGCGGCATCGCTGAAACATTCAATACTGCGTGGAGCGCGTTCCGCCGCCACGCGATGATCGCGTCCGAGCTTCGGCGCTCCGGCTGGACGCTCGCTGCCTACACCGCTGATTGACTGATCGGCGGCCGGCGAACACGGTTACGACGTCTTCGGCAGCGCCTGCACGGAAAGACTGATCTTCACGTCGTCGCCAACCAGGAACCCGCCCGTTTCGAGCGCCGCATTCCACAGCAGGCCGAAGTCCTTACGGTTGATCGTCGTTTCGGCCTCGAAGGCGATTCGCTCGTTGCCCCAGGGATCCTTCGCCTTCCCGAGGAGCGTGGCTGCGAGCGTCACTGGCTTCGTCACGCCATGAATTGTCAGGTCGCCGGTCACTTCGAAGCTCTCGCCGCCCTTGGGGGTCACGCGGGCGCTCTTGAACGTCAGTGTCGGAGACGTCTCGACATCGAAGAAATCGGCCGAGCGAAGGTGCGTGTCGCGGTCTCGCTCATTCGTGTCGACGCTCGCCGCCTGGATGATCACGTTGACCGAGGAGCGTTCCGGGTTCCCCTCGTCGAACTCGATCGTCCCTTCGAACTGCGAGAAGCGGCCGCGGACCTTTGTCAGAAGATGGCGGACCTGAAAAGTCACCTCGGAATGAGCCTTATCGATGCCGTAGGTCGTCGTCTTTGTCATCGTCGCTGTGGTTGTCACGGGTTGCTCCTTGTTATTCGCACGGTAATGCCCCAGGGGTCTGAGAAAAGCGTCGCACCATCGCACCATCGCACCAGATATCCAGTGACCGCCGCGTTCGCGGCCGCGGCATCGACATCGGCCGCCGTGGGCAGCACCAGCTCCCACTCCAACAGACGCGCGTCGTCTCCGGTGGCCGCGGGCGAGCCCGCGGCCCAGATGTTCGTGCCGACGTGATGGTGGTAGCCGCCGGCAGAGAGAAACAGCGCGCCCGGGTAGGTCCATGCCATTTTGTCGAAGCCGAGCGCCGAGTGATAGAACGCTTCGGCCTCGCGGATGGCGCCGACATGGAAGTGCACATGACCGATGACGCTGCCTGCCGGCATCCCGGTCCATCGTTGATCGCCAGCCTCGCGCACGAGGCCGCGCAGATCGAGCGGCTCGGTCGTCATCGCGATTTCGCGCCCGTTCGCCTTCCACGCCGAGCGCGGGCGATCGGCGTAGACCTCGATGCCAAGGCCGTCGGGGTCCGACAAGTACAACGCCTCGCTCACCAGGTGATCGGCCGACCCCGCATGCGCGCCCACGTCCACGAGGGGCGCCACGAAGCGGCCGAGCGCCTGCCGATCGGGCAGCAGGATCGCGAAGTGATAGAGGCCCAGCAGTCCGCGTCGCGGAACCGGACGGACGCCTCGCCGTTCGTGCAGTTCAATCAGCGGCGCTGACCCACCGTTCGGGCCGAGCACCGCGACCGAATCGGTCTGCGACAGCACGCGGAACCCGAGGACCGTCGTGTAGTACTCAAGCGAGCGCTCGAGGTCGCTGACCTGCAGCCGAACCGCGCCGATCCGCGCGGCATCCGGCAGACGATAGCCATCGGGGCGGAGACCGATTGCGCGCCGCGCCCACGTCGCGTCTGCGGCGGTCATGACATCAGATGTGATAACACTCATTTGCGTTTTAAAAAAGGCGGTTCAGGTTCCTTTGCGTACCGCGGCCAGCAGCGTCACCAGCCTCCGAAGCTGGCCTTCGTCCAGGTGACCCAGCTGCGCGTGGTGAATCTCGTCAATCCGGTGCTGCACCTGGTCGAGCAGCCGAAGCCCGGCTCTGGTAATCCGCGTCGTTACGTACCGCCGATCCTCCCCCCCGCGCTGCCTGGAAATCAGCTTCGCGTTCTCGAGACGGTCCAGCAGCCGCGTCACGTCGGGGACCTGGCGCACCAGCCGCGCGCCGACCTCGTTGCGACAGAGCCCATCCGGCTCCGAACCCCGCAGAATTCGCAAGACGTTGTACTGGGTGGCCGTGATCCTGTGCGGTTTCAGCGCGGTCTCGAACACGTGCTCGAGCAAGGCAGCCGTTCGCTGGATGCTCAGATTCGCCTCTTCCTCGAGGCTCTTGAACGGCTTGTTTTGTTTCAGCTCTGCCTGGAGATCCGAGGGCACGACCCATCTTAGGTGTGATAACACCTATTGTCAACCCGCTATTCCCGCGTCACAATGCCCTCATGCGCGTCGATATCTGGTCTGACCTCGTCTGCCCCTGGTGCTATGTCGGCAAGCGCCGGTTCGAACGCGCGCTTGCGTCGTTCCCCCATCGCCAGGAGGTGGAGGTCGTCCATCGCGCTTATCTCCTCTACGGCGCTTCTCCGCGCGGCGCGACCTTCGATCGGCGCGACATGCTGATGACGAAGTACCGTCTGTCCCGCGACCAGGCGGACGCCATGAACGCGGGCATGGAACGGACGGCGGCCGCGGAAGGCCTCGACTATCACCTGCAGAGTGGGCTGACGGGCAATACCTTCGACGCCCACCAACTGCTGCATCTGGCTCGCGATCGCGGCCGGCAGGACGCCGTGATCGAGCGGCTCTATCGCGCGTTCTTCACCGAGCAGCGGTCGATCTTCGACCACGCATCACTCGTCGAGCTCGGCGTCGAGGCGGGACTGGACGGCGGCGAAGTGGCGCGCGCCCTGCGCGAGGATGCGTACGCGACAGCGGTCGAAACCGATGTCGAGGAAGCCAGGGCGATTCGCGTCAACGGCGTACCGTTCTTCGTGCTCGATGCCCGCCACGCCGTGTCCGGCGCACAGCAATCTGAGGTCTTTGCCGAGGCGCTCTCCCGCGCCTGGGCCGCCGCGTCTCCTCAATCCGCGCACCCTTCGCACCCGTCGCACGCATAGCAGCCGTAGGGCGGCCTCATAAGGCCCGCTCCTCAATCACTTTTTGCGCGGGTCAGCCGCCGGAGGCACATCGGCGATCCCGCTGCCTGGCGCATCGTGTTCGTCGGGATTCGGCAACGACGAAGGCGGATCGCTTGCGGGAAACGACTCCGCGATCGTCTCATCGAGAGCGGCTTCGCGGATGCGCCGCTCCTCTTCCGGCGTGTGCTGATGATCGTGGCTACTCATTCTGTAAGATCCGATGTGCGATCCGGTGACATCTCGTTCGGAATTGGAACAACACACGATTTCGGTGTTTTTATCTGCAATTCTGCACCAATAACGATACGCGCGCGGGTGCCGCGTGCCAGCCTGGAACACTCGGGCACAGTTCTGTGCTCGCCGCGCACAGCGCTAAGCGTATCTAACGCGTGATTAGACCAAGAGTTAGCGAAGAACGGCTGCGCGTGGCCGCCGCATTGCTCCAAGGTCGCCGTGCCCAACACCCTTCGCTCGATTTTGTTCGCCGGCGTCGCCGGTCTGCTCCTTGTCCCCGCTGTCGGCGCGGCTGCCGCTGAGCCTCAGAAAGTCGACCTCGCCCTGGTGTCCGCGCTGCAAGCCGGCGCGCCAACGCAGCACGTCATTATCTCAGTCAATCCCGGTTGTCGCGCGGCCGTCCGCCAGACGATCGAACGGCATGGCGACGTCGTCGGGTCGGAGTACGTCGCCATCGATGCATTCTCCGCCGAGATTCACAGCTCGGACGTGGACGTGCTCGCCAAGAGCGCGTGCGTCAAGGCTGTCTCCGCCGACGCAGCGGTCCACGCCGTCGGCGCCAACACGGACACGACGAGCGCCATCGTCGACGCCTCACTCGTGTCGAAGCCGATTCAAGCGCTGACGAGCACGCTGCGCGACACGCTTGGACTGCCGCACTACGCGTCGCTCGATTCGACGGTGCCCACGGGAGCGACCGGCATCACGGCCGCGATCATTGACTCCGGCATTCAACCCAACGCCGATTTCACCGGTCGCATCACCGGCTTCTGGGATTTCACGAAGGGCGGCGCACCGACGGCGGCGTACGACGACTACGGTCACGGCACGCACATCGCCGGCTTGATTGGCAGCAGCGGAAAGCTGACCAACTACGAGTTTCAAGGCATCGCTCCCGATATCCACCTGCTTGGCCTCAAGGTGCTCGACGGCACGGGCGCCGGCAAGACCAGCGACGTCATCAATGCGATTGAGTACGTGATCGCGAACAAGGCAAAGCTGAACGTTCAGATCATCAACCTGTCGCTCGGCCATCCGATTTTTGCGCCGGCCGCCTACGATCCGCTGGTCCAGGCCGTCGAACAAGCCAGCGCCGCAGGCCTGATCGTGATCGTCTCCAACGGCAACTATGGCCAGCGACCGGACGGCACGACCGGCTATGCCGGCGTCACGTCGCCCGCAAACGCCCGGTCGGCGATCAGCGTGGGCGCGACCATGACGCAGGACAGCGTGACTCGCGATGACGACCGTGTCGCGCCGTACAGCTCGCGCGGTCCCTCCTGGTACGACGCGCGCGCGAAGCCTGACGTCGTCGCGCCAGGCCATCGCCTGGTGTCCGACGCGGCCCTCAACTCGACGCTGTACCTGACGGCTCTGCAGAATCAGAAGAACGGCAGTGCGAAGAATGGCCAGCCGCTGCTGATCCTCAGCGGGACCAGCATGAGCGCCGCGGTGACGACCGGCGTGGTTGCTCTTGTCCTGCAGGCGCACAACCAGTCAGGCTTTCACAGGCAGAAGGCGCTGACGCCGAATCTCGTGAAGGCACTCCTCGACTACAGCGCTATCCGCGTCGCCGATGCCGACTACTTGACGCAGGGCGCGGGCGAGATCAACGCAGCGGGCGCTATCGCGCTCGCGCGCGCGATCGATACGTCGAGACCGGCCGGATCCTGGTGGCTCGGAAGCGGTGTCTCCCAGTTTACCAAGATCGGCAACACCACCTACGCGTGGGCGACCAACGTGCTCTGGGGCGAGAACGTGCTCTGGGGCGAATCGATCTACAAGAACCTGGCGGCGTGGGGACTGAACGTGCTCTGGGGCGAGAACGTCCTCTGGGGTGAGAACGTGCTCTGGGGTGAGAACGTCGTCTGGGGCGAGCACATCATCTGGGGCGAACACATCATCTGGGGCAACAACCTGCTCGGAATGGTCAAAGGGCAGAACGTCCTCTGGGGCGAGAACATCCTCTGGGGGGAGCTGAACGCGACCAACGTGGTGTGGGGAGAGATCAGCGCCAGTAACGTCCTCTGGGGCGAATACGTCCTCTGGGGCGACAACCTCGTGCTGGGCCAACTCGGAGGCATCTTCTAATGGTGGACAAGATCGGATCCCACGGCAATCTCGACGAGGTAACAGGAACCGCCATGGAATCGACCGATGCAACTTTACCGGCCTGGCGCGGCTCGCTGCCGGTCCTCGAAGGACGGCGCATCACGCTCAGAGAACCACGGCAGGCCGACGCGGCCTCTCTGTTCGCGCTGCTGTCAACCGACGATGTCTCACGCTTCATTTCGCTGCCGCCGGAGACCGTGGAGGGCTTCGAGTGTTACATCTCGTGGGCGCAAAAAAAGCGGGCGGCCGGACTGGGCGTCTGCTTCGCCATCGTGCCCCGCGGCGCCGATACGCCAATCGGATTGATTCACGTGCGCGCGCTCGGGCCGGGATTCGGCACCTCGGACTGGGGCTTCGTGCTGGGATCGGAATTCTGGGGCGCCGGAATTTTCAGCGAGGCGGCGGAGCTGGTGCTCGATTTCGCGTTCGACGTGCTGGGCGCCCACCGGGTGGAGGCACGTGCCGCCCTCTGCAACGGCCGCGGCAACGGCGCGTTGAAGAAGCTGGGAGCGGAGCGAGAAGGCATTCTCCGCCACGCCTTCTTCCGCAACGGCGACTACCTGGATCAGGTGTTGTGGTCAATCCTTCACGACGATTGGCAGCAGCGGCGGCAGGAGAAAGCGGTCTGGGGGTCGAGCGTCGTTCACTGAAGACCCTGCGCTCTCCCCCGTCCTCGCGCGTGCCAGCCGCTTCGAGTGGTTGGACCTGCCTGCGCAGTATTAAATCTTCGACAAAACCTACGCGCTAATCGCCTTGGCGGCGCTGACCGCCTTGGGCGCACGCTTGCGGCTCTTGGGCACTTTCACCGGGGCGAGTGTGGTCGAGGGGGTGAGCGAAACTACCACCGTCGAGAACGTCCGCGGTCCGTGGTCGTCGAACTCGATCCGGGTGTGGTACTCGTCGGCGCTGGTGACCGTGCCGTCGCCATATGTTACCTGGGAAACACGAGCACCGGGTGAATACATTCGCATGTCACATCTCCTCAGGAGCACGTGCCGCGCGCACGCCTCAGTGGTCTCTAAGTGGAACTCTCACCCGATGATCGCGAACAAAGGGGATCAGAACGGAGGGGTCAAGTGTACACCGAAACCGCGCGACGAGCCCTTGAGCGGACTCTTTGCGTCGGTTTCAGCAATGAATCAGCTCTTCTGATGCCGAATAGTCGCGCGGAGTTGGAGGTTGCGGGGATACGATGATGACATGCCACAAGCCCCTGTTGTGCTGGTCCTCGAACAAATCCGTGCCTACCTGCTCGAGGCCTTTCCCAAAGTCACGATCGCGCCGGAAGCAGACGCGAAGACCGGCTCCGCGCTGATCAACGTTCTCGCAGGACGAACACGATGGGCGGTCGAGATCACCGACACGTTCCTCGATGCGAATGCCGCTCTGCCTGATCCAGTCGTTGCGTTGCGTGGGTGGGATTTGATCGGGACGCTGAAGAAGGCCGAGTCCGGGTCGATCGTGCGGGTGACGACGACGGGATTGCGCTTTGTCTAGCGGCTCCGAACCGACGTACCTCGTCGTCTGAAGACGAGGTTGCATGCTCGCGAGTTCCCCGCCAGACTCGCTCTGGTGGCCGCTCCACGTGACCTCAGGACACCGTTCGCTCCCGTCCTGCACACGGGCGCATCGCCGAAGTACCTGTTCTTCGGCGGAAAGGGTGGCGCCGGCAAGACGACGTGCGCGGCGGCCGCGGCGATTGCCCTGGCCGAGCGCGGCCGCCAACTGCTCGTCGTCTCGACCGACCCGGCCCATTCGCTCGGCGATGTCCTTGGCCGGAGGCTGACGGCACGCCCCTCGAAAGTCCCCGTCCGGCGCGGATTCCTGAACGCGTGCGAGCTCGACGCCGATCGCGCGCTGGGTCGTTGGCTGGCTGACCGGCGCCCGGCGCTTGCGATGATCCTCAAGCGGGGCACCATTCTCGATCGCGGCGACGTCGATCGCTTTCTCAACCTGTCGCTGCCCGGCGTCGACGAATTGCTGGGCCTCCTCGAGATCGAGCGGCTCGCGGGCGAACAAGCGTACGACCAGGTCGTGATCGATACCGCGCCGACGGGGCACACGCTCCGGCTGCTCGCCACCCCTGCCATCTTCGAGACGTTCGCGCGCGTGCTGGACCTGATGCAGGAGAAGCATCGGGTGCTCGCCGCCGCCTTCGGGCGCGGTGCGCGCGGCGACGGCTCGGAAGCGCTCATCGAAGAGCTCCGCCGCGATGGCGAGCGGCTCGGAGCGTTGCTTCGGGATCGATCCCGGATGCGGCTCTGCTGGGTCCTGCTGCCCGAGGAGATGTCCGTGGCGGAATCGAGCCGCGCGGTCGCAGCGCTTCGGGCGGATGGCATTCGCGTCAGCGACATGATCGTCAACCGGCTCACCCCGCCCCCTCCTTCCGCCTGCGCGTTGTGCGATGGACGCCGTCGCTCCGAGGCGACATGGTTGAGCGCGATTTCGACCCGGTGGGGCCGCACGGACACCGGGCTCTGGATGTTGACTGCTCGGGACGAACCCCCACAGGGGATCGCGGCGTTGCGTGCAGTGCCCACGAGCGTCTCCCCGCTCGAGAACCGGGCAACACGACAGAGTGCACGGCGGACGACGACACGTGCGAAGACCGCTGCGCTGCCGAACAAGGCTCTGCCCGCTCCCGTTCGCCCATCGCGATCAACCCGCCTGCTGATTGTCGGCGGCAAGGGGGGTGTCGGCAAGACGACCTGCGCGGCAACGCTGGCGCTTGCCGTTGCGCGGGATGCGCCAGATCGCCAGGTGCTGCTCGTGTCCACCGACCCAACGCATTCGATTGGCGACGTGCTCGGGCAAGCCGTTGGCGAGGCCGGTCGCCGCATTCGGGGAGGTCCCGCGAATCTGGTGGCGCGCGAGATCGACGCGGCCCGGGGCTGGCGCGAGTGGCGCGAGCGGTATCGCGATTCGATCGCACACCTCTTCGAGGTGCTCAGTGCTGGATCGAATGTCGATCTGGCGGTCGACCGCGCCGTCATCGAGGAGCTGTTCGAGCTGGCCCCGCCAGGCATGGACGAAGTGATCGGCATGCTGACGATGATTGAAGCCTTGCTGCCGGGTCGGGAGGCAGCCGTCCCGGGGAAGGCGACACGGGACGTGACACGATTCGATCTCGTGATTGTCGACAGCGCGCCGACCGGGCACACGCTGCGCCTCCTCGCACTCCCCGTGCAGGCGCAGGCGTGGGTGCGACAGCTCATGGCGGTGGTGCTGAAGTACAAGGCGGTCGGCGCCTTCGAGCAACTTGCCAGCGAGCTGCTGTGGCTGTCGCGAGGCCTCAAGCAGCTGCAGGAGCTGCTGACGAACCCACGTGCATGCGGCTTCCTTGTCGTCACGCGCCCGGAGGAACTGCCGGCGCTCGAGACCATTCGGCTGATCGAATGGCTGCGACAGCATCGGATCCCGAGACGCGCGTTGATCGTGAATGAGATCACACCAGCAGGGTGCGCTCGCTGCCGGCGCACCGCGGCACGTGAGCGCCGCCAGATCGCCGCGTTCACCAGCCGCCCGGCCTGGAAGCGCGGCGGCTGCGCGATCGTCCTGACCGATGCGATCGCGCCTCCTCCGCGAGGTGCGGCGGCGCTGAGCGGATGGGAGCACACCTGGCGCGCACGCGCCGAGTGAAATCTGGTCGGGGCGAGGGTGGATGGGAAAAGTAGATTTCTTGTGCGATCTTTCGCAGCAAGGGACCGAGCTTCTGCACTGCTGGGAGCACACCGTCGGCAGTTGTCATGCGCCGATCGCGCTCCGGGCCGACTGGCAGCAGCAGCTTCGCCGCTGCCGGTCCGAATTGGGATTTCGCTACGTGCGCTTTCACGGGCTGTTGTCGGATGATGTCGGAACGGTCGTCACACACAACGACGAGCTCTTGTACTCCTTCTTCAACGCCGATCACATCGTCGACTTCCTCCTGTCGATTGGCATGAGGCCGTTCGTCGAACTGAGTTTCATGCCCACAGCGCTCGCGTCCGGATCCAAGACCGTCTTCCATTACCGCGGCAATGTGACGCCCCCAAAGGACTACCAACAGTGGTCGACTTTGATCCAAACGCTCGTTGCGCATTGGGTCGAGCGGTACGGCATCCACGAAGTGGCGGAGTGGTTCTTCGAGGTGTGGAACGAACCGAATCTGAAGGCGTTTTGGACTGGGACTCAGAATGACTACTTCACGCTGTACCGGGTCACTGCGGACGCCATCAAGAAGGTCGACCCGTCGCTGAAAGTCGGCGGACCGGCAACAGCGCGCGATGGATGGATTGAAGAGTTTCTCGAGTTCTGCGAGGCGGCCAAGGTGCCGGTCGACTTTGTGACCACGCACCATTACCCGACCGACGCCCTGGGTCATGCAGACGATGATACGGAGAAGCAGTTGGCCAACAGTCAGCGCGGGGTGCTTCGCGAATGGACGCAAGACACACGGCGCCGGGCGGGCAAACTCCCTGTGTACTACACCGAATGGAATTCCTCGTCCAATCCTCGAGATCCGCGGCACGACGAGCCCTACGCGGCGGCCTTTGTGGCGAAGACCGCCCTGGAGGCCAGTGATCTGGTCCAGGGGTACAGTTTCTGGACCTTCTCGGATATTTTTGAAGAGAACTATTTTCCGTCCGTGCCGTTTCACGGGGGATTTGGCCTGCTCAACGTGCATGGCATCGCCAAACCCACGTACCGTGCGTTCGAGCTGTTGCACACGCTTGGGAACGAACGCCTGTTAGTGGACGGGTTGCACGAGACGGTGAACGCCTGGGTGACGCGTGACAACGCCGGCGTGAAAGTTCTGCTCGTGAATCACGCGCTGCCGCGCCACTCGATCGCGCGCGCGCGCGTGGGAGTTCATCTCGTGCATGCGCGGAAACCCACTGGTGCCTGGGTCGAGCGAATCGACGAGAATCACGCGAACGCCAAGCGTCGATGGCAGGCGTTGGGCGCGCCAGAATATCTCGACGGCCCGGTGGTCGAACAGCTTCATGAGGCGTCCGCCTTGACACGCCAGGCGTGTCCCTGGAAATGGCGCGACGAGCGGATCGCTCTCGAGATCGAGCTCCCTCCTCACGCCGTCGCCGTCCTCACCGTGGCGCTCCTGCCAGCATGAGCGCGCAGAAGAACGCGACCCGGCATTCCGCCCTCACGTATGGCGACGACCAGATCCAGGCCCTCCAACGGAACACCTTCCGATATTTCTGGCAGGAAACCAATCCTGATAACGGGCTGATTCCCGACAACACCGCAGGCGACGACACCCCTGCCAGCATCGCCGGCGTGGGATTCGCTCTCGCCAGCTATCCGGTGGCGGCCGAGCGGTCGTTCGTGACCCGCGCACAGGCGGTCGGGCGTACGCTCGCCACGCTGCGCTTCTTGTGGACGGCTCCGCAGGGTCCGATGCCGGACGCGACCGGTCATCGGGGCTTCTTTTACCATTTCCTCGATGTCACGACCGGCCGGCGCGCGTGGCGTTGTGAGCTGTCGACTATCGATACGACCATCCTGGTCGCTGGCGCGTTAACCGCTGCTGCCTACTTCGATCGGGCAAACCGACGTGAGCGTGAGGTGCGGAGGCTTGCCGACTCGGTGTACCGCCGCGTGGATTGGCGATGGGCGCAAAACGGTGAAGCGACCGTTTCACACGGATGGAAGCCGGAAACCGGCTTCTTGCGACATCGCTGGCAAGGATATAACGAGGCGCTGATTCTGTACGTGCTCGGCCTCGGCTCGCCGACGCACCCCTTGCCTGAGAAGAGCTACCTCGCCTGGACGTCGACCTATAGCTGGAAGAAGCTGTA
>OBEQ011057047.1_pt1 | contig 17461 bp, 18 predicted proteins | sample 1670901 | NCBI WGS metagenome assembly OBEQ01 (sample SAMEA104232315, study PRJEB22302) | groundwater metagenome | biome: forest; feature: aquifer; material: groundwater | place: USA | collected 2011-08-07 | depth 5.4 m
AAAGAGACGAGCCTTCCCCGTTCTTTACACAAAACCTCTATATATAAAGGTATTTCTTCTCGAGAAATATCCACAGGAATTAATTTTAAGAACGGAAATTGTGGCAATTCTTGTTCATACCTGGCATAAATTTCTTTTAGACGTTTAATACGTTCTTCAACACTGTTAAGCTGGGTGATGCCGATAGAAGCCTGTAAATCTGTAAGCCTGAAATTAAAACCCATTTGATAAAAATTACAATTAATGACATCATCTACGCCATGAGTACGAATCCGCTTTAAATTTTTATATACTTCTTCTCGTTTTGTAACAACGAATCCTCCTTGGCCCGCTGGGACAAGTTTCGCAATAGATAATGAGAAACATCCGAGGTCTGCTTCTGTCCCCATATAATTTCCTAAACGTTTTGAAAAAAGGGCTTGGGCGGCATCTTCAACAACAGCCAGACCAAATTTATCCGCAATCTTTAAAATCTGATCCATGTCTACGGCGCGGCCGTTTAAAGACACAGGGATAATCGCTTTGGTTCGAGAGGTAATTTTTTTTCTAATCTCAGAAACATCGATAACGGGAAGATCAGGGAGAACATCAACGAGAACAACTTTGGCGCCGAGCATGGCCGGCGCATGCGCCGTCGCTATCCAGGTCCGGTTAGGCACGATAACTTCATCATCCCGTCCAATGCCTAGGGCCATCAGTGCCGCCAGTATCGCCGCGCTGCCGCTTGATGTGGCCACGACATAAGGGACTCCCAAAGACTTGGCAATGCGCTGCTCAAATTCTGCGGTCACAGGCCCCTGGCTAATGTGTCCAGACTTAATAGCATTGACCACGCGCTGGATATCAGCTTCACCAAAATTTGTGCGCCACCAAGAAATTGATGTTTTGATCTGTGTCTCTATCATTTAGATAACTTTCATCGCAGGGAGCGGCGCAATAAAATGCCCGCCTTGCTTAAGGAACTTCGGGTGCCTTTTCACCATAAGATCCACAAACCGCCATGCCAGGATGATCACATAATCCGGCTTTTTCTCGTAAAGCGCTTTGGAATCCAGGATTGGGATCTGATAACCGGGGCTAACCGTGTTGTGCTTGAGCGGATTATCATCGACGATGAAATCCATAAAGTCCGCGACCCCGAAATAATAAATGAACGTCGTAACACTTTGGCAAGCGCCGTAACCAGCGATTTTTTTACCCTGGCTTTTCCATTCTTTTAACATTTTCTGCAGTTTGTCTTTTTCTTGATCGAGGATGCGAGACAGCTGCTGATACCTCGCCGGCTGATAAAATCTTTCCTTAATTTCCATATTAATGAGATCCTCAACGGAAGATTCAACCTTGCGCGGTCCTCCTTTGAGCTGAACGGTCCCCCGGATCGAACCGCCCTTGGTGGGAACGCAGTCGACACGAATCAACTCCATTCCGTGCTTTTCAAAAAATGTTTTAAGCGGCTTAACAGAGAAATAAGAAATATGCTCGTGATAAATATTATCAAATACCAAATTCCGCACGGAATCGATCAGATATCCCGTCTCGAAAATAAAAACTCCACTCGCAGACAAGACATTGCGAATTCCTTCGACCAGCGGATCCAGATGATCGATGTTGGCAAATACGTTGTTGGCGATCACGATATCAGCGGCGCCTTTTTCTTTTTTGATTTTTTCGCTCAGCTCAAGCGTAAAAAATTCCGGCCAAGTTTCGATGCCTGACTGGGTTGCCCGCTTGGCAATATCTCGCGCAGGGTCTACTCCCAGGACACGTAATCCTTCCTTGCGAAAAAAGCTTAACAGGGTTCCGTCATTACTTCCGAGCTCAACGACTAAACTTTCTTTCGCGGGCTTAATTCGCCCCAAGACATCTTCGGCATATCTCTGAAAATGGGCGACCAATCCCGGCGATGTCGTCGTTTCATAAAGATAATTGCGGTAAATCAATTCCGGATGCACCACATGGCGCAAATGCACCAGTCCGCAGTTCTGGCACAAATATAAGTCCAGTGGGTAGCATTTTTGCGGGGGAAGTTTGCGCTCGGCCGGGAAATAATCATCCGCAATCGGAATCGGCGGCAGAGGCATAACCATCTCAAGCTTACTACTGCCACAGAGTCGGCAGGTGTTACGCTTATAAACGTCGTTTTCTTCAATCGTGTTACTTAGTTTACCTTCGAGTTGACTCATTGTGTTTTCCTCCTATATAAGCTCGATCAGTTTCTTCATATATGTCCGACAAGCTTCTGGATTATTTTCTTGCGGTGCCCACGGGCCAAAAACCGTGTCCGATCTTTGAAACGGCCCTTTGGTAATTTCATGAAACACCAAAAAATCACTGCGAATGATTAACGTGTGGTAACAGGCGGTCGCCATCCGATAGTAAAATTTGCGGCCCGATGAATATTCTCCCATTGAAATCACTTCCGTCATCTGACCCTGTTCATCCAGAAGAACGACGTCGACGCTTCCTTCAATAACATGAAGCGATTCGCTTTTGTTAAGGTGTTTATGCGGCCTCACGTAGGCGCCCTTAGCATGAATAATGAGCATTTCATGAAGGGGATCGTTGACATCCTTATGAGAGCATAAACGAATGCGCTTGCGGTCGTTGGCCAGAACTTTTTGTTTAAGAACCGCTATATCGGCCCGGGAAACTTTGACCAAATCTTCGTTGGTGTACAAAACTTCCTTATTAAATTCTTTGAGTATCATAACTGACGTTTTCCTTCCTCAATTAAACTGTAATCTTCGATACCCGAGACTGAATAAACGCGTCGACTTTAGGAGTCAACTCTTTTTGAAACCGGCTTATAGCAATGGGATCATTTCCCGCGGCCGCCCAAGAAGGATAAATTGCATCGGTTATCAGAAAGGGCCCGTTGGTCGTTTCATGAAATAACAACAGCTTAGAACGTATAAGCGGCACGTAATAACCGGGGCCGTTAAGACGATGATAAAATTTACGCCCCGTCCCGTATTCTCCCATCGGAATGACATTGAGAATCCCGCCCTCCTCATCAAATAAAACCATATCCACAATGCCTTCAATAATGTGATAGGACACGCTTTTGCCGTAATATTTATGCGGTCGGACACAGGTCCTTTGTGAATGAAGAACAAGCATCTCGTGGACTGGATCCGCAATATCCTTATGCAAACATAACCTTAAATTTTCTTTAGAGTTTTGCGCGAATTTTTCTTTGAGAAAGTTAATTTCCTGAATTCCGATTTTGACAATAGAATCTTTGGCGTAAAAGACTCCTTCATCTTCTATTCTTAAATTTAAATTCAGATTATGATCCATAAAACCTTCCCTTGTGGTTAATCCATGGCAATAATCACTCGACCGGTCTCTCCCCGACGGATAGCTCCAAGAGCTTCATTGATCTGATCTAACTTAAATTCATGCGTAATAATTCCTTCCAAACTCATTTTGCCGCGCTTCATCAGTGCCATGTAACGCGGAATCTCCAGATTCGGCTGCACGCTACCGCCGTGTGAGCCTTTTAAAACCTTTTTAAAATGAAGCGGCAAAGAATAAATAGAAATATTATCGCCTTTTCTGGGAACACCGACGAGGATAGTCTTGCCATCAGCGTGAGTCAGTTCATAGGCCGTTTCAATCACACGGGCGTTACCGGTTGTGTCAATGACGACATCCGCGCCTTTGTCTCCTGTGATCTGACGGATCTGGGCAAGATAATCAGGGGTTTGTTTTGAGTTAAACACATGTGTCGCGCCAAATGTCTTAGCCATCTGAAGTTTCTTATCGAAAAGGTCAATGGCAATGATTGGATTGGCTGAAACCATTCCGGCTGATTGAACAATATTAAGCCCAACACCGCCGACTCCAAAAACAACGACCGATTGTCCCACCTTGACCTGGGCGTCATTGTTAATCACTCCCATCGCTGTTGTGACCGCGCAGCCAAATAATGGGGCCATTTTTAAATCGAAATCTTTGGGAATTACCGTCAATCTGTTTTCCGAAACAATGGCGTGGTCATTAAACGTCGTGACCCATCCGGCGTTGACTTTTTTCCCGTTCCAGTTGTAAACGGGTGGCGGAGCTTGAATGCCGTCGCTCTGGCGCCAATGCATGACCACATGATCATCGGGCTTGACTCTTGTGACCCCTTCGCCAACGGCCAACACCGTCGCGGAACCTTCATGCCCCAAGAGATGCGGCAAAAATTTATCAGGTCCCTTCGCCCCTTCAATCTCATTGAACTGGGCTCCGCAAATACCGCTGTAATGGACTTTGACTAAAACTTGACCAAACGATAACCAGATGGGAAGCTCAATCTCATCGACGACCAAGGGTTTATTTAACTCGACTAAAATCGCGGCCTTCATGGTCTTAATGGGAAGGCTTGTTTTTTCTAATGTCATTTGTGCTTGTTCCATGATTTTTTCGGCTCCAATAATTTATTCAAAATAAATAAATTCGTAATCACCCGTGTACCCAAAATGTTTCAGCAGCCATATCCAGGCCTCACTGTCAAAAAAGGCTTCGGCCGTCAGCGCCCAGCATTGCATGTTAAACTGCTCCTGTTCATTGCGGTAACTTTCGACCATGATAAATTTAGCTTTACCGACGCGCTCAATCTCAGGAACCGCGACCGCCAACTCGGGTACGCGCAGGTTATGAAGACTCCCTAAAGCAATAACCAAATCGAAATATTTATTCGCCCAAGGATACGGGATATCCTGCGCCTTCCGACGGGCCAAAGACTTACGGATGGGTTCCGGAGCATCCGCTAAACCGTGTTGCGAGATGTCAAACCCATGCAGTTCCGCGTTCGGTAACAGCTGTTTTAATTCATAGAGAAGATGCGCCTTGCCGCAGCCAACGTCCAAAATCTTGGAACTGTTGGTAAGGCCGTATTGTTTAATAAGCTTTTCCGCCACGGATTTCCATCGCCCGTCGTATTTGTAGCCGCCATAGCCGTAGCGACGATCGCCGTCCCAATAATCGGCCTCGTATTCCTTGGCCTTGAGCATGCAATAGACTTTATCGTCCACCATTCGATCGATATATTTTCTGGAAGTTTTTTTGTGAAGCGGTGTGAAGACCTCAACTAAGTTTCCCATATTTACTCTCCTAACTAGACCCCGCTTTTTGGCCATTCAGGCCAGGCGGGGCTTCACTAATTCTTGTTCAATTAATTTTTCCGGTAAAGATCCTAACCCTGCCAAATTTTTTATCGTCACGATGATATTTTCCGTCGTAATGCCAAAACCCTGCATCAGGCTTGCCTGCGAACCGTATCGGTCTGCGAAAACATCGGGGATGCCGATGCGCTTGAATCGCTTTACGGAAGGAAAATTCGCCTCGCTGATGATCTCGGCCACCGCGCCTCCTAAACCTCCCAAGATACTGTGTTCCTCGACCGTGACAATCACGGGAATCTCCGCCGCATGGCGTAGAATAGCTTCCCGATCCAGTGGCTTAATCGTCGGAACATGAAGAACAGAAATTTTTAACCCTTCCTGCTCTAACTGACCGGCGGCCTGCAGACCGTTATTTAAAGTAATGCCGGTCGTGATGATCAACGCGTCCGAACCTGGTCGCATCAAATACGCCTTGCCGATTTTAAATGGAACATCGTCGTTAGTCACGATCGGATCACCGCCCTTGGCGATACGAAAATACATCGGCCCTTCGTAATCCAAAGACTGCAGCATCGCCCGACGCATTTCATTGGCATCCGCCGGCGCGATCACCGTCATATTGGGAATCGTACGCATGATCGCGATGTCTTCGATGGCCTCATGAGTTGGCCCCAGCGGCGCGTAAACCAATCCGCCGCCGTTTCCCAAAAGCCGCACGTTAAGATTATGTAACCCCAAATCGACCACCACCTGCTCAAAACAGCGACGAGTCAAGAATGTCGCGATCGTGTTGACGTAAGGAATTTTTCCTTCCATCGCCAGGCCCGCGGCCATCCCGATCATGTTGGCTTCGCTAATACCCTCCATGAAAAATCTTTCCGGCATTTCATCTTTAAATTTCTGCAATGTCCCGATCCCAAGATCTGATCCAATAAAAAAAACACGCTTATCCTGGCGCGCAAGTTCATGAACAACTTCAAGACACATCTTACGCATTAACAGGCCTCCAATTCCGCAAAAAGCTGATTGATTTCCTCATCCTTCAGTCCACTTTTATGGTGCCATTTGAGATTCCCTTCTGTACAATTCATGCCTTTGCCTTTAAGCGTATGACAAATAATGGCCGTGGGTTTTCCGACAACGAGAGGAAGTGTTAAAAATGCGGCACGTAAGGCATTCACGTCATGACCTTCTATTTCTTTCACCGCGAATCCAAAAGCTTTCCACTTATCAGCAAATGGTTCAAGGTCCTGAACCTGGCTCGTCGGGCCGTAAGATTGATATTTATTGTAATCAACAATAATAATTAAATTATCCAATTTATGTTTTCCAGCTGATAATGCGGCTTCCCAAACGGAACCTTCATTGCACTCACCATCCCCCACGATAACGAACACGCGATGATTCGATTTGTCGTAACGAGCGCTTAAGGCAAGCCCAACACCGATAGGCATCCCGTGACCCAGACTTCCCGTCGAAGCTTCCACTCCAGGGACTTTGATTTCTGGATGTCCACCCAAAATTCCGTCCTCTTCGCAAAATCGCCATAACTCTTCCTCAGGAAAAAATCCTTTGTCCTGAAGAACAACATACAAGGCCAAACAGCCGTGACCTTTGCTCAAAATACAGCGATCGCGCTGTGCCCATTTTGGATTTTGGGAATCATAACGCAAGACATCATCGTAAAGAACGCGTAAAATCTCGATCAAGGACAAGGCTGCCCCGACATGCCCCCGACGTGTCGCCTTAAGCGTCTCGATGATCCGGCGGCGCAGATATTTCGACCGCTCATCCAGCTTGATTGTTTTGGCTTTATCCATGATAAGGAAACTCCACATAAGTCTCTTTAATTTTCCGGAACAATTGTTTGGCTTTGCGCAACTGTTCAGCACAAATTTGTTCTCTGTCCAGAGAATCCCCTGCCGCGTAAACCCGACGTGAAAAATCATTGGCAACAAATTCGTTCAATACGATCGTGCACCACTTCATGCCAAAAAGCGGATAAACCAAGGCAACCCGTTTAGCCAACTGTTTGTTTTCACTAAAAACCCCTAACATTTGCCTGACGAATTCTTTTTTAAGAGGTTCGGTCAGAGCGATGGCCGGATGCCAGAGAAGATCAACCACTGTTTTGGCCGGGTCATCCCACCCAAAATATTCAAAATCCAAAAAGACAATACGGCCCTTAGGGTTGCGCAAGGCATTATGAAAACCAAAATCCGACGGGCTCAACGTCTTTTCTCCCATAGAAATTTCATTTTCAAACGAAATGCCATTCTGCCGGCAATATTGCCGTGCCCAATCATTTAAGACAACCAAAAGTGGTCTAAAATCATTTTCCAGAAAAGATCGCAATTCAGAGCCTTCTTCTATTTTTACAAAACGTCCCAAACGCCCTTCAATACTGGCGATGATGGCATTGATCGAAAAACAGGCATCCGAGGCGTCGACAAAATGATAAGATCTTGCGGTTGTATTCAAATCCTTAAGGCGGCGGAGAAAATCAACAGCCTGCGCGATGTCCTGGATCGTTAACTCTTCTGATAAAATTTTATGGCCTTCCACAAACTCATAAATAGCGCAAGAGTCTTGATGATTTGCGGCAATGGGTCGCGGGACATCCGAAAATCCTTGCATTCTTAAAAAAGAAAAGCTCGAAAACTCCGTCTGTAAACGATCCCTGGAGTCCATCGGATGCCGAAAATAAAATTTGCCGACGTACTTGCCGACATTCGCCTGATTTTCCAGCATAAAAACACGGCTGTTGGCGCCCTTCCCTAAGCGTTGCGCGCGGATAGAGGGCTGATTCAACATTTTTGCGGCCAAGGCCTCAACCCGAGATATTGTCTGATTATCTGTCGTTAAAGAAATAGTCATATATTTGCTTCCAACTGTGCATCACCATCAAACTCTCATCCAGAAGGCCTTCGTTTTGCGACGAATACAGGATCTTGGTTATCCCCGCAGGGAAAAAATTTTCCATAAATGTTTCCTGCAAGTCATCAATAAAGTGCGTGCACGCCAACTGCCGGATCCGTTCGACTTTTGCCTGACGTGTTGACTCAAAAAATATCTGATCTCTGCAGAGTGCAAGGCCGTCTTTGTCAAAAAATCTTTTTTTTTCCATCCATGCCAGCGCGGCAGTGCGTAAATTAATTTTTTCCGTATCCTGCGCCGCCAATTCAGTCTTATGGCTGACAATATAGACCGGAATATTATCTCGCCGGCACGCTCGAAAAAACCCTTCAACGCCGTCGATTAAAATGGCCTCATCCATGGCTTTGCCATAAGCATAAGCCTGAACTTTTTGCCACTTAATCTCCCCCTCAGGCAAACAGCGGATGGCATCACGAATGTTTTTTTTGACCCCGCCAACCCCATGATTAAGAAAGCCCATTCGCTGGGCCGTTTTCCAAAGAACCTCGTCGTAATTGACTAAAGTATTATCAAAATCAACGCCGAGAATATAACTCATCTTTTTTAAGGCTCCCTCGGCCGGCGCGATAAAAATCTCGGACAGAGTCAATCACATAACTCATTTGGGCTGAAGTCAGATGCTGATGAACGGGCAAACTGATGATCGTCCGTGCGTCTTCTTCGCAAATGGGGAAATCGCCCTTTTTATATCCTAAATATGCGGCCGCCTTTTGCAGGTGAACGGGAATCGGATAATGGACTTTGGCCCTGACGCCGCGTTCAATAAGATGTTTTAAAAGTTCGTCGCGGTTTTTAACGCGCAATACATACGTATGATAAACTTGCTGGACATTCGCACGTCGTGGAGGAATCGTGATATATTCCTTCAAATCTTTAAACGCCGCGTCATATTGCTGGGCGTTGGCAATGCGCTGGCGAGTGATATCTTCCGTCTGGCTAATTAATCGATTACCAATAACGGCTTGGAGGGAATCGAGCCGGGAATTATGCGAGAAGAATTCGATTTCATCGCGAGTGCTCATCCCGTGATTACGGAACAATTTTAGCTTGCGGCACAACTCCGCCGACCGGGTTACGATTACGCCACCGTCGCCCCAGACGTTCAAATTTTTTAAAGGATGCAAACTAAAACACGCTGTTTCTCCCCACGAGCCGACATGTTTGCCGTCGATCTTGGCGAGGATCGCTTGCGCGGCGTCTTCGATGACCAACAACTTATGTTGCTTGGCGATTGCCATAATCCGCGGCATATCCGCCGGAGAGCCGGTCAAATGAACTGGCAATATCGCTTTTGTTTTTGGGGTAATGGCCTGCGCGATTTTGTCAACATCGATGGTATATTCTTGATTGTTGTCGACGAAGACAGGACGCGCGCCGACCATGGCGATCGCGCCTACCGTAGAAATAAATGTATTCGGTGTTGTGATGACCTCATCTCCCGGTCCGATTCCTAAAATTTTTAATGAAAGGATCAGCGCGTCCGTGCCGGATCCGACGCCAATGGCATACGGCAGACCGCAAAGCTTGGCGAAGCGCTCTTCAAATTCCGTCACTGGTTTCCCGAGAGTGAAATCACCACTTTGGACTAACTTGCGGACATCTTCGAGATACTCGTCAATATTGGCAAACTGTTCATCAAGATAAGAATAGGGTACGTTCATAACCTTCCTTTATTTTTGATAAAAATCCTTTATCGTATTAACAACATATTCCAACATTTCCGGCTGTAACGACTGGGCAACCGGTAAACTTAAAACTCTCCCCGCCTGACGCTCAGTGACCGGAAGACTTCCTTTTGCATATTTCAATTCTTTAGCAACTGGCTGAAGGTGAATCGGGACTGCATAATGCACCTTCGTTCCAACGCCTTTTTCCGTCAAGAAAGCCTGAAGTTCGTCCCTGCGATCGGCCTGAATGATAAAGGTGTGATAAACCGCTCGCGTGTTTTCTTGTTCGTCGGGAAACTGAATTTGAGACAGATTTTGTAAATGCTTTTGATAAAAGTGAGCGTTGGCGCGCCGGATTTGTGTCCATTCTTCGAGATAATCCATCTTCACCAACAGCATCGCCGCGTGAATCGTATCCAGCCGCGAATTGTTACTCCAATAAATACAGGCATTGCGTTGGTAAAACCCGTTATCGCGCAGCGCCAATATTTTTTCGTACATCTCTTTGCTATTGGTGGTAAGAACTCCGCCGTCACCGCAGGCATTAAGTGTCTTTAACGGATGAAGGCTAAAACACCCTGCGTCGCCGAAAGAACCGACTTTTTGGCCACGATATTCGGCATTGACCGCCTGCGCGCAATCTTCAATAACCGCCAGTTTATGTTTTTTAGCAATCGCCATAATCGCCACCATGTCACACGGCCGACCCGTCCAATGCACGGGCAAAATCGCTTTGGTCCGCGGCGTGATCGCTTTCTCAATCAAAACGGGATCAATCAGATAGTCTTCCCCCACGTCCACAAAGACCGGTTTGGCGCCCGCGCAAACGATACAGCTCGTTGAAGAAACAAATGAATTAGAGACCGTAATAACTTCATCGCCGTCGCTGATGCCCAGTGTTCGCAATGCCAAAATAAGCGCGTCGGTGCCTGAATTAAGCGCCGCGGCATATTGTACCCCGCACAATTTGGCAAAACGTTTTTCAAATTCAGAGACCTCGTCGCCTAAAACAAACTTCCCGTGATCCAAGACCTTGCCAACGGCTTCCAGTAATTTCTCCTTAATGGGAGCGTGCTGTTCAGCCAAATCAACATAAGGGATGTTCATTAAACAGCGCATTGAGACTCCGCAGCCTTAAGCGTTTTGATATTAAAATACCGAGGATTATTCATCGGGTCATTGAACTTACCCGCCTTAAAGGCTTTGATCAAATCCCGCGCGGCGTCTTCGATGGTATGCCGCGGGACAAAGTTCAATTCACGTTTGATTTTTTCGGAAGAAATACGGTAAGAACGGATGTCATCGGAATGCCGTGTTTCGACTGTGACCTCCGGCCGCTCGGGAAATTCTTCGGCCATCACTTTACGCACAATCTCGGCGATATCAGCGACCGAACGGTTCTGATATCCCGCATTGTAGGTTTTTCCGGCAATTTTTTCATTCGGCAATTCCAGAAGAAGACAATACAAATCCGTCATGTCTTCGATATGCAAATTTGGACGTTCTTGTTTGCCGCCAAAAACCAAAATATGATTGTTGTTATACGCGTGATTGGTTAAAATATTGACCGTCAAATCGAATCTCTGCCGGGGAGAATACCCGCAGACCGTGGCTGGCCGGATCGTGACGGCGGTAAATTCCGGCGACTGATATTTCCAAAGGATGGGTTCGCATAATCCTTTATATTTATTGTAATCGGTGATCGGAAGCAAAGGATGATCTTCTGTAACATTTTCCGCGTCACTGACACCATAGACGCTGCACGTCGAGGCGTAAATAAATCTACGCACGCCGCTTTCTTTGCTAATCTTAACCAGTGGTTCAAAGGCATCATAATTGACCTTGCGGCTTAAGCCGGGGTTCAACTCAAAAGTCGGGTCATTGGAAATACACGCCAAATGAATGACTGCATCAACACCGAGCAAACTTTTTTTAAGCAAGACCACGTCGCAGATATCGCCCTTGATTTCCTCAAGCTTCGATTTATCTTTGATGCCGTCGAAAATATCGCTCCCGTAGGTATACAAATCGAGAACCTTGACTTTGTAGTCTTTGTTCAAAAGCTTCGGGATTAAAATCGCGCCGACATATCCGGCCCCGCCGGTGACTAAAACAGTCTTAAATGGATTCATAGACACCCTTTCCTATTTTAATAACCTCGTGATGAATTTAATGAGATCGACCGATTTGACCGGCTCACGGTTACAAACAATTTGGACCGCCAAAGACCCAACGGCGTTTCCAATGAAAGACACAACTTCTTGAGGCAACTTAGCGGCAAAACACGGCGCGATATAGGCAAAAAAGGCGTCACCAGCACCAATGGCATCGATAACACGACTGGCGAAAGCCGGCGTTTCATGAAAACCGTTTTTTCCGGAATAACACAGAGAACCGGAGGACCCGCGGGTGGCAATAATATGCTCACAGCCCATCTGGCCATACACTTTCTTGGCATGATTTCTTAAGTCACTCACCCGGTCGTGGGTGGCGTAGCGCAGTTCCAATTCATCCACGCACACGCAGTTGGCTCGACGGTATTTAGTGACTAAATTAAATCCAATATTGGCGCTGTTGGTCTGGACATTTAAAGCGAGATATTTGGCCTTGGCGCAGATCAAATCCCGGATTTTCTTGGTCAAAAGTCCATGCCCATAATCGGAAATGATTACCAAATCATAATTTTTGATGACTTTGTTAAGATGCGCCAGAACTTTTTTCTCTTCCCTCTCGGCGATATCGGTATCTTCGATAAAACATATTTCGAACAGCTTGCGGTTTTGTGGTTTGCTGACGTATCTTCTTTTTACGATTGTCCCCGTATCCGGGCGTAAAAAAAAGGTGGGTTTGACGTTAGCACTTAAATGCGATTCGATAAAACTTTGATAAGATTTCTTGGCCCCCAGGATCGTAACCAGGTCGACCTGTCCGCAGACGCTGGCCGTATTATTGGCCGTTGCCAGCGCGCCGCCGGCGAACATTTCCCTGGATTCATAGCGGTTGACCACCAGATGTTCTTTGGAAGACTTCCCCATGGGCGAGCAGTAATGATATTCATCCACGATCGTGTCTCCGATCACCAGTACCTTTAATTTTTTTAAAGCCTCGAGGGATTCGATGATGTAATCGATAGGATAGCGCTTGGCCAGTGCTTTGAGATATTTAACGGTGCGCGGGGGATACGCGTCCAAATAATCATTGATCAGCTTAGAAGAACTAAATGTAATGTCGTCGGTAAAAAACAATCTGCCGCCCACGGCTTTGATGGCATCTTCCTCTTCGAGGATTTTTCCGGTGACATCTTTGTCCTTGGCCTTATAGTCAGGGCCTTTGGCATAGACATCGGGACGTACCTTGCGGATAAAATCAGTGGCGGTGGGAGCATCCACGATGGACACATAATCGGTCATGGCCAAGGAAGCCAACGTCTCGGCACGCAGGCGATCAGTGAAATAGGGACGTCCCGGCCCGCGCTTGACATGTTTATCTTCAGTGACCGAGGTGATTAAAACGTCTCCCTGTTCTTTAGCCTGATTGAAATGGCGGATGTGCCCTAAGTGCACGATATCGAACACGCCGTGACAGAGAACGATCTTTTTTCCTTTTTTCTTAAGGTCCTCGACGATCTTTGCCAACGCCGCGGGGTGTTGAATCTTCTTTAAAATTTTAGAGTCCATGTTTTAACCCTTAACCAGGTATTTAAACCAATCTTCCGTGGCCTTCTCGATTGTGGCCGGCGTCCAGACTGGGGCATTTTTCCAATAATCGATATGTTTAAGAATTTCCCGGACGCCTTCCGGGAAAGAAACCTTCGGTTCCCAACCTAGAACCGATTGAATCTTATTGATATCCGCCCAGGTGCAATCCGGTTCTCCCGGACGCTTAGGAATGTGGATTTTCTCTCCGCCCAACAACGACACTAGCGTGTTCACACTTTGCGGATTTCCCGTGCCGACATTGAAAATTTCATTCTTAACCGAGGAAAAACCGGCGGCAACCAAAGCGTCGGCCACATCCGTGACAAAAACAAAATCACGCGTCTGGTTTCCATCGCCGACGACGGTATAAGGTTTGCTGTCCAGCTTTTGCGCCAGGAAAACACCGAATACGGCGCCATAAGTTCCCGAGGTCCGGGAGCGCGGCCCGTAAACATTGAAAAACCGCAGAGAAACCACCGGCAGGCTATAAACCTGCCCCCAATGAAGGGCGGTTTGTTCACCGATATATTTCGTTAATGCGTAAGGATATTGGGGATTGATCGGCGCAGTCTCCGGTGTGGGATAAAATCCTTCGGGCGGAATACCGTAACAGGAAGACGACGCGGCATAAACGAATTTTTCAATCTTATTAAGACGTGAGGCTTCAACGACATTCATTGTCCCTAAAACGTTACTCGTATAATAGGCACGCGGATTCACGATCGACGGGACAATATCCGCCAGAGCGGCGATGTGAAACACGATGTCCTGCCCGCGGAAGTGAACAGAAATGGTGTTGAAGTCCGTAATGTCGGCTTCTATAATGCGGACATTGTCTTTTTGATGGGCCAGATTATCCACACGGCCCGTTGAAAAATTATCGATGACCGTCACCGCATGACCGTCCGCCGCCAGCCGGTCGACCAAATGGCTTCCGATAAAACCCGCCCCTCCCGTCACTAAAACTTTTTTTTCTTTCATCAGTGTGTTCTCATCTATTCAGGGACATCATCCATGGCCCAACGCGATTGTTCTATAGAATAATCATCCGCTATTTTACTGATCAAAGACCTCAAATCCTCAACCCCCATCCATTCTGTGTTGATATCGGAAGAATAGTTAAAACCGTCGGGACACGGCTGTCCTTTATAATTACCCAAGCCCATATTTTCCCATAAATTTTTTCTTAAATGATGATTGTTCTGGACGATAAAGCATTCCTTAAACTGCACGGCGTTTCTGGCCTCGTCTTCACTTAAAAGTATTTCATGAACTTTCTCTCCGGGACGGATGCCGACAACCTCCTGTTTGCACTCAGGATCGATGGCCTTGGCCAGATCGGTGATTTTCATAGAAGGGATCCTTGGAACAAAAATCTCGCCCCCTTTAGCTCTGGCTAAAGACATGATGACAAAATGAACAGCCTGGTCTAAGGTAATCCAAAATCGCGTCATATTCTGGTCCGTAATGGGCAATACCCCTGTTTTAGCCCTTTCCTGAAAAAATGGAACGACCGAACCTCGGCTTCCCAGAACGTTTCCGTAACGCACGACCAAAAATCGGGTCTTGTGTCTGGCCGCTTCAGAGCAATTGGCCGCAACGAACAATTTATCAGAACACAATTTTGTCGCTCCATACAAATTGACCGGATTACAGGCTTTGTCCGTCGAAAGAGCGACCACCTTTTCCACGTTATTGGCAATCGCGGCATCAATAATATTCATAGCTCCGATGACGTTTGTTTTGATGTATTCCTCTGGATTCCGTTCGGCCGCTGGAACCTGTTTTAAAGCCGCGGCATGAACCACGTAATCAACACCTTCAAAAACACGCATCAGTCTTTCTTTGTCCCTCACATCGCCTAAAACATACTCAAGGCAAGGATATTTTGAAAGACTCCACTTCTGTGTCATCTCAAATTGCTTGAGTTCATCACGGCTAAAAATAATCAGACGCTTAGGCTTAAATTCCGCCAAAACAATTTGGAGCATCTTTTTCCCAAAGGATCCCGTACCGCCTGTAATCAATATGCTTTTATTATTTAACATTTTCTTTTTTCAACTCCATCATTAAGTAAGATACGATCATATGATTTAAAATTAAATGGATATCCTCGACGGGGCCATACTCTCCTTTTTTACTCTGGACATGAACGATATGATCACAAATTTGAGCTAACCGGCCGCCATCAAATCCCACCAGAGCCACCGTCGATCCTCCTTTTTCTTTAGCCAGTTCGACAGCCTTGATAACATTGGGACTATTGCCGCTTGCGGATATGACAACAAGAACATCTCCGGCGTCAAAATTATATTGAATTTGCAATGAAAACACGTTGTCATAACTATAATCATTACTGATCGCCGTCAGCGCGGAAACATTGTCATTAATACTTTGGGTTCTAAAACCTTTTCCTCGAATCTTTCGGCCGACCTCTCCCATATCCTGAGCAAAATGCGAAGCCGTCGACGCGCTGCCGCCATTGCCGGCAAAATAAATGGTTTTATTATTCTCCCTGGCCTCCAATAAGCAGTCGACAACCCTTTTGACAGATTCGATATCAATCTCGGAAAGAAGCTTTTGCACATAATCACAATATTTTCTGAAATAATCTGTCTGCAAATTGCTCTGCTCAAAAATCTCTTCTAGAGTGTTCATGGGGCTACCTCCTGCCGTAATAAAGCCGCGTCTGTAAGTCGTTGAGAATAATGATTTTCTTTTGCCAGTTCTTTAATTAAATCCACAGTATTATTTAAAGTAAAGTCACCCTCGTCGACGTTTTCTTTACATATTAAAATAGTACCTTCAATTTTTGTGAGAGGGATTTCCTGCAGGGTACAAAAGGAACAATCTTTGAGCGGAATCTCTTTACTGACCATTTCAATCAATATACTCAAATCTGATTTCCCGACGATAAAAAAGTTTCTCGCGCCCTCGTTGTAGAGATTAAGTAAAATTCCCTTAACACGCGCTTTGATCAAACCAATGGAACTGATGGTCTTTAACGTGTATTTGATGGATTTGTGGGTTTTTTCGCTAAATCCTTGGGGGGTCAGGATGTATTCAACCTTTTTTTGATTCAATTGTTTGGTGCGGATGTACCCTTTGGTGATCAACCGGCGCAAGAGCATATTGATCGTGCCGAGGGAGATGTCCATGCGGAGGGAAAGATCACGTTGGTTAGTCGCGATTTGAGCTCCCACAATATTGACGAGCTCAAATTCTCGTTCGTCTAAAAGCTCTTGAGTCATAAGGAGTTACTTGTGAAAATTATTACAAAGACATCATGTTCAATTTTTGAACGTGAGGGATATTATATGGAATGATCTTGAAGTGTCAAGGGAAAATATTAGGATGGAACGAGTAATAATACCGTTAATTATTACCCGTTTTTTACTCGCCAATGATCTTAATCAACACCCTCTTCTTCCGACGGCCATCAAACTCGCCATAAAAAATCTGCTCCCATGGGCCAAAATCCAGCCGGCCTTTTGTGATCGCGACAACGACTTCGCGGCCCATGATTTGGCGTTTCAAATGCGCGTCGGCGTTATCTTCCCCGGTATCATTATGTCGATATTGCGACACCGGTTCATGAGGCGCGAGTTTTTCCAGCCATCGGTCATAATCTCCAAGGAGGCCCTGTTCATCATCATTGATGTAAACGCTCGCGCTAATGTGCATCGCGTTGACCAAACACAACCCTTCTTTGATCCCGCTTTCATCAATCGCCTTCTGCACGTCTGAGGTAATGTTAATGTAATCTCGTCGGGTTTTTGTGTTAAACCAAAATTCTTTTCTGAAATTTCTCATTTTTTAAAACGCCTGATTCACCCCCAACCACACTCTTGGATGATCTTCACTGTCATCATTGATCGATTGAGTTACGTCAATGCGAAAAATTGCTTTTTCTAAAAACGATCCGACATTGAACGTCAAGCGCAAACCACCACCGGCGGCTTTGCGCAGTCTCGATTCATCAAAATCGTCATACCACGCCTGACCAACATCAAAAAAGGCAACAGCACCAATCGATTCCAGCCCTAAA
>OBEQ010258823.1_pt1 | contig 17460 bp, 10 predicted proteins | sample 1670901 | NCBI WGS metagenome assembly OBEQ01 (sample SAMEA104232315, study PRJEB22302) | groundwater metagenome | biome: forest; feature: aquifer; material: groundwater | place: USA | collected 2011-08-07 | depth 5.4 m
AGCAGCAGGCCGCGCGTCTGGCCGATCTGACGAGCCAACTGCAAGTTGTCCAGCAAACTCGCCAAGAGCTGGCGGCCAAGCTGGAGGCGCTCCAGCAAGACGCCGTGAAATTGCGGGAGCAGAATCACAACTTCGAGCAGCAGCAAGCGGCGCTGAATCAGCGTCTCCAAGAGTTGCAGGTCGCCCTCAAGGACAAAGATGGTCGTCTTGAGCAGCTGAGTAAATCGGTGAGCGACCGGGAGACGCAGCTGGCCGCGGCGCAAAAAGAACGCGATCAGCGGGATTTGCGGATCACTGAACTTACGAGCCAGTTGCAAGCCAGTCAAAAAGATCAGCAGGCATTGATGGTGCAATTGGAAGGGCTCAAGCAGGCCAATCATCAAGTGGAAGAGCGCCTGCGGTCCGCCCAAGGCGATTTTACGCAAGCGCAGGCCCGCTGGAGCCGGGAACTGGAAGAGGCCCGCAAGACGGTCGCACAGCGTGAAGCGTCGCTGGCGACGACCAAACAGCAGCTCGAACAAGCGCAAACCGAACTCACGGGCACCAAGCAGCAGCAAGCCATCTTGGAAGAGCGCCTGCGGGAACGGACCGCGGAAGCCAATGGGTTTGAGTCGCAGGTCACCGCCACTGCCGACCAATTAAAACAAACCCAAACCGCGCTGACGAATCTCCAGCAGCAGCAGGCGGTGCTGGAATCGAAGGCGGGGGCGCAAGCCGAGCAGCTCAAAGCCAAAGATGCCATGATGGCGCAACTGCAGGAACAAGCCCAGGATTTGAATCGCTCGCAAACGGCCGCGGAAACCAAGCTGGGTCAACTGCAGACGACGCTGCAGGCCAAAGCCGAGGAGACGGACAAGGCGGTCGCCGAGAAAGAGGCGGAGTTAGACCGCTTGCGGCAAACCATGGCCGAAGACCAACGCAACCTTCGCCAAACTACTGAAGATCGCAACCAATTGCAGGTGGAGCGGAATAATCTGCTCGAACAGGTTCGCATCGCCAAAGAAACGCAGGCCCAACTGCAGGATGACTTGCAGTCGACGCGCAAGCAGGTGACCAGCGTGCAGGATCAGGCGCAGGCGGCGCAATCGGATCGCGATCGATTCCGTAGCGCCGTGGATCAGCGGGAAACCCAGATCGGGCAGTTACAGGCGGAGCTCGGCGGCTTGCGCCGGGAGCACACCAGCACGCAGGCCGAACTCAAACAAACGCAGATGGACGGGCAGGAGCGCGACCAGCAGCTCATCGTCGACCGAGAGGGGTTCAAGTGGCAGGTAGATCGTCTCCAGCGCGAGTTGGAACGCTCCCAAGCGGCGTATCGCAAGCTGAGTGAAGAACGGCAGGCGGAGTTGGCGGTTGCCGCGAAGCCGGCGGTGGGCAAAGACGAATATGATCGCGCCCAGCACGAACTCAACGACGCGAAAGAACAAATGGCGCGCATGACATCGGAACTAAAGAATCGCGACCAGCTGTTACAAAAGACCACTCAAGACCTCGAGCAGCGGGACCGCGAAGCCAAAGAAACGCAGCAAGCACTAGCGCATGCCCAGGAATTGATAGCGGTGACTCCGCCACCCGCATCGTCCTCGACGCCGCAATCCCCGCCAGCATCGACGCCCGTGGAAAACGGCCCGTCTGCGACTCCGCCAGCCGCCGCGAGCGCGCCGGCGACTGAGAACGTCGAGTCAGCCACCCCGGTTTCGGTGAAGATTTATCGCGTGAATGAGCAGCACGGATTTGTGGTCCTGTCCCTGGAAGGCATGGAAGCTCCGCATGAGGGGGATACGGTGGTGTTGTATCTCGGAGAGAAGCCGGCGGCTGAGGTGCAGCTGGGCGCCATCGACGCCACCGGCATGACCGTGGCCTATATTAAACGCAAACTCGATCCACACACCACCTTCCACAAAGGCGACGTGGCTCTGGCGCGTCGCTTCACCAAACCCTCCGTCCAAACTAGTGGGTCTCCACCAACGCCGTAAAATCGGTTCCTGCTTCGTCGGTATTCGTGAGTTCAATGCTGCGGCTCAGCGGGCTGAAATGGGTGACCGTTGCGGTGGGCGCGTTGACGGTTCGCTTGATGGCGCGCACGATATAGTGCCCGGGTGCTAGATGCGTGGCGAAATAATACCCCTTGGCGTTGGGCTGCACCTGCTGAATGAGCGTGCCGGATTTCGAGATTTCCACCGTGGCGTTCGAAAAGGGTTTGTGATCGTCCGTGAGGATGTGGCCGGAAATTGAGAGAAGCGCTTCGCGGACGGTGATCGTGATGGTTTCCTCATCATCCAGCGTGTCGTCGGTTGTCTTGACCGTTTTCAACGTCACCTGATACGAGCCGGCCTGATCAAACGCCGGCGTCCACTGAAAGAACCCCGCCCCGTTGCCCCGATCCGTAAAATCGGCATGGGTCGGCAGTCCGATGGCGGTGACAATAAGGCGCTCCCCGTCCGGATCCGTGGCTTGCACCGTGAACGAGAGCGGCTTGCCTTCCTCCGTCTGTTTGTCGCCGATCCGAGCCAGGATCGGGTTGCGCCGGACATTGGTCACTTGCACGGCCATCGATTGTGTGTCGCACACGTGATCGGGATCGCAGACGGTGATGGCCGCGGGAGGATAATTACGGACATCTTCGTGCGGTGCGAGCAAACCAAACTTCGGCGTCCCGCGCACGACGCAGGTCTGCGGGTCGAGTTCCAGCCATCGGGGAAGATTCTCAGCGTTGCATGTCAGGGTGTCCTGATCCGGATCGGTGATGACCGGCGAGACTGCGAGGGGTTGGCCTTCGCGGATCCTTTGTTTGGCCAGCGGCTCCATGACCGGCGGACGATTCACGTTGGTGACGGTGATCGCGATCTCTTCATGGCTGCACAGCGGTTGCCCGTCGCAGACTTCGAACCGGACGCCCGAATAGATTTTCGTGGGCTGCTCAAGCGAAGCCTCCGTGAAATCCGGCGTGCCGGAAAAAGTGTGCGTCGCGGTGTCAAATGCGCCCCAGGGCGGAAGATTCGTCGCCGTAAACGTCAAGGGATCGCGCTCGCCATCCGGATCATGAGCCGTCACCGTCAACCGCAAGCTCAGCGATTCTTGGATGGTTTGTGGCCCGATGGGATCCAAGATGGGGACGTGGTTGGCGTTGAGGATGCGCATCTCGACCGCCTCTGACGTGGTCGTGTTCTTCGCCCGGTCCACTGCCAATGCCTCCAGACTGTGGAGACCGTTGAAGGTGGTTTCGGTGTTCCAGGTGAATGTGTAGGGAGGGCTCACGGCCACACCCACCACGATGCCATCGACGAGAAATTTCACCGTCTCCAGTCCGATCGCATCATCCGCTTCGGCGATGAGTTGGAGTTTGCCCGACCCCGATTGGTGGGGCAGCGGGGAGGAGAGACGGACGCGCGGGGGCGTATTATCCACGAGGACCATGACCGGGGGCGTGACGGCAAGATTCAAGTCGACATCATGCGCCCGCGCCACCAGCGTGTGAGGGCCATCGGCTTCTTTGGCGGTGTTCCAGGAGAATTCACACGGACACGCCTCCTTGGCACCCAGGAGGGCCCCGTCTTTCAAGAGCTCGACTTGAGCCAGGCGCTGGTTGTCCTCGGCGCTGACGCTGATCGTCACCACGTCATGAATCGTCGCTCCCCGCGCCGGCGTCGTGATGGCCACCGTGGGCGCTTGCGTGTCGCTTGGGGAGCGCGACAACGGGGTCAACGAGGCGCCTCGAAAAATCAGTTGGTCCCCAAGGCAGATGCCGCTGACGCGGGCCGTGGCGCCGTTGACGAAGGGCGTCACTTTTCCGACGGCGATCAAATGAAACAGGCGTCCTTGCCGGTCGCGCAGGCGATACGGTGATTGCGCCGAGCCGCCCGGTTGTTTTTCGATGGTGCCTTCGACGGTGAGCGGGTGTTCGACGCGCTCTTGGAGTTCTCTGGGCAAGAGCGCATAAGCGGAGTCGGGCAGGGGTTCCTCAAGGAGCGTTTCGGGATCGGTGTCCAGGACGGTTTTGAACGTCGTCATGCGCTTCTCGACGAGGGTGCGCAAGTCCGCCAACAACTCCGGGCGCGCATCGGGAGGCGCCGACCGGTATTTTTCAGTTAAAATGATCAGTTCTTTCGTCAGCCGCCCCGCCTCATCGGCCGTGACAGCTGGCGCGCCGCCCAACAGACAGCTTCCCACACTAAAGTATGCGACCAGTCTCGCGAGTCGTCTCATGGATGCAGTGATTGCCAGGAGTGAGTATAGCACAGCCGATTGCGGCTCGAGGTTCCTGTTGAAGGACCCGCTGTGGATTGCGCGATCATCATGTCTGAACGGGCTTTACACGCGTTTCTCGACGGGCTATAATAATCATCAGGCTACCGGGAGTGTCGGTGACGACCTGTGGAGGCAGGACGCCCGACAAGGGGAACGATGAGCGAGTGGAACGGATCACGCGCTCTGCGTGAGCGTTATTGAAACATGCAGCAACTAACGGTAGCACGAGAACGCAAGTCCTCTACCAGACACACCAGTGGCGACATCCGAAGTCGCACGCGTGCGATTCTCCGAATCTCCTTTCCAAGAAATATCTTCAGGTGGATAGCGGTTCTCAGCGTGGCAAGCGGTTTCGTCATCGGCGGCATCCGTGCGAGCGTGCTCGCGGCACCCGATGACCACTCGCAAGCCGACGCACCTGAACAGCGCTACGAGCGCGGCAAGGAACTCTTAGCTGAGGGGCGCTATCGAGAAGCTTCCGAGGCATTTCATCAAGCCCAGCTTGCCAGCGTCCCAGATTCCCAGACCCCCACGCCGGTAGGATCTTCCGCTGAAGCTCCACCGCCGGCCCCGGCCGAGACGCTGACCGTGTCGGATCCATTTGCGCGGACGCGCTTAAGCCAGTGGCACGTGCGGCAAGGACGCATCTCGCTCGACAAAGACGAGTATTTGCAAGCCACCATCCACGCCGAACGCGCGCTGGAACTCGATCCCGAGAGCGCGGAAGCCCGCCAACTGCTTCAAGAAGCCCGCCAACAACCACCGGACACATCCTCCGCGTCGTCGGAGACGGCTGCCGGCGAAGCGTCCTCCTCAGAGATCAGCGCCGCAGCCGTCCACGAATATCTCGTGACGACGGGGGATATCTTGGAAATTCGCGTCTGGCACGATGCCAAGCCCCTGGCATCGGCGGAGACTGTTCCTGCCGCCGATCAGGAGAAAGAATATCGCGTCAGCGCAGGGGATGTGTTGGAAGTCTTCATCTGGCAGCAGCCCGATCTATCTCGGGATGTGATCGTGCGGCCTGACGGGCGGCTCTCGTTTCCGCTCATCGGGGATGTGAACGTCGCCGGCATGACTCTGATTCAATTGGACGACACGATGACCGGAAAACTCAAGATCTACCTGCGCAATCCCGATGTGTCCTTGGCGGTGAAACGGTTCAGCTCGTCGGGGGCCTCCGGCGGCCCCAAGACGAGTTCCTTCGGCGAAGAGGCGCAGCAGCTCTCGCGCGATGTGAAGGTGCGGCCGGATGGCCGGCTCTCGTTTCCCTTAGTGGGAGAGATCAAGGCCGAGGGCATGACCCTGGCCCAGCTCAATGCGCTCCTGACCGAGCGGCTCAAACCCTACCTGCGTAACCCGGATGTCTCGCTGGCCCTCAAACAATTTGGCGGCACCAAGACGATTGTGTTGGGCGAGATCGGCGCACCGGGAGTCTATGCGCCCACCGGCGAGGGACGCGTGCTGGAAGTGATCGCGCTGGCGGGCGGTTTTACGAAGAATGCGAACAGACGCAGCGTGATGTTGATGCGCGGAGGGTTGGCGGCGCCTGAAGTGGTCAAGTTGAACTTGGATCGGTTGTTGGAGCAGGGAAAGTTCGAAGACAATATGGCTCTGCAGCCAAACGATATTCTCTATGTGCCAAAAACCGCGATTGCCAGTACGCTGCAATTTATGGAGCAATTTTATCCCACGATTGCAGAAATTCTGGTAGGGCAGGGTGTGGCGCACGGATTTGGCTACACCACGGAGCTGACACACACCTTTCGCAAGATACAGGGCAAGACTGGAGGCTAGTCCTCAAGCGGCTGGCCATTGTAGGTATCGTGCAATGGTTTGCCGTTGTACGTATCGAGGTTGTGCGATTGATCGAGGGTGGAGGGCAGGCCCTGCGGCTGGGAGTCAGAGACAGGCGCGGCGGTGGTCTTGAGGGTGGAGTCGGGAGAGGTTTTCTTCGACGTGTCGACCCCGAGTTCCTCAGACGCCGGTTTTTCCTTCGGCTGCGATTTTTGCTTTTTCTGCGTGAGGGGCAGCGAGGGTGTTTGACGAATATCTAAGGGCGAAGTCATGGGTGAGGTCTGCTTGCCCGGCGAATACACCGCCCCATAGGCCACGCCTGTTGCAGACGTGAGTTTGTGGGTCGGATTCACGTCCACAAGGCTGTCGCTGACGTCATCCGCAGGCAAGGCCGGTGGCACGACGAGGACCATGAGAGAGACGAACAACCAGGTACGCATCAGTACTGTTAAGCATACCATGAGTTTTCACCGTCGACAAGCAACCAAGAGCTTCCCTCCCTAATGGCCCAAGGGGAACTCAGTCTCGCGGATTATTGGCGCATTCTGCGCCGGCGCAAGTGGATCATTGCGGCCGGCATGACGCTGGTGACCGGCGTGGCGGTGTTTTTCCTCAAGCGGCAGGTGCCCGTCTATCGCGTGACCGCGAAAATCAAGATTGAAACCTCCGTTGCCGCCTCCGCCAACCTCTTCCAAGGCCTCCAAACCTCGTACGAGAATCCCATGACGACCGAATCGCGCGTCATCGAAAGCCGCATCGTGGCCGAAGAGGTGGCGAGTAGGCTCGAGCCGGAGCTGGCGAAGACCAACCCCGACGCGTTTCAAAATTTGATCGATGATGTCCAAGGGGACGTCAAGGCCGAGGCGATTTCGGAAACCAACATCATTAAGATCATGATCACCGGATCGGATCCCAAGCGCATCACCAAGATCGCGAACCTGGTCGCCGAGGCCTATATCGAGACGAATCTCTCGGAGAAAAACAAACAAGCCCGGAAGGTGCGCGAGTTTGTGGAGTCGCAGCTCGCGCAGACCGACGGGCGGCTGACGGCCTCCGAAGACGCGCTCAAGCACATGCGGGAAGCCGGCACCGTGACCGGCACGGCGGTGGTGTTACAGGGGCGCATCGCGGATTTAGAGACCCAGTTAGCGAATTTGCTGCCCAAACTCACCGAAGCGCATCCGGAGATCATCCGCTTGAAAGAACTGCAGGCTCAGCTGCAAGAGCAACTCAAGGTCCTGCCAGAGGCCGAGTTGGAATATGCGCGGCTGGATCGCGAAATGCACATCAATGAAAAAACGTATGGGACGCTGCGGGAACGGCTGGAGGAGGCGCGGATTACCGAGGCCGAGAAAATTTCCAACGCGTCGATTATTGAGCGCGCCCGGCTGCCGTTGGCACCCCTGGGGGCCCCCAAACGATTCGGCGTCGTGGTGGGAGCAATTTTAGGATTGCTATTAGGATGCGTGTTCGCGTTTGTGGTGGAAACGTTGGACACCTCCATCGGCACCATTGAAGATGTTGAAACTCTGCTCAAGGTGCCGGTGCTCGCCGTCATTCCGCATGTGGGATTGCATGAGGAGGAAGAAGCCAAGCACCAGAAGTCACCGCGTCGGCGGTGGACGATGTTTTGGAAACGCAAGCAGATGAGCAAAGACAAACAAGAGCGGGAGGACCGGGCGATGCTCCCGGCGCATTTCCAGCCGCATTCCATCACGGCCGAGGCCTATCGCATTCTTCGCACCAACCTGAAACTGTTGCCGGAGCAGAAGGTGATCTTGGTCACGAGTGCCGGTCCCGGCGAAGGGAAAACGTCGATTGCCAGCAATCTCGCGGTGGTGGCGGCCCAAAGCGGGGCGCGGACGGTGTTGGTGGCCGCGGATCTGCGGCGGCCGCAGCTTGCGCACATCTTTGGCCTGCCGCACAATGAGGGCCTCACGGAGGTCTTGCTGGGCACCCTGCCGCTTGACCGTGTCCTGCGCGGTCTGTCGGATTTCATTTTAGGGAAATTCGGGTTTGATGAGACGGTCAAACACCCGTATTTGGCGAATCTATTTATCCTCACGTCCGGACGCCTGCCGGAAAATCCGGCTGAGCTGATCGGATCCAAAGCCATGCAGGCGCTCCTGATGACCTTGCGGCAAAAATTCGATGTGGTCATTATTGATTCTCCCCCGCTGCTGCCGGTGACCGACAGTTTACTCTTGGCTCCAAAAGTAGACGGCGTGGCGCTGGTCTATCAGGTGGGGAGGATTTCTCGGGCGGCTTTATTGCGGGCGAAGATTCAGCTGGAAAGCGTGGGCACCAAGATTTTGGGGGTGGTGTTGAACCACGTGCAGCCGGAAGTGCAAACGGATCCGCATTACTACTACTACGCCTATCGCAAACGCTATGGCTACACCACCGCGCAAGAAAGCCCCACCCCTCCATCGACTCCCAGCCCTCAAACGCCGACTCGCTCATGATGGACGCGTAACCCTCGTGCGTCCGTCATCGGGTGAAGCCGGTTAACGCGACATGGAAGACCAGACGCTGATCATCCTGATTGGGTTGGTGGTGGGCATCGGAGCGTTTTTCGTCACCCTCCTGAATACCAACGCGGCTATTACCATGCTGATTTATTCCATGCTCTTGTCGCCGGAAATTCCCCTTATCCATTTGCCGGAACGCTCGGTGGTCATTCGGTTCGATGACCTGTTGTTGGGGATTGTGTTTCTCACGTGGTTGGCGAAACTCGCGATCAATAAGGAGCTGGAAGTGCTGCGCACCACGCCGCTGAACGTGCCGATGGGATTTTTCATCCTGATGTGTTGCGTGTCCACCGGGTGGGGCGCGATGAACGGAACGGTGCCGAATTTCGTGACCGGGCTCTTTTATATCGTGAAGTACGTGGAATATTTCATGGTGTTTTTTATGGTGGCCAACACGGTGCAGACGCGCGAGCAACTGGAGCGATTTCTCAAAGCGGCGTTCGTGACTGCGGCGCTGGTGAGCCTCTATTGTTATTGGACGCTGCTCGCCACGGGATCGCTTTTTTCCTATCTACGTGTGACGGCGCCGTTTGACTACAGCGCTGATGGACAAGGAGAACCCAACACCCTGGCGATGTATCTGGTGATGATCTTGGCGATCTGCGGGGGGGTGGCATTGTACACTCCGTCTCCATCTCGGCGACGCGTCTTAGTGGTCTTGATCGCTTGGATGGTGCTGCCGCTGATGGCCACATTTTCTCGCGGCGGATATGCGGCCTTCCTTGTAATGTATGTGATGTTGTGTCTGTTCTCGCGGCGATATAAGTTTCTGCTTTTCCTATTGCTAATGGCTGGTGCCATCCTAATTCCCCTCATCGCTCCCCCTGCGGTTGTGGAGCGCGTGGCCTCCACGTTTAGGCATCCCGAGGGAACCCTCCAGGTGGGAGGTCGCGTCATTCCGCTGGCCGCCTCCCCTTATCACCGCGTCTATGTCTGGAAGCTCATCTTTGACCAATGGATGAAACATCCATTGTTAGGATTTGGTATCACTGGTGTGGGGCTGATTGACAGCCAATACCCCCGCATAATTGGTGAGTTGGGCATGGGGGGGTTTGGGGGGTTTGTCTGGTTGATCTCGAGTATTTGGGGGATGGCTCGGCGTGTGTTCCGCACGATGGAGGATGTGCTTGCCAAAGGGATTAGTTTGGGGTTTTTGGCCGGTTTTGCCGCCCTCCTGATCGGCAATTTGACGGGGAACTTTTTCATCGTGGTGCGGGTGATGGAACCCTTTTGGTTTTTGGCGGCGATCGTGGCGGTCTTGCCTCGGGTAACGGCGCCACCACCGTCGGCGGTCGCGGGAGGACCGGTGCAGCCGTTCACGCTGCCTCGGGTTGCCTAATGGCCGACACCGTTGCGCGGAGGACGTGGGGGCGCGGCACCATCGCTGGGGCTGTGGCCACGGGGTGGTCAACGATTCTCGTCCAAGGCATCGGCATCCTGCGCACCATCGTGCTGGCCCGTCTGCTATTCCCGGATCTGTTTGGTATCATCGCGCTGGCGGATGTGTTTCTGTTGGTCGGCCGCCAATGTCAGGATTTTAATTTTGAGGCCGGGGTGATCACCAGGCGCGAACGTCTGCCCGAGACGATGGCGGCCCATCTCTTTCTTCGAATGAGTTTCGCGGTCGGTGTGGGAGGCGTGTTGGCGGTTGTGGCGCTGCTGCTGCACCATTGGTATGATCCGCGCGTTGGGTTTGTGCTGCTGTGGTATGTGGGCGGCAGCCTGGTGCAGGCCGTGGGGAGTACGCCGCGTGCCCTGCTTGAGCGCGAGTTTCGATTGACGTCGATTGCCTATGTGAATGTGGGCAGCGCGGTCATCCGGACGGTGATCCCGCTGGCGCTGGTCTGGCGCGGCTTCGGTCTCATCAGTTTGGTGGCGGTCAATGTGTTGGACATGGTGGTGCCGGCCATTGGGTACTGGTGGTGCCGTCCGCCAGTCAGCTATGAGAAATTTGCCTGGGAGGATGTTCGGTGGCTGCTGCGTTTCGGAGCTCCCATCTGGCTCGCGGGATTCCTGAGCAATGTGTTTGTGTTGGATAATTTTCTGGTCGGCACGTTGTGCGGCGTGGAGGCGGTTGGGTTGTACGCGCTCGCGTTCACGCTGGCGCGTTTGCCCGTGCAGGTGATCGCCCATGCGGTCACCAAGGGAGCGTTTCCCGCGTACTCGGTTCATCAAGGCGATCCGCTGAAGGCGGGGCGTTTATTTACCCTTGCTTACACCGCGGTTGTCTGGGGGTTGGTACCGCTAGCGGTTCTGGCTGCGCTGCTCGCACCGGAAGTGGTGCAACTAACGGTTGGGGCAAAGTGGGTTCCGATGATCCCAGCGTTTCGGTGGTTGTGTGTGTTTACGGTGTTGCGGGGTGTACAGGACCTCACCGTCGATTTCTTCGTGTCCCAAGGCAAGGCCGTCTGGTTTCGGAATGTTTTAGCGCTGGAAGCGGTGGCGCTACTGCTCGTCGGGCCATTGGCCGCCTGGCGGGGCGGTCCGGTGGGCATGGCGATCGCCGTCGATGTGATGCTGTGCGTTGGAGTCCCGTATTTGGTGGGCCACCTGCGCCAACTCGTCAGTCTCAAGTATCGGACGGTCTGGGTGCTGCCATTGATGGCGAGTGTGACTGCTACAGTCGTCATTGGGATTGCCGCGTCATGGCTGCAGACATGGCCAATGGCCTGGCGATTGGTGATTGAACTGCTCATTGGGTTGGCCGCAGTGTTGGGGGTATGGGGAACGTTCGGCCGCGCGCAATGGCGCCAAGTGCAAACGGGCATTCGTAATCTCTGGGAAGGGCGCGGAACATTAGCGTGATCGCCATGTCGAACACGGCTCGGTTTCCGCTTCGCTGGCATCTGGTGGCGCTTGGCGGATGGGTTATCTGGATGACGGCTCATCTGCTGCCGCGGCCGCTGCTGGTGGATGAAGTGGCGTTTGCGTCATGGGCCGCAGCTCCCTTTGCCCCGTATCCGCATCCTCCGCTGTACATGTGGGCGCTGGCGGCGCTTCATTATGGATTGCGCGTGCCTCCGTATCTTCTCCGATGTGTCGGGATTGTGGCCATTGGGCTGAGCGCCGTCGCCGCCTATCAACTTGCCGAACGCTGGGAGCGCGGCGCGGGTCGCTGGACCTTGTGGTTGCTGCTGACGAATCCCTTATTATTGCAGGGGGCGATGGTGCTCGATATCGACAATACCATCTTGACGTGGTGGCTGACGATCAGCGTGTGGTGGATGAGCCGCGTGGCCTGGCCGCTCTCTCGGCGTCTGGTGATTGTCATGGGGTTCTGGTGGGCGCTGGGACTGTGGATGAAGCTGACCACCCCGCTGTTATGGCCCGGCGCGCTCTGGGTGGTGTATGCCGCACGCGGCCAGGGACGTCGTGGACTCAATGATGTGGCGATGATGAGCGCGGTGGGACTGGTCGCGTTCCTGGCGGTGTGGACGCTGTATAGCGGCTTGGTCGGCATTTCCTGGCCGCGCGTGTTTATGGGAAGGACCGTCGACGTGTTGCTGCGGGGCCCGACGAATTTCGACAGCAGCATGACCAAAGAGCTGGCCTCCCGCGCGGTCCGCATCGGGTTATGGATCGGGCCGATCGCCCTGGGGTTGTGGGTGGTGGCGACGGTTCATGTGGCTCGAACCTGGAAACAGTTCCAGGCTCGCGAGGCGCTGGTGTTGGCGATGGTCATGGGATGGGCGGTGCTCGCAGGGTACTGGTTTGTCGGCGGCGTCAACTGGAGCTTCGCCAAATACCATTGTCCATTCATCCCGCTGCTGGCGGCAGTCAGCGGAGCTGCCGTTGCGCGTGTGACGCGTCGATGCCGCCTCTCGGGCGTTCTGCTCGCCGGGCTGGCAGGCGTGATGGCGTTGTGGAGCGGGCGAGTGGTGGGAGATCTGTTGTATCTGGTCAATCATACCCTGCGTCATGCCTCCATGTTTGCTCCGGAACGTCTCTCGCAGGAGACGCACACATTGCTGGTGCGGTTGGTCTGGATGATCGGCGGCGCCGGCGGCATCGCGATAATCTTGTGGCGGTTTCGCGCACGATTGCAACTGACCCGTGTTGGGGCGGTGAGCGTGGCCCTCGCGCTTGGCGCCATCGGCAGCAACCTCGGATTGACGGCCCTTCAAGCCGGTGCGCCCTATAGCACCGCCTACTGCTATGGGAGATCGTGGGCGACCGATCGCGCCACCATCCAGTCGATCAAAACATTTGTGCATGAGCATCCCGCCGCGCGTCTGTTGGTTCCAGAAACCGCGTATGCGCTCGCGACCGGTCTGAGTTGCGAGCAGCAGCCGACCTGCACGCTGTGGACGGGATTTGAAACGCCACAGAGCCTCGCCGCAGCCCTCCGCCAGCTCGATTATGTCCTGATCGATCCCGATTATAATTATGCGCGCCTCTTTCGCGCGGTGCTGCCGGCGGCTGAGGTGATGGCTGTATTGCAGGCGGATTTTGAGTCATCGGCCGTCGGAACCGCAACCGCGTGGACCAGGCGTTCGCTCCCGCCGCCTCTCCATGGTGGGCGCGTGTGATGTCCAGACGGCTGCTCATCTGGTGTGGTCTGTTGTATGCGGGATATGTGTGGTGGGTGTGGCCGCGGATTGGGTTGCCCTTGCTGGCGGACGAAGTGGCATTTGCCGCTTCTGCCCAGCGGACGCCGACGGAAATGATCGCGGTGATTCCTCATCCCTTAACGTATCTTGGGATGTTGCGGTCGTTGCTGTGGTGGGGGATGCCGGCAGGTCCGTGGTTGCGGGTCGTCGGCGTTGCGAGCTTTGGCATCACCTTGGTGCTCGTGGCCTATGTGGCGCATCGCCTGACTCCGGGATCCGGCGCGTTGGCCGCGGCGCTCTGGGCGATGCATCCTATGGCGATTCAAGGGAGCCTCATTCTGGAAATCGACACGGCGTTGTTGACGATGGTCATGACGGCGTATCTGGCTCTCTTAATGACATTTCCTATTCAATTGAGCAAGCCGCAGGTGGGTTGGCTGGGGGCCGCATTGGCGGGATGCCTGTGGGTGAAATTGTCCTGCGCGCCGTTTTTGCTGTTGGCGTTGGCCGTGCGCGCGTGGAGTCTGCGCAACTGGCAATTAGGATGGCGCCACCTCCTGCAAGTAGCGGGAATTGGCGGGTCGCTGTTTCTGGCGAGCTGGACGCTGGTGTCGCAGGCGGCGGAGATTCCCTGGATGTCGATTTTCCAATGGGTCTTCAGCGCCGTGCACCGCGGTTTGCAGGGACCCGTGTTTTCCGTAGCGACCGAATTTCTCAACCGGATCATCCGCATCGGCCTCTGGCTGAATCCGTGGTTGATCCTTTTATTGATACCGCTCGGCCGATGGGTCTGGCAGATGGACCGGACTGAGCGATGGCGGTGGTGGTGCGCGGCGAGTCTGGTTGGATCGCTGGGCGTCGGGTATCTGGTGGTGCGAGGCACGCATTTTGGATTCACCAAGTATCATCTGCCCGCGTTGCCCGCAGCCCTCGCCCTGCTTGCCGCGATGACGCTTCGTTTGGGCCGCTTGCCAAAAGCTCAAAGCGTCCTGGTATTAGGCGCGGCCGTCTTAGTCGGCGCGTGCTACTTCTGGTGGGTGGGCGATCTGTTGTATGACGTGAATTTTACGTTGCGGACCGCGCTGATCACCGGGGTTCCGGCGGTGCAGGGGGTGGTCCGAATGCTCTGGGTGCGCGGACTATTCTACGCGCTTCCGGGTGTGTTGGTGTGTGCGGCGGTCTGGCGATCCTCCCGAAGCCGACGGTGGCAGGTGGGAATCGCGGGATTGCTTGTCTTGCTCCTGAGCTCAAATCTTGCACTCGATCTGCGGCAGCGCCAGGCCGCGTATGCTACCACCTACACGTACGGACGCCCGTGGGCGTCCTTTCATGAGGCCGTTCACTTCGTGGCCGCGTATCGGCAGGCCCATCCGCAGCAAGACGTCGTGGGTCCGGTTGATGTGCTGTGGGCCGCGGGCGTGCTCTATTCCAAGTGGCTTTCGCTGAGTCTGCCCGATGGAGGAGCCACAGTCAGGCAGGCGGTCGCCAACCCTGCCGTCGGATGCATCATGTACGGAACCACCACGCATGATCTGAAGGCCTGGCGGGGCATTTTTGACACGCCCGATTTCCTGCAACCTCTCGAACGGCAGTTTACGCGATCGACATTGGGACAGGGCGAATACGTCGTGTGGGTGCGGCGGTCATGAGCGCTGTTTCGCTCCGAGATGTTTCATCGAAACAATTGCTCGGATGGTGTGGCATCTTATATTTGGGCTATCTCTGGTGGGTCAGGCCGCGGATCGGGCTGCCGCTGTTGGCGGATGAGGTGGCGTTTGCGGCAGCGACGCAGCTAGCGCCAGCGCAGGCCCTCCAGATCATTCCGCATCCGCCGGTCTATCTTGGCCTCCTGAAACTCGCCGCGCACCTGGGCGGCCTGCACGCCTGGTGTTTGCGAATGGTGGGGGTGGCGCGTTTTGGCCTCACGCTAGTGGGCACCGCCTACGCGGCGAATGCGCTCGTGCCAGGGGCCGGCGGGCTCGCGGCGGTGTTGTGGGCCATGCATCCCTTAGCGATTCAAGGCAGCCTGGTGTTGGATATCGATAATACGCTGCTGACGGCTGCGATGACGTTCTACCTCGCGCTGCTCCTGACATATCCTGCGCGAGTCAGCGCGCGACAACTCGGCTGGTTGGGATTCGCATTCGCCGCCTGTCTGTGGGTGAAGCTCTCGTGCGCGCCGTTTTTGATTTTCGCCACGTTCCTGCGCGCCTGGAGCGCGCGTTTGCCGAGGCTCGCGGTTCGCCAGACAGTCGGCATTTCCGTCGTCGCTGGCGCCGCGTTTCTCATCACCTGGATGCTCTTGTGCGGTCTGACGCAGATTCCCATCCTGTCGATCTTTCAATTTCTCGCCGCGTCGACCTATACCGGTTTTCAGTGGACGTCGCTGGGTATGGAGTTGTTGAATCGTGTCATCCGAGTCGGGTTATGGATGAATCTCTGGCTGGTGTTGTTGATTAGCGGGTTGGGGATTGGACTGACGCGCGTGGCGCCGCGCCCCGACGGACGATGGTGGTGCGTGCTCGGATTAACCGCCTCGATTTTTCTTGGGTACGTGGTGGTGCGCGGGCCCACCGTCGGATTCGCCAAGTACCAGCTGCCCGCGTTGCCGGCTGCGCTGATCCTGGTGGCGGCATCCGTGAGGCGTGTTGTGGATATGCGCGCCCTTCGCAGCGCCGTGGTGCTCGGGGCGGTGAGTGTGATCTATTTTTGGGTGGTTGGCGACGTGCTCTATCAGGTCAATTTTCTGTTGCGCGTCGCTCGCATCACAGGTGAGCCGAGTGTGAAGAACGCCGTCGCGCAGTTGCTGTGGAGCAGTTGGTGGTACATGCTGCCTGGCGTGTGCGTCGGGTGGTGGGCCGCGCGCGCCTCCGCAGGGCGCGTGCCGCGGATGCTCATGGGTTCGTTGCTGCTGCTAATCGGCTCCAATCTCGCCCTCGATGTGCGGCAGCGCCAGGCCGCGTATGCCACCACCTACACGTACGGACGCCCGTGGGCATCCTTCCAGGAGGCGGTCCATTTTGTGTCGGCGTATCGGCAGGCCCATCCGCAGCAAGAGATCGTCGGACCGCTGGATGTCTTATGGGAAGCCGGGGTGCCGTATACGGCCCGCATGTACAATCGATCACTGCATGACGTGGATTTGCTGCGGCAGGCCGCTGAGAATCCGGCCGTCGGCTGCATCCTCTACGGGACCACGACCAACGATATCAGGACATGGCAAACGGTGTTGCAGGACCCGGCGTTTCTCCAGCGTTTGCAGCAACGCTTTGTCAAGGTGACGTTGGGCCGCGGGGAGTATAGTGGATGGATGCGCCAATGAATCGTGCGGCGGACTCGTTGCAACGAAATGGAGCACGTGTCGCATGAGCCACACCCATATGGATGATGTCGCGGGGATTTACGAGCACACAATCCCGGCGCACGTGCTCGAGCATTACCTGCGCAAGCGGGCCGCGTTTATCCGGCGCCGGTTGCCGGCGGGCACCGTCCTGGATGTTGGATGCGGCACGGGGCTGCTTGCCATGGCGCTGCGCGACACAGGGCTGCAGGTGATCGGCGTCGATGAATCGTTTGGCATGCTGAAAACCTGCCAGCATGTCCACCGCATTCCCGCCATTTGCGGCGATTCAGCGGTGCTGCCCATCGCCTCCAATAGTTTGGATGCCGCGATCTGCATCGCCGCGCTGCACCACGTCATGAAATCGGACCAGGTCAAAGCCACGTTGACCGAAATGCTGCGCGTCGTCAAGCCCGGGGGATGGATCTTGCTCTGGGATCACAATCCGCTCAATCCTTACTGGCCTTTTCTGATGAAACGGCTGCCGCAAGATCAGGAGCCCACGCGCTTGGTGCCGATGCGTGAGCTGCTGGAGGATCTTGCGGGCGATGTGGTTGCGCGGATTGACGCCAGCCGGTCGGGGTTCGTGCCGGATTTCACGCCGCCGAGTTTGCTCTGGTTGTTTCAGGCGATGGAATGGCTGGTGGAACGGGTGCCGGGGCTGCGGTGTTGGTGCGCCCATAACGTGGTGGTCGCCGTCAAAGCGGCGCCCTCAACAAGGTAGGCAGTCATGTGGCAGGGCAAACGTCTCTCGGTTGTGTTTCCGGCCTACAATGAAGCCGAGCACATCGGCCACGCGGTCCAAGAATTCCAGTCCATCGGCGTCGTGGATGAAATCGTCGTCGTCGATAATAATTCCAGTGATCAGACCGCATCCATTGCCCGGCACGCCGGGGCGCGGGTCGTTTTAGAAATCCGGCAGGGCTACGGCTATGCCTGCCAGCGCGCCCTCAAAGAAGCCGGCGGCGATCTCATCATCTTGGCCGAGCCCGCC
>OBEQ010668744.1_pt1 | contig 17460 bp, 10 predicted proteins | sample 1670901 | NCBI WGS metagenome assembly OBEQ01 (sample SAMEA104232315, study PRJEB22302) | groundwater metagenome | biome: forest; feature: aquifer; material: groundwater | place: USA | collected 2011-08-07 | depth 5.4 m
CAGGCGGGTACGTCGTGGGTACGGCTGCGCCTCAGCGAACTGGAGCCGTTGCAGCCGGCCGAGCCCCTTCCCGAGGGCCTGCCGGTAGACCTCGCGGGCACCCAGATCCAGGTGCGTGCGACCCGTCAGCACGCAGCGGAGGTGCCCGTTCTCGTCGGGACTCTGGCCGACATCTTGACCCACGCTCTGGACACCGGCGGCTCACTCGAGCTGCCATGCAGCGGAGCGACGCTGCTAGACATCGTCTCGCCGATGTACCGCATGCCGATGCCGACCGCGGAGGAGCGTGCCGCGGAGCGAGAGGCGGCCATGCGCGAGCGTGAGGTGCGGCGGCGCGAGAAGGCAGCACGACAGGACAAGATGAAGGCAAGGCTGGACGCACCGAAGACTCGGCCTGCAGGCGAGCCCGAAGACGGCGAGCGCTGAAAGTTGCGTTAAAGTGGGCCTGCGTCGCAGATCAGGTGGGGTCGAGTGCCGCCGTTCCGGCCACTTGGACTCATTCCTGCGAGTCCCTCTCCGTCTGAAACGTCAACACTGGGAAACGGGCTGTCGCGTCACCGATCAGCCTAACAGTCCTTCCAGAATGGCGCGACCTAGACAGGCTGATAGGTATCGTGCTTGGCATAGTACAATATGGCCTCTAGCGCTTCATCGGTACTCGGAACACGACCAGAACGCCAGTTCGACCAAATCTCTACGACCTCGCGTGCGAGTTCCACCTCAAGTACATACTTGAGGCCTATAGGTATTGGGCCTCTAGGCCTTGACTCCGCGACAGATGTCGCGCTGGGCGGATCGCCTTGGGCGTAGATCGTGTGCTCATCCGGCAGCTCCGACAGCTTAGTCACTAAATCTCGGAGTGTCATGCTCAGTGCCCTTCGGGCCGGCGCGGCTACGCTGGGACTCGAGAAACTCAACGAGCCGGGACTCTCGCCGGCAGGCTCCAACTCAACGGCATCATCGCCAGCTCGTTCTTCGGTGACGCGATGCTTCATGTCACTGAAGGACCAAGCCCTTATGAACTCAAGAGGCACAATACTCAAGACTTCCAACTGATGGCCTCCTGACGGGATTTCGCCTACCTGCTCCTGCGAGAGTGTAAGGACTCGACCATCATCGAATGTATATCTCACTCTCCCGCCGATAACGAACATCTTGTGTCGCAAGCCCGCCGCCCGTGACTTGAATAAGGCGTCATACCTATTCCATCGCACGAGAAACTCGGGCGGTGGGAAAAGGCGTTTCACCATCTCCAGCGTTAGCGGAAAATCGCACATGCTTGACCAAACTCGTACCTCAAGATCAGCCGACATACAGACCTCAGAAAGTTATGCCGATGCGAGCAAAGGCCTGGCGAGCGATGGCCTCCACCGCTGCACTCTGTGCAACAGTAGCCCCGTTAAGAAAGTGACCGCTATGAGGCACGATATTCGTTCCAAAGTATGACCCACCGGCGGCAGCTATGTCTGCCTCTCCGGCTGCAAGGACCGGGCGGCCGCCCGATAGCACTGCGTGTGAGATCTCCACTCCGTCCACAAATTTCGGCGCGACCACAAGGGAACCGTCTTCGAGCACGGCGAACTTGACTGTACCAGAATTTACCAACGCTTCGAAGCCAGGCGCTCCAGCCTCGATCGGTGTGACTCCAAGTCGAGCTGCCTGAGCCAATTCCGCGGGTAGCAACTCCGGAAGTTGGTTGGCAAAGAGCTTCGGTAACCCACCTCCAACGAAGGTGTCTAGTTCGGCCGCGCCGATGAGGCGGCGGCTAAAGAAATCCGTGGCTCTCCCGGAGAAGAGAGATAGCCCCTCACTAAGTGCGCCTCGGCCGAGGCCGACGAGCGCAGACCCACCGCGAGCGACACCCGCAGCGATGAACGGACCGATCAACTCCCCGACTGGGAGCAAGATGATCTGGATCCCAGCCTGTAGGACCAAGTCCTTATATCGGGCTCGGGCATATAGTCCTTCGTAGACGGCATCTTCCCAGTGTTGCCGCTGCCATTGGGCAATGCGGTCCATGTCGTGCTGTATGACTCGCTCGTAGTCCTCCACGGACACGTAGTCGTCCACGGGTGGATTACCAAGTATTGCGCCGAAGTCCACGTCCTCCCAGTCGCTTGGCGTGGGAAATCCAGGAATCCCAGGAGACTTGGGACCGAGATGGCCATAGTCGAGTCCGAGGGGATCCCAGAAGGACAGCGGCGCTCCGTTCGCGAACGCAAACATGTTCGCTCCACCACGCAGGCCGATCGGGTCGGCCATGATGAAGCGGCCCCACGAGGGCCGGTAGAGTCGCGCTCGCATGTCGACCAGGCCCGTCGTCACGTCGAACGGCTGGCCCTGGTAGCCAAACCGATTGCCAATGGCGCTGCCTGCGCGCAACTGGGCCTGAGGCGAGAGAATCGTCATCTCGCCTTGGGCCGTGTACTCGTACCATTCCGCAGGCGTGCCAGCGTTGTCCGTGACCAGGTAGACCGAGTGGTTGCGGTCCTGGTGGTAGTAGTAGCGGCTCGCCGTGTTGTCGACGCGGACCAAGTGCTCGTCGATCCCATCGCCGTCGACGGTGACCTCGTAGGGACCGTTCGGGAGCTGCTTCCGGACGGTGCGGCTTGCACCGTCGAAGCCGTACACGGTCGTGGTCCCAGTAGTCAGATCCGTCTCGGACACGCGGCGACCGAGAGCGTCGTAGCGGTAGCTGCGCACGCCGACGATGCCCAGGTAGACCGTCTTGGGCTGGGCGAAGCGGTTGTAGACGAGCTTCAGGTCGGCGCCGTCATCGGTGAGGTTGCCGGCTCCGTCGTACTGGACGGACGCGCTGCCCATCGAGGTGATGGCGTCGAGCGCATTCAGAACGATGTTGGGCAGGGCCTGCGCCGGCGTACCTGCGGTTCTCGCGGTCCAGTTGTTTCGGGCGTCGAGTTGGTAGGCCCGCCAGCCGGAGCCGGCAGTCCCGGATCCGAACCCTCCCGGTCCCCTGCCGAATCCGGTATGGATCAGCGAGGCCGCCGCTTGGTTTGCAGCGGTGCTGCCAAGATCCGATGCGAGCGTGAAGCCTGTGACACTAGCCCCCTTGACGCCGTAGTCCTCGGCCTCGATGCGCCCGCCGGCGTCTGTGCTGAAGACCGACGCGATGTCGGGTGCGCTCTGCCGCGAAAGCGCTGCCATTCGTGGCACCCCGTCCAGGGGCGTGGCCCAACGCCACTTCGCGAGCGGTGCACCCGCCTTGCTGTCAGTCTGACCAACCTGCCGACCGAAGGCATCGAAGTCGAACACCGTCTTGACACCGTTTCCGTAGGTTCGCTCCTTCGCACCACCGAGACCCTGGTAGGTGAAATGCGCCGCCGGGGTCGACGTCGAGTCGATCCGGAGGTCGATGAGCCTACCGATGGGGTCAAACTGCCGGGCGAGGGTCTTCCCGGCGACGACCTGGGTGGTGGGCCGGCCAAGGCCATCGATGGCGGTGCTAACGCCTGGTCCGGCTCCCAAGAGCGAGTTCCACTCCTGGCGCTTGCTACCTAGTGAATCCCAGCGGAAGTTCGTAACGACGTCATCGGACGCCGACGTGTAGCTGTCACCCGTGTCCGTCGCCTGGATGATTCGGCCCAACCCGTCATGAACGAAGCGGCGCTCCTGCCACAGGTTCATGGACTCCGTGGCGGAGGCGGCGACGGTGATTGTCTTGAGTTGCCCGTTGTCCTCGTAGACGTACCCCTTGGTCATGCCGCGGGAGTCGGTGCTCGTGATAGGAACGGGCGATGCGTAGGGGTACGCAATCGCCTCGAACACGCCAGCAGGCCGGTCCACACGCGTGACCCGACCAAGCACGTCGAACTGATACGCGGTCGCTGCGGTTGCGCCGCCTGGGATCTCGCTCGTGTGCCTCCGCACCCGGCTCGAGCGGTCGTAGCCTAGCGTGACGATCTCGGCGAGGCCTGGCTGCTTCGAAGTCGACACAGTCTTGGTGCGCCCAAACCCATCGTACGTGGTGGTCACCGTCTCGCCCGAGGCGCTGGTCTGCGTGAACGGGCGGAACCTCTCGTCGTAGCCGAAGGACGCGAGGGTCACTTCTCGACCGGAATCCGACGAGACGATCGAAGAGGGCGCGCCCCACGGCATCATGATGGTCGTCTCGCTGCGTGTGCCCGATGGTGTCGGTGCCGGCCAGGTGTGCGTGACCGTCGGTTGCCCATTTCGCACGCCGTAGGCATAGGTCTCGACGTCGCCCGTCGGCAGAGTGCGGCGCACGGGACGACCCGCGCCGTCGGTCTTGATCTTGGTGACACCACCTGCGTCGTCGCGGACGACGAGCTCGCGGTCAGACTCGTGGTACTCGTACTCCGTGTGCGCCATGCCATCGCCGACCCACGCATGGTTCTCGTCGAAGTGCCACACATCGTCGGACTTCAGTCTCCCCTTCTCGTCGTAGCTCTGCTGGGCCGCTGCCAACAAGCCAGTGTCGGTGATGCTGGGCTGTCGGTAAGGTATCGACGTGGGCGTTGTGGTTCCGGGCGGGCCCGCCGCCGCGTAGACGGACGTCCAGAGCGGATGGTTCATGTTGTCGTAACCTGCTCGCTTCTGGTTGCCCGAGGCGTCGGTCACCATGATGGGACGTCCGAAGCCATCGTTCACAACGGCGGTTCTCTCGCCGCGCGCGTCGGTTACACCGATCACCCAGCCATTCGCGTCGTACTCGAGCCGCTGGACGGTCTGCGGACCGCTAAAGGGCGCAGTCGGCGCCAGACTCGTCGTGGTGATGCAGCCAGCCTCCCAGGGCTCGTTGCTGCTCGGCCACCAGCCCGCCACGACCTGCGTTACCCGCCCCTCGCCGTCGTAGACGTACTTGGTACGCTCGCCTTCGGGACCAATCGTTTCGAGCACGCGGCCGAACGGACCGTTGTGACGACAGGTGATCGCGGCTGGATCGGTGCCTGTCTTTGGGGTCGTCGTGACGTTTCTGGTGCCTCCGAAGCCGTCGTATCGGAGCGCCGTGAGCACCGACCCATCATCGACGGTCTCGACTTCACCCGTCCCGGTGTAGGTGAACGACTGCTTGGCCTGACGACTCCCTGACTCGAATGTAACGGCATCGAGGATTGGCCCGCGCCAGTCCCAGGAAGTCATGTTGCCGAAGGGGTCTTGAGCGAGCCGAGGTCGGCCAGCCGGATCGAAGTCGTACAAGGAGACCAGCTCACTGGTGGAGCCGCTGTCCGTGATCACCTGCTCGACCATGCCCGTGTCGTCGTTGGGCACGTACCTGTCGAAGACGCCCGGACCCCGGGCTTGAGTAGGTGTACCCCACACCGTCGGAGCGTAGGTAGTCTCCTGCCCCAGCGCATCGCGGGACGAGACGAGGTTCCCGAGCGGGTTCCACTGGAAGCTGGTCAGGACCTTCGTCGGATCTCGGGGGTCGAATATCTTCTCGAGCCGTTCAGGGCCGCTCGTGGTGTACGAGAATCGCTGCCGGATAGGCGTGCTCGGCCCCAGCGCACCCGGCACTGGATAGCGATCGGCTTCGACCAAGCTACCGCTTGCGTTGTAGAGGTAGCAGCCTCGGTTGTGAGCTGGCTCGAGCTCGCCGGTGACGTCGCCAAAGTAGTTGTAGCTGGTCCACCGATTCGTGTCGGTGTCGAGATTCCTTGTCCGAATCGACTGGCCCTTCTCGTCGTAGTAATGGACCCAGTGCGAGCCGTAGCCGTCAAGGACGGCCGTGGCCTTGATAGGCTTCGCGCCTGGCCCCTTGTCACCGATGCCGGGCGCCGGATCGCCGATGATCACAAGGTCACACTTGCTCGGATCCGTGACGATCGCGAAGTCCCGTGGCGTGTCGTACACGATGGAAGACTTGTCGACACCTCGAACAGCAGCGGGAACGTGGAAGACGAAGACAGGCGGCTTCAGGCTTCCACCGATGGCCGGAGCCGTAAAGAGCGAACTCTTGCCCACGACTGCAACCGCGCTGCTCGCCAAGCCGGTGGGCGAGGCGCCGTCTCTCGGCCCGACCGCCTGCTGGTAGACGCCGGGCACTTCGGTCATGCGAAGTTCCACGGTATGCCGCGCGGGCGCGAGGGTCGTGGGTGCGAACAGATCCATCTCTGCGAACGCAGATGCCCCGTTCCTCTGGTAGTCGTCGACATAGCCATCGCTGTCGGCGGCGCTCGCGAGCGGCGCTACGAGGAGGTCCTCGGCGCAGGCCGCGGCGGGCGTAAGGCCGATTTGATCAATGGCGTCACGGGTGGCCTGGAACGCTGTCGAGCAGCCTCCCTTCGCGAGTTGTACCAGGCCGAGCGGCTGGCCAGGGTAGGCGCGCATGACGCCTGTACCGGCTTCGGTCACGAACGTCAGCTCGCGATACGCATCGAGCGCGCGGATGGCCTCAGCCCTGCCCTTGAGGGAGAACTCGGCCGGGTTGGTGGTGGACGCGGTGAGAGTCACATCGCCCGAGCCTGTCGACACGACCATCTCCATGCCCGGTGCTATGAACGCTGATCCGGTCGCCGAAATCGCCTTCGCGCCGTCGAGGCGAAGCAGTGTCGGCGGGAGACTCGCGGTTGCTCGTTGGATCCCGAGCCCGCCTACCTTCGGGAGGCCCTTCACAACGAGGAGGCGCCCGTCCCACGGAACGTACTCCGTGGTGCCCTGGAACGCGGGGAAGGACGCGCAGACGCTGGGACAGACCTCGTAGGAGACGTAGTCGTCGAGCGACTCGATGCCCTGCGCAGCAGGCCCGGTGGTGGGCGGTGCCACGACGCCTTCCTCTTCACCGCGGAGGTCTCGGTAGTCGAGTTGCCAGACACGGTCGCCCATCTTCTGTGTGATCACGGCATCGAACGACGGCTTTGCGAGGTCCTTGCCATAGATGTTCTCCAGGTACAGGACGTGGTCGCCGTTGTAGATCCGCTCGAGGTTGTGACCGAGGTCGGTAGCATAGCCATAGCGAGGAGCCTGGCCCGCCGGACCTCTGGCTGCCTGGACGCAGCCCTCCGTGCATGACTGATCGCAGATCTTGCCCCAGTCTTGTGAATCGCAATACGCGAGGTTTCCATCGATATCGCAGCCTCGAGAGTCTGGCACCGTACTATCGCCTTGGACGCATTTGCTGTACCAGTCCGTCTTACCGCTTCGACGACAATCAAGTTCGCAGCCAGTATCGCATGTGTCTTGACAGGACCGCCGCATGGACCCTTCGCAGCTCTGGATAAAGCCGACGTTGCAGAACGTCTTACAGTCGTTGTAGCAATGCCAATAGTTATTGCCGCTATTGGTCCCTGCCCACGCGGTGCAATAGTTGTTGCATCCGATTCCACTTGCCGGATTGGGTGGCCACGCAAACGAGTCGCAAATCGTATCGTTAAATCCATCGCCGTCGCGGTCTTCGTGGCTGATTGAGAGGTCCCACGCAGTCGAGCACGTTTCTTCCCGACGTGTGTCTGCGGCGTCGCCGTAGCAGTAGTTATTGCAGCGGTCGACGCAGCCAATATCGGGCGTGTTCATGCAGCCGGCATGAACCTCTGGATTGGGACCCAGATGTTCCCATTCTCCGAATCCGTAGAGACTATCGCTGAGAATGCCGCAGGCGTCTCGGCAGCCCCAGACTTCGTTACGACATTGAAGGCCAAAGGTCGCATCGGCATCGTTGCACCCGCCGCCTGCGTGACATGATCCCTGGTCTGACGGCTGGCAAGCCAAGGCGCACGCCTCGCGGACATACCCCTCGGGAATGTAGTCAGGCTCAGTCGCGCCTGGATGCGGAGGGTCGGAATAGCCGTAGAACTCACGACGGTTCTGGGCGTCGATGGCATTGTCGAGGTCCCCGTCAGGAGTGTATTCGTAGGTGGCACGAAGTTGATCGATTTCTGCCAGATGGGATCCGCCAGGGCCCGCAGTATTGACAACCTCATGCAGCCGGCCGTTGTCGAAGTACCGGAACTGGATTTCGCGGCCGACGGAATCTCTTACCCGTGAGAGTCTCCACTCTTGCGTGCCCGCCTGCGGTTCCCAAAGGAACACAAGCCCAGAGTGATTGGCCGTTTCGATCTGGCTCAGGAGTCCATGGTTCTCGAACGTCTTGATGTCGCCGGTGCTCTCGGTGAGGGTCCAGGTCGTCACGTGATTCGCCACCTTGTGCCCTCGAAGCGCCAGATGCACAGGCTCCTCAGGCTCGTAGACGATGGTCTGGGCATCCTGTGAGACTTCGCGAAAGAGGAGGGTGCCGGAATTGCCTGCCATGTACAGCAATTCGCCTTCGCACGACGATGACTGAGTGGGAAGAAGGCGCTGATTGTACGAGTGATCCCACGCATGGCCCATTGGCCCGTCGTAGTCGAGGCGTGAGTGGTAGGAGCGAGACAGTGTGAAGTCGATGGCCTTGCCGGGTAGGGTCAGGTCGGCGCGATACACGAGAAAGTCGCCCGTCGCTGGGTTGACGGGATCAATCCCATCTCCTCTTGAATTGTGGGAGTTGTCGATGCGTGTGTGGGTACCGCCTTGTCCCCGGGGACCGGTGCTCGTCGGTCCGTGATAGAGCCGGTCGGACTGCCCCTTGTCTTTTCCCGTGGCGCTCGACGAAGCTCGGCACACGTCTGGTACATGAGTGACCCCCTGCCGAGCCGCGTTTCCAGGATCATCATCAGTATCCGTTACGATGGACGCCGTGCAGACGGCATGCCCTTCATTTCCGCCCGTGGTCACGGTCGTGATCTGTCCGCCGACTGTGCCGCCGAATCGCTTGGCTGCCTCTACCACTGTCGCTTCGTCTGGGAGGCCCGGTGCGCCGGGAGGTATCGCGTGAAAGTCGCCGTAATGTGCGCAGACGTGAGTGGTACCGGGTGCGTCCGAGTCGACGATCCGGCCATCTGCTCGGACGTTCCAGCAAAGGAGCTCATCTGCATCGGCTGCCTGGCAGAAGGCCAGCAGGAGGACGAAGGCAACATGCCCGACAACGGCTGCAGCGGATATCCTTGAAGGTCTCATCGCAATCTCTCCTTGACCACTTGCCGTCCTGTGGATCGCATGGTGCTGCCAGCCCCGTCGGGAATTGGAGTTGCCTGTTCATCCTGAGCAACACGCGGGCCAACGTTTCGTGTTGGGCATGCTCGGACCAAAGACCCAGCCCTGTAATGCGCCACGTTTCTTCGCAGCGGCAGTGCGTCAATGGATTCGGAGAGTTAGGGCGTCGTCGCCAATCCCTGTGCTGCGACGCCGCGGAGCGGACTGATCGCTGTCAAGAGCCTGAGGGCCCTGAAGGGCGCCTCAAGGCAGGGTGACAGTAACGGTAACGGTAACGGTGACGGTGACAATGGCCAGCGCGCCGGCGCAACTCGCAGCATGAGCCGACCCTAGCTCAGCGCTCGAGCGAGGGACCGCAGCGTTTTGCGGCACGCTTCTCGTGGACGACTATCTGATAACAAGGTCTCGGCTATGGGCGCTCGTCATCACTGCGGCGGTAAGGTGTTCAGGCCCAACTCCGGGATGATGTAAATTCCGGCCGCGCGCAAGGCCGCTCCCCACGACCCATGGACACGTTGGGCGGCGCTCACGATCATTCCATGGCCGGCCTTCGTGAGGGCACGGGAGCTCATATGGTAGCCCTTGCGTGCCAGCTGACGGAGTGCGCTGGCGGTTCGGGCAGGGGTCCACATGGGCGCGTTCGCTGGCGTGAACCCCGCTTGCTTCACCGCTGCGGGCCAGCCACCGCAGTACTTGTTTGCCGCCCACAGCAGCGCGGGTCCACCTGGCTCGAGCTGTAGCGCCTTGCTGGAGAGGTCACCTCCAGCGCGGTGGCTCTGCCGGATGTGCTGAAGCACGCGGTTCGCTGTCCATGGAATCCTGGTGCGCCGGCACTCCGGCTTGCCGCATGGAGGAGTTCCATCCACCCATGTCGAGATGGCCCGCGTTGACGACACCACGATGACCAGACCTCGAGAGCGCCGGTCGCTCCTGTGCACGCCGAGCGCGGAGAGGCGCCTGAGCCCGGTGATGATGGTCTTGCGTGTCCATAGCCACTCATTGCCCTGGGGCGTAGTCTTGATGCCGGCCCGGCTGCATGCGACCAGGTCCGAATAGCGAAGGCTCGCACGAGCGAGGTCCGATCGGTCATCGCGCCCGAGCGCCAGGATGCTCATGTGCGTGTCCGTCCCGGTGCCCAGTCTACGTGTGGTCGTGATCATCGATAGCCCGCGGGGGTGCATCGGAATGCTGCACCCGGCACGCATGGTGCCGCGTACGCTTGTGATCCTCTCCGTGATAAAGAAGTTCCAACATGACCACATCGCGACTCGTTCAGCGCCTGCGCAATGACAGTCACTACTACCGGCTCCGCTCTGCGATTCAACTCGTCGCCTGGGCCTATATGGCAGTTGCCGTACTTGGTCTCCTGGTCTTGCTGATGTCTGCGAGCCATCTGACTGGCGCCATGACGCTCATGGGCATCGGCGGAACACTGGTCCAGGTTGTCGGAGCTCTGGTCGCACGGGAGGCTCTGCAGATGGTAGTGGACTGGTTCGACGGAGCAATGGACCAGCGCGCATCGATGTTGACGGCACGCGAGCCGGCCGGCGGTAGCGAGTAGACCTGATGTCGGTCCCTGCAATGGATAACGTTCTAACCATCGATGGCGTGAGGTTTCCGGTTAAGGACGCGTCTTTTCGCACCCACGGCAAGACGTGGGACCTTGAGGTGAATGGCAGCCGCGCAGATGTTGAACCTGGGAGCGTTTGGTGGGGATTGGATCCGCGCCTGTACACTGAGGCTGCACCGCTCGCTTTGGATCCTGCGGCAACACGAAGTGTGTTTGCGATGGACCTGCCTGAACCATCGGATGGTGAGTGGCTGTTTATGCTCTATGTTCATGAGCACGAGTGGGTCACGTCGTGTCGAGGCGTACTGTCGCGAATGGACGATGGCTATCATTTTCAGGCCGATGGGACCGCATCAATCATGGGCGCGCCCTGCACGTTCAAGATCTCAACACGCATGCTGCGTCTTCTTGAGTGAGTTCACGCAGCGGCACGTCGGCCGCGCGGTTGTGGTTGCTCATCTAGAGAAGAGGCCATAGTTCCATGAATACCTGTCGAGACGCGGTCGCGTACCTGAAGATGGAGGTGCTCGATGACGATGGGCCCACCGTGGAGCTGAGCCACGAGGATTCGCCCGTGCTCAAGACTGTGAGCCCGGGCCTGCTGGCGGCGTACCTGGTTGATGAGGGCTCGAACTTCCGCTACGTACAGAACCGAGAGTGCGCAGGCGCTGGGCTCGACCCGGAGGAGCTGCATCGTGTGGGCATCGAGAACCTGGCGGCGCTCGCGCAGACCAAACTCGAAGTGAGATCGTACAAAGGCATTTTCGTCGCGTTGATGGGCGGGAATTTCGAGGCCAGCATGATCCTGGTCGATGCGTTTTGGGAGCAAGTGGTCCCGGAGTTCTTGCCCGGTCCTGTCGTCGCCGCCTTTCCAGCCCGAGATATTCTTTCCTTCGGGGAGGCTGGTTCACCGGCCGTCATGGCCGAGCTCAAGGCCGTGATCGACCGGACCTTTCCCAGCGGCGACCATCTGCTTTCGAACAAGCTGTACGTTCGCCGCGAACGTGCCTGGGTGCCGTTTTAGGAGTCAACCAATGAAGCCTACTCGCCTGCGTGCGTCGTTCATCCCCCTGCTCGTGCTCGTGCTCGTGCTCGTTGCTTGTTCGCATCAGAGCCACCCTCGGGACATGCCGCTGGTTGCATCGCCACGGCTGGAGGACCCTTCGCAACGGCTATGGAACTTCGCGCCCCCCGAGACGCGAGCCGCGCTGGTTGCACCGCCTGGCGGTGCGGCCCGTGCCATCGACGGCATCGGTGCGGTCGTGGCGGCCGCGTACTCGATCAAGCAGTTTGCGGCCGAGGACCCGGGGCACTTCGCGCGCATTCGGCAGCGCTGGGGCTTCAATCCGTTCGATGCGGAGGCGTGGAAAGCCGCAGGCCTCGACTGGTCGCGTGGCTTTGCTGTCTTCCTCGACGGCCGTGGCCGGATGCTGCTCACGATCATGCCCATCGCTGACGAGGTTCGGGCGGCGCATTTCGTCCGAGCTACCCGCACCACGATCGGGGGCAGGAAGATCCTCCAACTGGTCACCGGCCCCGTGTGCTCACCGATCGAAGATGACCTCTGGGCGTGTGTCCCTGACGCCAGCCTTCTCGAGGGGGTGCGGCCGAACCCGGCGAGCGCACTTCCCCGCGCGGCGAGCGCCCGGCCGGATACGATGCGCGGCGATGTGAACGTGTACATCAATCTGAATGACTTCGCTCCCGCGACTTCGTTGGCCGGTCTATTGAGCGCTGCAGTGCAGCAACCAGGAATCCTCTGGGCAGCCGCGACCCTTGATCGAGCGCATCCGTCGTTACGTGTGAAGGTCGCGGGTACGGGCCCCGGTCCGCTCGCACCCAGCCTGCGACCGAAGCCGCCCGCGACGTGGGAAGTCGATGCCGCACGCGGCGCGAGCGGCGTGTTGCGTGCGACATTGCCCGTCGAACTCCTGTCAGGGCTCGTCCCCGCCGTCGACACGGCATCGAGTGCCGACGCCTGGCGCGGCATCCTTCGCCACCTGAGCGGCCCTGTGCTGGTCATCTCTCGCGGAACGGGCATCATCTCTGGCCAAGTGCTTGCGTCGGTGGGCGACACGGAGGCCGTATCCAGGGCTGTGGATGACCAGTGCGCAGACGCTGCTCTGCATGCACCCAAGCAGTACTTCAAGATCGACGGCACCAGCGGTGCCTGCAGGATCGCGCTGCGGGGACTGCCAATCTCGCTCACGAGTGAGGTGCACCTGGCGCACGATCGTCTGTCGATCTCGGTCGGCGGCGCGGGCGAAGCACCTGCCACCGGCGAGTACTATTCGGATCTGGCAGGCTCGCCCGCCACGCGTGAGATGCTCACCGGCCCGGCCGGCTTTGTCCTTTGGACTCGTACTCTGCCCGGCTCCGAGATTCTCGCCACCTTCACGCTGCCTGGGATCGATGTCCGCGGTCCATTGCGCGAGGCGCTCCAGATCATCGCGCTGACCGGACGGAACATCTACGACGCGGGCCTTGCCATCTCCGTCGAGGGCAACGAGCTTCGCATGGTTGTGGCCGCGAATACCTTCGCCGGCGACCCGCCAGGGGCGCGTGCCACATACGCTCAGTCACAAGAGTACGCGTTGGATCGTGCTCGATGGCTCGAGACCCTCACGTCGATCGAGAGCCAGTTCCCGCGTTCGCTCTTGGCGCGCCACGCGGCCGAACTCCGCGATGGCGCTCCAATCGTTGGGCCTATTGGGGCCGTCATGATCTGGTTGCTCCAGCGGAATTGATCTGTTTGGCCGCGACGCGCCTCGAAGCAAGGCTTCCGACACGCGATGCGTGACGATCCACGCGCATAATGCATCACGTCGTTGACGCGGCGGCTTTCTCGTTCCGATTGGCTATGTCATAGATGTCGGCTACTATGCACCGCATGCCGAACGCCGACAAAGTAGAAGCCCTTATCCGCAATTTCGCCGCTCAGCTTCAGGACCTGGTCCGCGACCAGCTTTCAGCCGACGTCAATTCAGCAGTGCAGGGAGCCCTTGGGGGCAAGCAGGCGGCTCGTGGAAGGAGTTCCGCCGGCGTGAAAGAAATCACCGCTCGAGCTACGAAGCGCGGTGCCGGTGGCAAGCGAACGCCCGAGCAGATCGAAAAGCTGGCCACTCAGCTGCTGTCGTACATCGACAAGAATCCGGAGCAGCGCGCTGAGCAGATCGCGGATGCCAACAAGCTGACCACCGGCGAACTCGTGCTGCCCATGAAGCGGCTGCTCGCTGACAAGAAGATCAAGGCAAAGGGTAAGGCACGGGGAACGACCTACACGGCGACGAAGTAGGCTCGTCGAACGGTGAGCCACGTGCCCGGGTACTCCGCGCCTCTTACCAAGATGTGCCGAGAACTCGGCGTGGCGGTACCCAATGCCAGCTCTGCGCCGATCGAGCTTGGGGTGGGTGGCCCCGTGGCTTTCCTGCACGGTCGCGACGATCTTGAGGTCGCTGCCGTGCGACGCGCTGACTGCGCGGAATGGATCGGTGAAGTCGAGCCGGAGATTGAAGAGCTCCTCCGAAGCAAGAACCCTCTCGTGCGCCTTGTGGCTCATGTAGATGGGAACGCTATCTATCTCGCTGAGGCCAGGTGGACCAGCTTCGGCCGCCGCAGACGCGGGGGACCACTCGAGATCCGATTTTGCGTTCAACCGCACCTGAGCAGGGACGTGCTGGAGCGTGTGCGGCCTTTGCGCGCACCGGTACCCTGGCCATCACAAGCGTGGCTCGACGCTCTCATCGCCGGGCCGCCCACAACTGCCACAAGGCTGGCCGCCCTGAGCGGATTCTTGAAAAGCTGGTATTCGCCGAGTTCGGACGATGGGATCGACGACTTGAGCCTCGCGCGGTCGGCCGCCCGTCACAAGGTCCGTAGGTGGCCCATCGCCCTCGCAACGCTCTGGCGGCACGTCGGCCGCCGCCCGGAAGCCCTCGCTTCGCAGAACCTTATCCTGAATCCGGCCGATGACAGCTTGCCGATGTTCGAGAGTGGGCGCCTTCCTGTCTACACTGAGAACCAGGGCGTCTTCTTGAGTTCGGTGGACCTCGAAGACGAGGATCCCACGGTCGTTACGACGCGGTTACAGGAGTCGCCAGTCACCGAGAGAGAAAGGCTGTCCGGCTTTCTACTCCAGGCGTGCATATACGAGGCGATGTGCGGAGCCAACTACAGTGCCTCATGTAGCTCGCTCACGAAGGCGGATTACCACGAGATCCTCTCGACGCTTCGCGCAGTACCTCTTGGAGGGTGGCATTGGCCAGCCGACCCTGGCTGCTTCTGGGTCGGGCAGGGTATCCTTGCCTTCACCAATCCGGAGGACGCTGGCCTTGGCATCGTGATGGGAGCGATGGACCGGCGTGCGCTTGCCTACCTGCGCGACTTCGGGGCCGAAGCCTGGGATATCTGGGATGGGTGAGAACCATACTCAGGCCTGCCATGTCCGCTGAGCCCGTCGCGCACGGATTCAGCCCAGCCCGCACCCCGGCGCCGGAGCGCCGCCAGTAATGGTGACGCGTGGAGTGCTTCGCTACGTTCGCTGCCGCGTGCCAGAACCAAGGACGCGGGATACTGGCCGACGCCCACGGTAGACGTGAAGGACATCGCACTGGGACGGCCACGCGTGGCTGGTCGAACCCAGCGGTACCGACGCAGGGCTGTACGCGATCTGGGCCAACCGCCGCGACGTGTGGGCGGTCGGCGAGCAGGGCACCATCCTGCGCGGCGGCGAGCAAGGCTGGCAGCCGGTCGCGAGCGGCACCGACCGCCGCCTGCGTTCCATCTTGGGCGCCGATTCGGACGACGTCTGGGCCGGCGGCGACGAGGGCACGATGTTGCGGTGGAACGGGCAGGCGTGGTCGCCGACGTTCAGCGACAACACGCAGCCGGTCAGGCGCTCTCCGGCAGCGGCAAGGACGACGTGTGGGCCGCCGCGTCGGTGCTCCTGCACTGGAATGGCAGCGCCTGGTCGGCGCTGACGCGCACGCCCAGCGCCGACCTTGCCGGTGTGCTTTCGCTGACCCGGGAGACGCTGGGCGGTCGGCTGGAACGAGGCGATCAGCCGGTCGAGCAGTGAGCCCGCGGTGACCGTTGCTACTCGGCGTCGGGCTCGCTTTGCAAGCACCCGGCCAGGCTGACGTCGAGTCGGCTCAGCATGAGCACGGCGAGGCTCTCCAGCTCGCTCGCGCTCAGGCGTAGCTGCGCCCGCAGGCGGGCCCGGACACACCCGAAGCCCATGCCCGCCACGCGCGGTAAACCCTCACCACCTCACAAGCCGACCCATGGCGTGCGGACCAAAATGACTGACATCGTCCGAGAACACCTCGCGCACCAACAGCACGTCGCGCTGCTCGTTGGCGGCGCCGAGAACGGCGAGTCCCCAGCGAAAGACCACCGGCCCTGCGTCCAGCGGCGCCTCGTCGAGCAGCCGCGGCCCGGCGCCCACGCGCAGCAGTCGTAGCCTGCCATCAGTCTCGAAAGCCGGGCCGAAGCTGCCCAGCGCCAAGATACCGGTCACGAGCACGTCCTGGCCGTTGACCACAAGCTCCGGGACGAGCACCTGCAGGTCCGTCTCGCTGCCGATGGCGGCTGTGAACGGCCCGAGGGTACCGTCGCCACGCATCTCCGCGAACTTCAGCTGGTTGACGGCGCCTTCGACGAAGGCAATGCCCTCCCAAGCGACGAGGAAACCATCGCCGGAAGGCGCGATCTGCGCACCGCCGAAGTAGGAGATGTTTTCCTTTACCACGACCACGGCGGGCGCGACGATCGGTCCGTCCTCAGCAACGAGTGCGACGTCCAGCTCGTCGCGCTGGCCCTGGATGTTTCGGACCCAGCCCACCGCGTACTGGCCTTGGTTGTAGGCGACGGTCACTGCCGCCAGGCTGAGGCGCGGCTGCAGGACGACTTCTGCCGCATCGATCGGTACGCCGTCGCTGCGCACGCGCAGCACGTGCACGTGGTCGTCGGTCCAGGCGACCAGGCACTGCCCTGCGTGGCAGGCGAGGCCCATGCTCGTGAACTGGTACCTCGACAGGTCCACCTGCGCGAGCTCGACCGGCGTGCCCAGCGGCGTGCCATCGGCGTCGAGCGCGACGAGGTGGATCTTGCCGTCGGCCTGATCGACCCAGCCAAACAGGTAGGCGTCACCGTTGGCGGCAAGGGCTGTGGCCGCCGCCGTCGTCGACGGCACCACGACCTGCGAGCCGGCCCCGGCGGGCACGCCGCCGGCGCCCACCCGGCGCGCGCGCACCTCGTCGCCTTCGGCCGCCTGCTGCAGCCACACGACGAGGAAGTCGCTGCCGATCGAGCCCACCTGGGCGGGGACCTGCGCCGGCGTCGCCCGGGTGACCAGCCGCCACGTGGGCTGGTGGCCGACGTCGAGGCGGGCGACCACGCCGTCGAAGTCGGCGATGGACCCGAAGGACCGGACCGCGCCGAGGAGGCACTGGCGGTCGTGGCAACCGGCCACCGGGCGGTACGTGGACACGCCGTCGGTGTCGTCGAAGAGTTCCACCCCGTCGAGGAGCACGGTTCCGTCGACGGCGACGCGCGTGAGGGTCACGTGGGCGACGGTCGTGACGATCGGGCCGGGGATGTCCTGGTAGAAGATGCCCAGGACGTTGTAAGCGACGCCGTCGAAGAACGCGCCGTTGAACTGGTTCGGGCTCGTGAGCACGAAGGGTGAGCCGATCGGCACGCCCTGGTCGTTGAGCCGCACGAGCTGGTCCCCGCCCGGGGCGAATGCGAACGCGCCGGCGAACTGCGTCCCCGTAGAGAGCAGCACGTCGGGGAGCCGGTCCTGCACCTGGCCCTGGGGATCGGCCGCGGGGCCGTTCAGGTCGGGGACCACGAGCCGCTTCGGGCAGAGGCCGCCGCCGGCG
>OBEQ011423254.1_pt1 | contig 17456 bp, 13 predicted proteins | sample 1670901 | NCBI WGS metagenome assembly OBEQ01 (sample SAMEA104232315, study PRJEB22302) | groundwater metagenome | biome: forest; feature: aquifer; material: groundwater | place: USA | collected 2011-08-07 | depth 5.4 m
AATAGTATGCTTGACCATAGTAGTAGCCCTGGCCGTAATAGTATGCTTGACCATAGTAGTATCCCTGGCCGTAATAGTATGCTTGACCATAGTAGTATCCCTGGCCGTAATAGTATGCTTGACCGTAATAGTAACCCTCGCCGTAATAGTATGCTTGACCGTAATAGTAACCTTGAGCATACCCACACGCCGCAACGATAACTCCGCCTGCCAAACCAGCAGGAGAAATACCACGCCACTTCCCAATGCTCATACCAGAAGCTAGGAATTTTTTAACACCTTCCACACTCGAACCGCCTTGAGCAGCGTCCGCATTGAACGCAAGAAGAGCTTTCATTTCCTCAAGCCTCTTTCCTGCTTCTTTCGGATTATTGCCTGGATTTGCTTTGATCCAATCTGCTGCCGTAAGCAGTTCGCTCTCCTCTTTTGCACGTTCAAACACCTCTACTGCTTCTTTTTTCTTTCCCTCATTCATAAGCGACAAACCCAAGGAGTTCAGTAGCCAAACGTTGTCCTTATTGTAACTAAGCCCCTTTCTTGCAATATCTTCTGCCTTTTTATACTCCCCTTTCAAAAAATAGATCCAGGCGAGGTCATTATGGATCGCCCAGTGTGTACCATCTCCCTTTTCGAGAGCCATTTTAAAATCATTTTCTGCATCGTCGAGCTTATACGAAAAACCATTGATAAGACCGCGAACATAATACGAGTTCGGAAGGCTCTCGCCATGTAGAGCGATCTGTTTGTTAATATCCCGCAGCGCACGATCTTGATCTCCGGCAACAAAATCCATACGTGCAAGCTGGTGCCAAGCGTATTGCACATTTGGATCTCGCTTCAACGCAAGTTCAATATAACCGCGAGCCTTTTCTGTTTCATATACACCACTTCCATTTCCATTAAAATAATAACTTCCCACCGCCACAGCAAAATTTGGATTCTTATTCAATTGGACAGCAATGGAACCCAGTCTGAAATTCTCCCAAAGCAACGTACCAACTTTTTCTCTGTACACAAAAAAACTGCCGATAAACAGCATCACGAACGCAACACAACACAGTGTACGTTTCATACTTACTTTATAGTATAGAACAAACTAAAAAATAATATCAGAAAGATTTCCACATCTCGCAAAACTCCTCACATTCGACCAGAGGATACTTACTCCACTATAATGTAAATGCTGTGCGGAACATACAAAAATTCAAACTCTATCTCTTCTCCACAAGCAAATATATAGCGGTTGTGATCTTTCTGTTTATTTTCTCCTTTCAATATCTTTATTCTGATTATCCTGCGGATCTTTGCACTGATGTGGATACAAAAAAATGTGCCACCAAGCAAATCGAATTCATTGCACAAGAGTTCGGCATAAACTTCGCATTACAGTCTCACATACAAAGCACCTTACCAAAAATAGCGATGTCGGAACATTGCCATGAAACATCGCACTATCTTGGCACTCTAAGTTATAAAATACTCAAATCTACTAGCCTTGCTTTTTCGGTTCCAAAATACACACTCGCTTTCTGTTTTGGCGCATACATCCATGGCGTTACAATGCAATATCTTGAAAGTGTGGTTGATCAACCCTTAGACCCTCTCATTGTATATCAAAACACGTGTGCTCTATTAAAAAACATACCGATTCTTCATAGAATGTGTGCTCATGGACTTGGGCATGGTTTTTTGGTGTATAACCACTTTGACGTTCCTGCTGCACTTGCTGCGTGCATGTCCATAGTGCTACCAAAAGCCTGCCAAGGTGGTGTTTTTATGGAAAATGCTATGATATCCCTCCCTGAATGGCATGTCCATGCTAAAGATCACAATCATGCCTATTACAAATATGGAGATGCGTTTTTCCCTTGTACACTTGTCGACTACAAGTATCGAGATGTTTGTTATACTACCGCCTCCATACAGACATACAATGAAGAGGTGCTTTTACTAAAAAAGCCCTTGGTCACTGCAATAAAAAATGTCTTCGTGTCCTGCAAAAAAGCTGCGCAGTATCAAAGTGATTGTCTGCAAGGTATTGGAGAAGTGCTTGGCAAAATTACTAAATGGGAACCTGTTTCACTACAAGAAGCCTGCAACCAAGGTGCCACAAAGACCGAACAACAGGCCTGTGCTGATGGTGCATTCACAGAAAGAACAATCACTGTTATGCAACCACTTGACTCAACAGTTTGCAGTGATTTTTCCGGACTGTACCAGAACACTTGCCTGCAGCATATACAAAAAGAGCTTGGTCAATCATCAGCTCTGCCTACTTGAGTCCTGTTTTTCGAACGAATACTCTTTGTGGGCACCACCTCAAAATCCACAACTCCTTCCCCTTTACATATATATACTTCTAAAAGGCCACCACCCTTAAATTGCGTTGGCCCATAAAATGGATTTCCTTTTGAATATTTCTGCGACACAGTTGGGTTGTATATAAAGGCTCCCAAACTGTAAGCTATTAATTTTCCCCCACGCTTTTCAACTTTTTGCAGTCCATGCGGATGTGACCCGACAACAATATCAGCCCCAGCGGCAGTCGCAATTTCAGCAAAACGCTTTTGTCCCTCATCTGGTTCATACGAGAATATTGAAAATAGGCCACCCCCCGTGTGTAATGCGACAATGACCACATCAGCATGTAATTTTGCTTCTTTTATGGAACTACGAAGCTTCTTTTCTGTAAGTTCGGCAACTCCAAGACGATCTTCCCGAGCAAAATAGCTTTGTGGTAACAAGTCAGTCGAGGCCAAGAAAGCAACTCGAGTCCCTGAAATATCAAAATATTTCGCCTTTGCAGCTTCATCATCATCGTGTCCAATGCCAACGATTGGGACATTAAATTCTGTTGCAAATGACAGAATGTCGCTTATCCCCTGTTCCCCAAAATCGGCTGCATGGTTGTTCGCAAACGATAAAACAACTGGTCCATTATAAATATTTTTGAAAAATCGAATTACGTCTTTGCTTACCTTTATGCTAAACTCCGGAGTTGATTCCACAAATTGACTTTCGGATACATTTGCATCAACATCAATTTCCACAAAACCAGAAGATGTCGAGGTTGCAACAAGAACCGTAGTTTTTTTTCGAACCAATACCGAAGACGTAATTACCCCTTCTAAGTTTGCAAAGATAACGTCGCTCTCTCGAACTTGATCAAGCAGTTTTGACTCGAAAATTGATGCTGGATCGTAACCATTTCGTACAATCTGATGCCAAACCTCCCCGTCCGATCCTATGATGATATCTCCGACAAGCGAGATACTCCGCGGAACCGAACCATTTTTACACTCCCGAAATACTCTTTCTTGACCAAAGCTCATATATAGAGCACAAAAAAAAGCAAGAACCAGAATGCAGCATCCCAAAATTCGCCGTGCAGTTTTTCTCATGATGATTCATTTACATTCACGGAGAAAAATATAAAACCCCACGTTTATTACGGTCAAGCTTTGCTAAAATATCGCCTGCTGGGGAAATAATTGCAGATATTCCTGTTTTATTTGCCCGCAACCACCAAACATTTGCTTGCAAAGCTCGAACCTGTGCCATGCGCAACGTTCCAGTAAAAATAGCATCCGAAATAAAGGGCTTGTCGCTTCCGGATTGAATAATAACACCTGTTCCCTGGCGTATAATACGAGAAACAATACTTGGTAAAAACGCCTCGTTACAGATAAGTGCCCCCATACTACCTTCCCTCGTCAAAATACCGTTTTTCGAAAACGGACTGGCTCGATACGAATCGATACTATACTCTCTTGCATCTGCAAACAGCTGACCGAGCACCCCAGGCGGGGCATAATCAGATACTGGAAAAAGTGTTTCCTTTTTATACTCTCCTTCAATTTTCCCTTTGCGTATAGCAAACATCGTCTGGTAAACCATTCCATTTTTCTCCCGCACAGGAAAATACAAAACATAAAGCACGTCCTGGTCCACAAGAGAATTGCCGAGTACTTTTCGCCAAAAAGAGTCAGCCAGAGAATCCCTCTCGATAATCCTTGGTAAAATTTGCCCAGGAAACACAATGACCATGGCACCCCCATGTAAAGCTTTAAAAACAAGTTGTCGATATGTAGAGTCGCTCTCCAACGGAAGTGATGCTGGAAAATCGACATTCGTTTGGAGAATTGCCATTCGAGGCAATGCTTTGATATCAACACCTTCCTGCCGTCCATAATGCACAACAATTCCAAATATAAGCCCTGCACTGGACAGCAAAAGTATCGTGAGCATTGTTCCAGACCGACAAATAACTTTCCATGTCTCGTGTATAAAAATATAAAACGCAGCACCAGTAATCATCACATACAATGAAAGAAGCGGCGCTCCACCCAGAACTGCAATGCCACGAAACAGGGGAGATTCAACTAATGCTATCCCAGCAAACCACCAATCAAAACCAAAGGTGAACACACGAAGTAGTACCTCCACAGAAACCCACACGCACGGAAATATAATGCCAGCCAGAACATATCGTGATGTCCGCCGTCGTATCCAGCCTACACACCCAAATGCGGCTCCCCACACGAAACCGAAAAGTCCAGAAAGTATCAAAAAAAGCAGGCTTACTTTTCCAAAAATTAAGAAAAAATTTTTACCATGGTCATACGACGTCATTGTCACAAACAGCAACGACGGCAACCCCACAAGTAGATAGAGTATTCCCCATACAGCCCCCCAACATAATCGACCAAAAAACTTTCTCGTAAGTATCTCTGGTAAAACATGAATGAGCGGGACGGGAAAAAGAAGCATTAACACACCAATACCTGGGGTCCAGTATGCGACTGAATATATTCCTGCAGAAATACAGAGTGCACCCGCTATTTTTTTATTCGATGATGACATCTCTTTATCAATTTTTAGAGGCTAAACCTTTATATCGCGGAAGAACACTCCAGTAAATATGAGCTACAGAGAAAAAAACATATCCTGATATGCCCCACAGAAAACTTTGGGCCATAGCCTGTGCTATACTTTCCCATCTTCCCGTAAATAAGAGAACAAAAAAGGGAACAACAAAAAACAAATTTATGAAGACCACAAACAGTAAAAACCGAGTAAGGTTTGAGGAAAGATATGAGAGGTATCTTACGATCCATACCCCACCAATAATCTGCGAGGGTGGTGCACTTCTATAGACTTTCATCATCATAAACCCATACCATAACAAGTAGTGCCAGATTATTTGGATATAGAAAATGTCGAGTAGTGTGATATTTGAAAATCCGTAATAGAGAAATAATGAAAAGAGAAGCGGCAAAAGAGTTATGGAAAATACTTGCAGATATCTTTCGTTCATTTTCTTAAAAAACAGAAAGCTTGATAGTATGAACACCACAAGGGAAGAAAAAAATATAACTTCAAACACCCCTGGCAAGAACGGTACCATCCTGAATCCAAACTTCTCTGGTTGAATTAAAATAAATCCGAAAAAGTTAACCAACAAAAGGCTTGCAAAAAAAGAACTCGCCAGAGAAGAACGCCCATAGTCCTTGTATCCCGAATATATTTGCCGAAAAAAAAATTCAAAGTCACGTGAATTGTGTACCACAGATATAAGAACAACAAATATCATAACAAACGACACGGAGAGCCATTCAAGCCAATACACTGCGAGACCAAAAGCAAGCATTCCTAAAAAAAACAAAAGAAGATTTCTAAGTTTGTATACCGAAACCACACGAAAATATCCCGGAATACTCCATATATACGCCAACGCATAGTGCGAGAGACCGATAGAAAACGCAACAAAGAGTGCAGCTGATTGACCCCAGATAGCCTTTGCACTAAAATAAACGCACAGTGAAATAATAAGCGTCGTTGTCAAGAGTAGGAAATACTGAACTGAAGCAGGGCGATGGGGCTTTGAAAAATTCATACGACGGCTTCATTGTAAAATTTTCATCACTTTTTTACAAATGCAACCCGACACTCCTTTACATATTCATATGGGCACATCCAAGATAATTGGTATTTTTTTCATGGTGTGCGCTTTTCTTCTTGGTGCAAACATTCTTTTTGCAAAAAACCATTCCTTTTCAAAAGAAATTGCGAATTTTTTCGCAACTGACAACTATGCTTCACAGATACAGATCCTCAATACGCTCCTTGATAAACACGGCGCACTTGCCATACAAGAAGCGGTCCACAAGTACTCCCCGAGTACCATGAAAAATACTCATATTTTTCTGCACCATATTGGAGAATACCTCTATCAGACGGAGGGAGAGAAAGGTATTTTTGACTGTAAAAACTATTATCTCCTTGGTTGTAAACATGGCTTCATAGAAAGTCTCATGAGTAAAAAAGGTATTGAAGGGATCATACACCTTCTCGATATCGTTTCCTCAAGTTCAAACTTGACTCCAAACGAACGAATGCAAATAGCGCATGGCATCGGGCATGGACTAGAGAATTACTACAAGTATGACCTTACACGCTCGCTTACAGCTTGTGATGAATTGGGGCCACTTCTTCCAACTGCTTCTCCCTATTGGTGCTATTATGGGGTTTTTATGGAAAATGCAATGAGTCATATTTACGATGGAATCCCTATTGGGATTCGACTTTCAAAAGACCAGTCCCCCCTCTCGCCTTGCAAAGACCTTTCTAAACGTTATCATTTTGCATGCTTCACAAACCAACCACGTCTCATGAACTGGCTGTTTGACAAGAATTTCGACAAAGTAATTTTAACCTGCAATACAGTTCGCGAAAGCAGCGACCGCACTGCATGTTTTCAGGGTATTTCACACTTTATTGTCGTTATGGAAAACACGGTCGAGAAAAATATTAATAACATTGTTTCTTTTTGCAACAAGCTTCCTCAACCGTTTAATTCAGCCTGTATTGTGTTTACTGCACAATCAAATGTATGGCTTGAAGATTATGGTGAATTTCCAATTAATTTGTGCCAAACACTTACTAAACCTAAAGAAAAAAAGTGGTGTGGAAAACATCTCGTTGACGGTATTATTATCATGGCACCAGACCAAAACACGATAAGAAACTTTTGTACACAACTCCCCACAGAGCTCTTTGACGACAGGTGCACAGCGCTCATACAAGGAAAAAAGGTTGGGTTGCCGCTCGAATATCTTGATAACGCTACTGCGTTTCAAAATATAGGCCAATGGTAACCCTATATACCGTAAGAAATAATTCCTGATGCTTGTAGAATAAAAAATAAAGCACTGGTGGCAAAAATAAAGCACGTCGAAATTAGAACAATTTTTCTTACAAATGTAGCTTCACTCAATTTCCAAAGTCTTTCTTCTGTGCATTGATTTGCCAGAGTCGCTGCCAATCCCCCACCAAGCATAGAAGAAAGTATTACTTCTGCAACATAGGTCCATGAAAAATGAACATCAAAATATTGAAGAAATATTTTTGCCAGTGGTGCAAGTATACATCCATAACACACTCCCGCAATAGACCCCAACACAAGAGGATTTTGTTTGAGCCTTTCCCAGTAAAAATCGATAGATGCCGCGCATGTGAAAAATGATAGTCCAACAAGCCAATTGGGCACAGGAGGAAGAGGTGTAATTCGAAGTCCTGGAGCAACCCGTGACGATATGCCCACATATATCAATGCAAGCGAGATACCTGCGATAATCAAAGAACCACCCTCTGAAAAATTCTTATCGAGAAGTCGTTTCGCAAGTATAAAAGCTCCAATTAAAATAAAGGCTAAAAAAAACTCGCCGTATGAACCGAGTACGCGCATACCTCCGAAACTTTTGAAGGGTAGGGCAAGCGACTCCCAGGCCATGATATAGCCGCTAACAAGCAATAAAAGGCTGTAAAAATTTCCTGCATATTTCTTAACGACGGGAAATACCGTGCCAGTAGCAAGAAGAAAAAAGACTTTTTGGAGCACGTGCGCAGGTCCAAGTGTCAGCCAGATAGAATCAAGTGTTTCAAGGCCAATAAAGGTATGCCAGACTTGATCCCAAACAACACCGATAGCAAAAATGCCAAAAATAAGCATGCAGAACAACTTGAGTGCGCTCCTCTCGCGTTTTTCCATTCCAGAAGACAATTGAAATGAGCGCCATCCAAAAAACATGCAGGAGCCGACACTAAGAGCAATGATCATGTGTGGCGTAATCCAGAACTCGTTTCGCCCAAAAGCATAGTGCCACCAACCATCAATACGAACACCATACACAATCCCAAAAACGCCGTAAACAAGAAAAATGAGGTTTGTTTTCATGTAATTAATACCTCGCAGCCTCCACTATTTCAAAAATCTGGTCTGGTAAAATATCTGACATTTGTTGGAACATTCCCGACGGCCATAGGACACTCACACTCACCTTCCTCCCATCCTCTCCTAATCCAAACGATTTGACGAAAGAATTTTGAGCATTGTAGCTTTCTCCGATCAAGACAGCTTTTGATTGCGCGGTTCCGTCCGCCGCAGTTACTGTAATGACAGCTCCGACACCTGCATAATTCGACTGTATACCACGTAACTTTACCTGCAGATAATGATTTTGTCCTCCTTTATTCAGAAAAAGAGTGACTCCCTTTTTTTCACTTATGTGTGTTGTACCTACTGCAAAATCCTCGTATCCATCGTTATTAACGTCCGCAGTGGCAAGTGCGCGCGTATTCGTAGTATCGGCACAAATATCTTTATCTGTTGTTTCCACAAAAGAACCGCGGTTATTTTGATAGAGCACATCACGTATATAGCTGTCCTCAAAATACGTTGACGTAAATATATCGGAACTGCGAGAAGTTGCATAGGTACCGTTTGCCATTGCCACATCGTCCCAGCCATCATTATTGTAGTCAAAAAACGCCACTCCCCATCCAAATCCATTCCTATTCAGGGACACATTATAATCAAGCCACAAATTGCCATTTTTTTTCTTGAAAAGATACGCCTTACCTACATTTGTAACGAGGACGTGATCAATTTTCCCCGTGCGAAGTGGGTCGCCGATCGCAACCCCCATACCGGTCCCAAAAATTTCGAGTCCGTTTTCTTTGGAAATATCACGGAAGTTAAAGTTTCCTTCGTTCTCAAGTAAGAGATTCCTTCCGCCATCAACAGCTAAAAAAATATCTTGTTTTTTATCATCCGTAAAATCAAAAATTACTGGCTGATGGTATTTATGAGAAAGATACAGCCACGGGGATGTCGGGGATGTTTCAGAATCTCCAGTTAAATCAGCATACGCTGGTGGAAAAATGTCCCCCTCGTCAACAAATTTGCTGCCTGTATTACGTAGCACAACAAACTTACCTGGCGTTATAAGCCACATGGTATATTTTTTGGAATAGTTGGTCGGAAAACGTTGATCACCAGGCACAGCCTCCGCAGCTGCAACATACACACATCCATGCTTTTCTAAAAGATCTTCTTTCATTTTTATTGCATTTGGATAGTCGCGCAGCTGTGGCTCATTACTAAAGATATCTGCGATATGTACCAAGTCACAAATATATTTTGATGTCCAAAATCCACGTTGTTTATCCGGCACAAGAAGTGTATGAGTAAACTCCCTAGGAGATATGTACTGCAGCGATCCAAAAAATGAGGCGAGTATGTCAAGACGCCCATCAGCATCAAGATCACCAAGAGCAAGCGTTGAAAACTTTCCTACGCTCCGAGCACTATCTGGAACATAACCTTGCCTACTCCGCACGAATTTCCCTTTCTTGTTACTAAATATTTCAACGTTTTGAGATAATCCTTTTCCCGAATCTGTTATTTTTACAACCACAAGATCAAGCCAGCCATCATTGTTAACATCGGCAAAAACACCCGACGATGCCAAAAAATCCGTTGGCAGACCACTCTCGAGAGTTGCATCAACAAAAAGTCCGTTAACGTTTTTATAGAGACGACTTTTCAATTCACTTTGTGCATCCGTAGCCGCAACAAACAAATCTTCCTGACCGTCGTTATTAAAGTCTCCCCATGCAATACCCGAGACGGCAGTCTCCGGCGCAAGTGGAGAGCTTGTCTCAAAGAGATCCGACACGCAAACCCCCCTCGGCTTTGAAAAAATGAGTGGGCCAGTATAAAAAACAAGTAGGGCAGATATACATAGAATGACAAGTGGGAAAACAATAAGTTTAAGTACTGCCTTCAAGTAACGCGCCATAAAATATCACGATGATTCATCAATCCTTAGTGTTTGTTTCGACAAAACAACCTGTAGTAGTTTTTTAAAATAACCGCCGTAGAAAAAAACAAAAAGTGGAAGTGCAAGTACGGTCGTATTGAATGCAAAGTGCAAATATATCCCGTCGGTCACTTTGCCCAATATGCCCGGACAAGGTTCGCAGTTATTTGTATAGTGCTGTGTTATTTTAACAATATGTTCAACTTGATGATAACCTTGGATCAAAAGTGCAAGTAAAAGTAGGAAAAAAACAATTCTGTGGCGCCACGATGCATTGCGTTGACTATAAAAATCCCCACAAAAAAACACGATCAAAAGAGCAATAAAATAGAGTGTATTAAAAACAAAGTGGTTCCACTCAAAGTCAAGAAAGAACAGGATACCATGGGAGCCAGCAATATTAATCCCCAACAACCAGTGTTGATACACTTGAGCAACATGCTCTATCCAATGAAAAAGCTGATAGAGTAAGCCTCCTCCAAAGATGGCGAGCACCCATTTCTTCATCTCTTTTTTGATTTCATTCACCTCTTGCATAATCCAGCTTTTATTAAAAAAGAAAAAGCATTTTTACCCTCAATGAAGCATTGGTGGATTCTGTACATACATATCTGCAACTGTTTTTATACACTGCGTTTGCACCTCGCCTTTTAGTTTTTCACAAAACGGATAATTTGAATTCAATACACCGGCAGCCCCTTGGCGAATACCCACAGCTACTTCGCTTAAGCATATATTTGATAATTCAGCATCAGTGTCTACGCAAGCAACAACCATACTATCCCAGTCACTCTTGTAAAACATAGGAATAAAAAGCCGTGCAGCTTGTCCAACACAAACTTCTTTTTCTTTCCTATTCATAAACCCCTTGCACTCTGCAAACATTCCCCGCCAGTTTCCATCTTTGACATGCATATATGCCCTTCCTGCAAATTTCGCACATTCGAGTCTATACTTCTCGTCAACTTTCATGCAAAGCGGCAACATTGAATTTCCGGTCACATATGGACGCATTCCTTCCGGATTATGAAAATTAGAATAGAGATACGAGTTTTCCATAAAAACACCGAAGTAACACCACTTTTGCATAAAAACTTCAGGCATCTCATCGCAATACGGCAATGCGACAAATGGGTCGTTGTCGAATGCATACATGAGCGCATGTCCAACTGCGTGAAAACATTGTTCTACTGCAACGGTCTTGTGATCAGACCGTGCCCGCATGCTTTCAAAGGCCTGCGGGCATGCTTCCCGAATAAGTGTTTTGATCGATCTTTTTTCCTTATTCTTTCGAAACATGACCATAAAAACACCGTGCTGGTAGCCGTCGTAGTGAAAATACCCTTCAGTATTGTGTCCAGAGTCAGGTATATACGAAAGCGCTTTCTCAAAGTCATTTGTCTCTTCCGCTGCCGCAAAACCTATTTCATGCATAGCGACATGTGTAATCGAAAAAGTTGATTTTTCCCTGATTTCTTTATCAGTAAATGTAAGTGCAGCTGCAATACCTTCTTTTTTAACAATTTCACGTACGACTTCTAAATAACAAGGTATTGTTTTCTGGCCAAATTTCTTTTCTCCACTTTTTTGAATACATATTTCCATTTGAGAACTGTAGTCCATTTTTTGAGATTGAAAAAATAACAGAAATCCCGAAAAACCAATGATTACTGCAATTACTGTCACCAAACTCATCTTTTGTGTTTTTTTTTGCAGCATACTATTCCAGACGCAGGATTATATACAACTCAAATTATACCTTTCCACTCCTGGCAACACAAAATAGCAAATAGACGCCTTGTACAACGAAACAGCCAAGGAATACGATCCTTGGCTGTACCCAAATATGCTATTACTTCCCACTTGCAATACGCTGCTTATTCAGCTTGTACGCGATGATTTCAAAATCCGTTTCCTGTAATGAACGTGCCCAATCAGAGGGCGTCCGACGCATGACCATGTGTTCTGTTTGCGGCGAATACCAGTACTTCATGCCGCATCCGTACCATTTATTGTCTTTATTTGTCCAACAGGTCTCGAGGAGGTAAGCATCGACTGTGCCCATCTTGGTCTTGATGGTCGTAAACTTTTTCACAACAACATCTATTTTAAGCTGGGCAGTCTGGCCGCTTACATCAAACGACCACTTTTTTCCCACATAGAGTGGAAAATCCAACAGACGCCAGCCCTTGATAAAAGAGGCATTTGCAACCTGCGTAGGGTTCCCTTCAATAGAAGTAACCACGTCGTTTTTGTCCCGATGGAACCGCAGCCCTGGATAATTCGTTCCTTCGATGACACTGCCTGATTCACTAACCTCAACAATAGTAAAAACGTACGTCACACCATCAGCACGCTCAAATGTCCAGGTGTCACCAACAGTGCGGATCGGTGCATCCAATCTTGGAGGATCTTCAGCAAACGCCACTCCTCGTCCTTGTCCGACCAAAGCAAGCAAAACGATACTGGCCGTCACAAATATACGCCGCAACATAGAGTTCTCTCTCCATTTTTTGATTTTTGAATACCTTTATCTGGCCATATTATAACATAGTAAAAAATATTTGCAAGTCCTCCTCTTTTTTATAGCAACCAAATTACTCTTTCATAGAACTTGGTATCGTTTGGGGGTAGCCCTCAAGCTTCAAGATAAACAAACAATTCTGGCTGGAAGCTTGGGGAAGAGACCGACAGAAAGTTTCTGCACGGGTATAACTTCCTCCATCAACCAACATTATTTGCGCAGATGCTCCGCCAAAACAATAATCCTTTGCAGGATATGGCAATGATTGACACGTACTCCTGACTTTCACCTGATCACCACGAAATATCGTATTGCTCGCCCTTCCAATACCATACCAAAAACCGTGTTTATACACATCGGGTACACGATTACCAATCTCTGTAAGATCTGTAATATATCCCCTTTTGTACGATGCTATTGTGCCAATCGCGGCATTCATAAAATAACATCTTGGCCGATATTTTTCCTCAACAATACCGCACGGAAAAAGTGGGTCATCTTTTTTCCTATATTGATCTTTAGGCGAATCCTTTTTAAATGTCCACTGGTAAAAATCAAAAACGTTCTGCATAAAAGCACCGTCATAACAGTTGTCCCGATCATGTTGATCAGTATTTGCTATCTCGTCGCAAATTTTCAACGCTAAAAATATGTTGTCCTCGTTTAGTGAAACAATCGCATGTCCCACACCGTGTAAGCACCCGCCTGATGCAGGGTCTTTTTTTGTTAAGCAGATCGCAGCAATACCTTGTATATCAACACCAGATCCATGGTCTGCCTTCTCATCAAGCAATGCATATATAGCACCGTGAGCATATCCGCTCGTACAGAATGGAAGAAAATCCATGAACACCTCTTCTGCTGTCATACCGTTTTTCACAAGATAGCCCCCAAGCGCATGGCCAAGATAGTGGCATTCATTAATGCCCACAACCCCTTCTTTCTCTGCAAAAATAATATACTCCTGCGCTGATAAAGCTCCCGCAGATTGGCTCCGATCCAAAACATACTTCCTCTGACACAGAAATCGTTCTTCGCCCTTCAAAAACACACAGCGGAGAGCATCTGGGTAAGAGATTGCAAATCGCAGCGTTACATGAAGATTTCGAAATACCAAAAACACAAAGCACCCTGCAAAGAGAGTAATTACACTACAAAGCAGAGCAAACGAAAATTTTGAGATACCTAGAGTACGAAACGTCATAACGTAGAACCATTATACTCTCTAGATGTACAAAATCAGCCGTGTTGGGCGGCGGATTTTGTAGTAAATTCATAACTACGCAATAGGGTTGCTCGGGGGCACAGACCCAGGTGGAGTACCTGGTCGTATCTTCCATAAAATAAGCATTACTACTCCAGTAATAGCCACTAGAGCAGTTACAAGCGCCACACCGGACATTCGACGCGTAGTTTGGGGAGTAGAGGGTGCTTGGTATACTTCGCCATTTTCAAAAATAGCACCTACTTTCGTAAGCTGTAGAATACCTTCACTATCACGTGAAAGATTCGTAATAACAACTATGTCGTGTGCGGTCGATGATATATATACACGCTTCGTTTCTGCATTTAACCGCGTCGTATCCATAGTCCACATATTGTACCCAAGGCCGAATTCCCCTACATAATCCATTTCTCGCACACCAAAGGGTATTAGGCCTTTGGTTTTATCCGCCTTAAATATCTCGACATTTTTGTCTCCCCTGTGTGTAACATACACAAACTCTGTAGCATCGTCCCCCAAAACCCTGTACGGAATACCCACAGTTGACAACCGTTTTACAACCTCAAGTTTCTCGGGATCTATGGCCACAATTTCATTGGCACCTTCTATAGTGACAAACAGGAGTGCGGTGGCAGGATGATACGAGATCCATAGTGGCTTCTCACCAACAGTTATCGTTTTTTTAACAGTATCTGTTATCGCATCAATGATCGAAACCGTATCAGCCCCATAGTTGGTAACGTATACCTCTTTTCTGTCTTCGCTGCGTGTCAAAGAAAACGGAAAAAGATTTCCGGAACCAAGCGGAATCTCTTTTGTAAGCTTGTTTGTATGCATGTCGATTACGCCCACAGTGTTCTTTACACTAAGAGCCACGTAGGCCTTGCCGATTGCCTCAAGCCCCTGTACAACTTGCGGCATACCTCCTGTTTTCACATTGTATGTTCCGTATTGGTCATCAGATAGATCGATAATAGTAACAAATCCCCCTGAAGTATTTGAAATGAAAAGCTTATCAAGCTCCTCTGAAAGGTACATTGTGTGCGGCTGAAAACCGACAGGTATTTTTTTAACAAGATTGAGTGTTGTACCATCGACAACACTTATGTCGCCCGTGCCTAGATTTCCAACAAAAAGAAGTCCGGTGTTCGGATGATACTGCAGGTTCATTGGAGCGGAAAAGACACCTTCCGACACACTTCCTGTTGATGAAATGTTTTTTACTGTCTTCGACTTGGTATCAACAAGAGTCAACTCATTCGAATTCTGCCGGAGAATTGCCGCAATACTTCCTGATTCGCTGCCGACAATATTCTTAAGCCACCCCCCCAATTTCTCCTCAAATACTATCTTTCCTGTACCAACATCAGCAATATAAACATCCTGACTATAGGGATTAATTGCAACGATCATACCCGTTTCATTTGAATGCCAAATATCAATTGGGTACGTGCCATATCCTGGCGTACCAAGTTCTATCAGCTTCCGTGAGACATCCTTGGAAATTTCAAAAATAGCTCCGTCACCATTCGATGCTACAAAAACCTTGCTGCCGTCTCTATTATTCGCAAGACGGACCGGAAAGCTACCGGCAACCACAGAGCGAACTTTCTTTTCCTTAAGATCAACGATCGAAACTGTATCTGAACTTTTGCTTGCCACATAGACACTTTGATCCGTATCCGAATAGTACATCCGGATTGGACGACCTCCAACCTCATACCTATCCACAATCTTGCCTGTACCAAGATTAACGATAAACAATCGGCCAGAGTCAAGCGTAACAATAAAACCAAGTGTCCCCGTAGTATTGATCGAGAAGTTAACAAGCCTCTCCGGTATGTCGAGCACCGAGCTCTCCATTTTTGTGTTTATATACGAAAACACACTCATTTCCCGAGAAACTGCGTCGACTAAATATATCTTCTCTTCATCAGGAGCAAATGCAACCAATGTTTCTGCATTATCAACACTTTTCGGAATTTGCGATAGCGCAACTGGCGTTTTGAACAATCCATCATCTTTCAAAAAGTCGTCTGTTGCATATACTGCGAAGTGATAAAATTCGGAATCCGATCCACCAACAAGAAAATGGTGCCCTAGCGGGGAAATCACAACATTTGTTGGTATACTTTTCCCGACCGTCGGCAAAAAAACTACTTCGTTAGAAACAATAAACTTCTCTTGCGAGATATCGTACACACTAACCGTACTGTCATCATTAAGGATGAAAACCTTATCCCCGTCTGGCGACACCGCAATTGATTGTATCTGTATATTTGTTGGCGTTTCCTGTGCAGCAACTGTGAATATGGATAATTGAGGGAAAACAAGCACTATACACAAAAAAACCAAAAGTGTCTGACACATTGAATACGATTTGATGTACATAAATGAAACTTAGAACTTAGTATCATCAGTATAGCAAGGATTCGCCAGGAAATATGCGTATCTTATCCACATAGCTGCACATTATTTCGGTGTCAATATGTAGAGAGGGTAGTATTTCGCGTCTATGTAGTCTGATGATATGTGCAGGTCAAGTTGCCTAAAATGTTTCTGTAACAATTCAGTAAGTCCATTAAGATCGGGCGGACTCCAATTCCGATGCGATGTTTTATAGTACTCCATATTCTCCTTGTTCATTAGAAGCTCTGCCCACTTTCCTTTTGCATCAATATACTTGCATATTGATTCATATGCCTTTCTACGATCAATATGCCGCTCGGGCAAATTTGCTGCCATCCATAAAACGCGCATCTTCAAAGCATGCAGTTTCTCTCTCTTTGGAGCCGAGAATTGTATGATTTCTTCTACCGCAGATTCAATGCTCCCCTCTGTGCATTTTATATCCAAATAATGAAGACGCAAAAAACATATACCGTCTTTTTTAAGTAACCGCTTCGTCTCTTGCATAAACATTTCTTCCTCTTCCGGTCGTACCTGTTGCAAAACAAGATCGCCCACAATGATATCAAAAAAGTGATCGGGGATCGGCAGGTGCAGCCAATTTTCCTTTATCCAAATCTCGCGCTCCGTGTCTATATCATCTCCAAGAAAGGCATTCCGAATAATGTGTTGGAAAGAAAGGTCAGCAATATATACTTTTATCTTTTTATTCCGTGCTGCCATATTTCGCAACTCGGGTGTTGCACCTAGAATAAGCAGTCTCACTGAATCCCGATTTGCGGCAAATTCACCCAATCCACGTTCATAAAAGGCAATGTCATCAGAACTTGGTCGAACCGGTAGGGGCATTCTGTGCCATTCATTCGCTAACAATTCCCAGTACTTTCGATCAACATAGTGACTTTGTGTTCCTGACGTTTTCAATACTTTTGCATAGAGAGTCCTATGAATGAGCGTATCGAGGTGCTGTAAATCAGCGAGTGTGAGATATTCGATGAATCTATGTAGTAACAATTGAAGTAATTTTTGTATCATTGTTGATTTAATTACATGGTATAACAAAAAATTCTTTGGCGCTGAATCCAATTTTCAGAGAGTATCGTATCCAAAAACAGACTTTCGGCTAGCTATCACC
>OBEQ010286198.1_pt1 | contig 17450 bp, 26 predicted proteins | sample 1670901 | NCBI WGS metagenome assembly OBEQ01 (sample SAMEA104232315, study PRJEB22302) | groundwater metagenome | biome: forest; feature: aquifer; material: groundwater | place: USA | collected 2011-08-07 | depth 5.4 m
TCAAATAACGGCAAAGTTTTTTCTGCAAGATACCCCTTTGAAGGAGTATCTGGTCTTCGTGCGTGCAAATATACAGAACCATCCTCCGAGTCATAGGTATATGTAGACCAGGTGTACTCTGAGAGTGTACTGATTGTTTGCGCCTTTTGAGCAGTCAAGACTTCAGGAATTGCAACCCCTTCTTTCTTGAGCGGTGGGGCAAACTTGGCGTACGCATACTTGAGTTTTTCTTGATACTCTCCAATATCATTAAAAACTTCTGTTGGAGATCTTCTATCGTTATATTCGATAGCCATAGATTTAAAGTAATAATTTCATTTGCATAATAGCATATAATCACTGCTTTAGTACCAAAAAAGTCAAAAAAACACTCGCTTAGACGAGCGTTTTTTGTCATACTATTTCTATGAGAGTAGAAACAAAATCCATTTGGAACAAGTCCACTCCGCCGGCAAAAGACGTCGACGCTTTTATTAAGGCATCTCCAAAAGAAACACAAACCAAGCTCAAGCAACTTCGCCAGGTTATCAAGCAAACTGTACCTACGGCAGAAGAAAAAATTAGCTACAAGATGCCCGTGTATACATATAATGGCAAGTGGTTAGTGGGATTTGCTGGGTTTAAAAACCATATTGGTTTTTACGGTATGAGCGGAATATTTTTTAATCAGTTTAAAAAAGAGTTGGCACATTTTAAAACTTCGAAAGGTACTATTCAATTTCCACTCGATAAGCCTTTGCCAGTAGCATTAATTAAAAAGCTTATCCGCGCGCGGATGAAAGTAAATAAAGCAAAATAAATGGATTACACGTATAAGCAACTTGTGAGCGCAGACTTGGCGATTTTTAAGCAATTACTCAAAGTTTTTGGGGAGGCGTTTGAAGATGTGCCTACATACCAGAATGCAATTCCAAGCGATACGTATTTAGAGTCTCTGTTGGCAAAACCAGCTTTTCTTGTTGTGGTTGCGTTACTTGACGGCCAGGTAGTTGGCGGCCTTGCTGCCTATGTCCTAGAAAAGTTCGAACAAGAGCGAAAAGAAATATATATTTATGATTTAGCAGTGGCAGCAGAACACCGCAGGAAAGGTATTGCCACCAGAATCATAAAAGAATTACAGCACATTGGTAAGGAAATTGGTGCCTATGTGATTTTTGTACAGGCCGATTACGGAGATGAGCCTGCAATAAAATTGTACGAATCTCTTGGCCTACGAGAAGAAGTACTGCATTTTGATATTTCTGTGAACTAAGTATGTAATAATGTTAAAATAGAACAAATTAAGCATTACATCTATGAATAATAACGATATGTCCGCCAAAGGCGGATCCACCTCTGGTGGAAACCCAGTCGTACATTTTGAAATGCCGTACGAAGATAAACAACGCGCGGCAGATTTTTATACTAAAGCATTTGGTTGGAAAATGCAGATGCTTGGAGAAGAAATGGGAAATTATATAGTAGTGCAAACCACAGAAACTGATCCAGTTACCAAACGCCCAACTACGCCCGGTGCAATTAATGGTGGGTTTTATAAAAAGAATCCAAGTGCTAATGCTCCTTCAATAGTAATTGCAGTAGACGACATTCACGAAGCAATGAAACAGGTGGCAGAAGCTGGGGGGAAAGTTTTGGGTGGCAGTAAAGGTGATGGCACACCAGATGACATCCCGGGGGTTGGCCTCTACTCCGGCTTTATTGATACTGAAGGAAATAAAGTTGCGCTCTTGCAACCAAAAGGAATGTAGCAATTTATGAATAACACTATGCCCGCCAAAGGCGGATCCACCTCTGGTGGGCAAAAAATTACTCCATTTTTGTGGTTCGACAATCAAGCCGAAGAAGCTATGAACTATTATGTTTCGGTTTTTAATGGTTCGCCAGCAAAAAATCCTCCAGCTGGCGGAGAATCTAAAGTGGTAAAAATTCAGCGCTATCCTGAAGGGCCTTTAGAAGGGCCGATGAAAGGTTTTGAAGGCAAAGTCTTGACCGGAGTGTTTGAGTTAGCAGGGCAAACATTTATGGCTCTTGATGGCGGTCCGATGTTTAAGTTTAGTGAATCTGTTTCGCTGCTTGTGGACTGCGCTGATCAGCAAGAAATAGATTATTTCTGGGATACGTTTATAAAAGATGGCGGCCAAGAAAGCCAGTGTGGTTGGCTTAAAGATAAGTACGGTTTTTCTTGGCAGATTGTACCATCAATGGAAAAATATCTGACTGGAGATCCAGAAAAAAATAAAAGAGCCATGCACGAGCTCTTAAAAATGAAAAAGATTATTATTGCGGATTTAGAAAAAGCCTACAACGGAGAATAAGATATTCCCTAGTCTCTTACAAACGCCCCTACCTAGGGGGTGTTTTGTATTACCATAAAAAGCTCTATAATCTAATTACATTTATTAATCTAAATCGAATGAGCTTAAGAGAATCCGGGATGACTCCTAAACAGTATGAAGACATGCTGGAAAAAGAAGGAATACGAAAAAAATTAGAAGCACCACTGGCGTTATTCCCACCCGAGGTAATTACAGCTCTTGCGGACTGGAGAAGAAAACAAGGGCTCATGAGGATGGAAAACCCTGAAGTTGCTGCACTTTTTTCTCTTGTTTCGCAGTACGAAGCCTATTTTAAGCAACACGGAAGATTACCTAAACCTATTGAGTCCTAAAGTTAGTTTTTGTACGTTCAGTGCACCTTCATTGTTGCTACTGTACTTTCTGTCTATTTAGACTACTGGGCCAAAATAAAACGAGCACTGGTTTCAGTGCTCGTATGAGCAAGTCTTCTACTCATTATTGTTTGCAGGCATCCGCTACTGCCATTTTGGCTCCTATTTTATTGCAGTAAATATAGGAACGCTTGTCTTCCTGTACTTCAGCAGATTGGCCTTGCCGTAGCTTTTTTCTCGTATGGTAGTAAGTTTTAATCGTACTATACCCCAAACGAGTGCCAAGCAAGCAGCATGTCCCAACAATAGTCATAGATAAACCTATAGCTGTATGAGTTGCTTGCGTTACCGAAGTTGGCGCTGCGTGTGTGACGAGCATTCCTATGCTCAACACCAGCAAGGCCCAGCCCAGGAGAAGAATTTTGTTTTGCAGCACGCATCTCAGATAAAATACTACAAAACGAATTTTTTTCATGGTGGTACTCCTTCTCAGGAACAATCTGCATCACAGCTGCCGCAGTCGCCGCAATCACTACACTCGCAGCCGCTGCAGTCACAGGTAACTGCATCGCAACAGTCAGTTATGATACAGGCATCCAAGCTTGCGTCAAGACAGTCTGGGCCCCATGGACTGAAAAGCACAGAAAGTCCCAGACCAACTACTAAACCAATTCCAGCTCCCAGCAATGGACTATGAAAGTACCAGCCAATCCAGGTACCGATTAGACTACAGATTCCTGTACATATAATCCGCGGTATCATTATTTTCCTCCCATTGTTTTTCGAAAGTTTAAGTTTTCAAGGCCAAAGCCTCAATACTGAAAATAGAAAAAGTCTACTTAAAACATACTATTATACATCTTTTTATAATATTTGTCAATGTATGCTTAAAATAAAACTTACTATACTACTACTATGAACAACACGCCACTTGCTTTAGAAGAGCTTAAAAAACTTCGTAAGCCAATTAGAAACGTAAATACAGAACTTGCGCAAAATTTAAGCCAACTAGAAAAACTAGCTATATGGATTACTGACCATGTTGGCACCATGGGTTTCTTCTTAGTTATTTTAAGCTGGACAGTAGTATGGCTTTCTTGGAACATGTTTGCTCCCAAGACTTTGCGTTTTGACCCCTTTCCCGGCTTTGTTTTGTGGTTGTTTATTTCTAACATGATTCAGATTTTCTTAATGCCGCTGATTATGATTGGTCAGAATCTGCAAGGCAGACATGCCGAAGCCAGGGCCGAAGCTGATTTCGAAGTAAACCTTAAAGCGGAACGAGAAGTAGAAGCCATACTGGTTCACTTGGAAAACCAACATAGGCTCCTATTAGAAATCTCAAGCAAGTTGCAGAATAAGTAGCTTGTAGATACATTGTACAGTGTCTCTCAATTTTCTCAGGTGGTTTTTAGTGCACAGAAAGTTACTCATTAAAAATAAAATTTTTGGTATACTATATTTGCATCAAGCTGCATGAAACAAATTAACAAAATAGTATACGAAGAACTTAAGCCTCTCATTCTAAAAGTGGCCTTGATTTTTGTACTTATTTTTCTAGGTGTTAGCCTTGAAACCATTGCGCCATGGTCATTTAAAGTACTCATCGATAATGTTCTGGGTAGTGAAGTCTTGGATCGTGATACTATTGTTGGCGGCTTGCTTTCTTTTTTAACTTCGCGGGAATCATTAGGCTTTTTTGTTGTATTAATCTATTTTGCAAGCACAATCAGCTCCAGTTTAATTGAATATTTTGTAGGAGTACTCACAAAAAAACTTAATCGTCAGGTAATTTTGAATTTTGCTCAAAAAGCTTTTGAAAGTTTGGAACGGCTTTCAATTGGATTTTATAAAAAACAAGAAATAGGTGACTATATTTATCGGTTAAGTTACGATGTTGCATCTCTTGGGGTCTTGCTTGAAGAAGGGTTATTGCCTTTAGTAAATAACGCTTTATTTGTTGTGGTAACGCTGGGTATAATGTTTTATATTAATACCCAACTTACCTTACTTGCCTTATGTATCTTACCCTTTTTTATTTTAACCCTTGGTATTTTTAATCATCGAATTGGCTCGGCTTCGCAAAAATCGGAAACTTCGAACAGTGCTTTATTCTCTTTTATTCAACAAGTACTCAGTCAACTTAAAATTATTCAAGCTTTTAATCGAGAAAAAAAAGAAGCTGCTACATTTAGAATAGTAGAAGATACCTCACTCGCTCAAGAATTAAATATGTACGGCCTTGGTTTTGCTATGAACTTGCTCATAGGAGTAGTTATTGGAGTAGGCTACTCAATTATCATAGCTTACGGAATGAAACTGGTGTTTTCTGAGGTAATTAGCACTGGGCTCCTGATTGTATTTATTCTATATTTAGATAATTTGACCCAGCCTGTCTTGTCATTTGTGACTGGTCTTACCGCTATAAGAGAAAATTACGTTAAGGTAAGTCGTATGAATGATTTTTTTACCACTAGTTTTTATGCAGCTAACCTGGGTACAGTCCGAAAGTTAAGCTCCTCAGATATTACTTTTAAAGGAGTGAGTGTGCTCACAGACAGAGGTTTTAAAATATTAAAGAATGTTTCTTTTACTATCCCTCAGGGTAAGAGAACGGTGGTAGTGGGTGTAAATGGGAGTGGTAAAACCAGTATTATTTCGTTGCTCATGCGATTTTTAGAACCAACACAAGGACAAATATTGTTAGGTAATGAGCCGCTTAAAAACTTTGAATTAAAAGCTTTGCGAGACGCTATTTCTTACGTGCCGCAAGAAATTGTGTTATTTGATGATTCAATAAAGAATAATATTGCTTTTAGCAACCAAGTAGTATCAATGCCCATTATCCGAGCTGCGGCAAAATTGGCAGTAGCCGAAAGCTTTATTGCTAAATTGCCAGACCAGTATAATTTTCAAGTCGGAGAAGATGGTTTAAACCTTTCTGGTGGGCAGCGACAACGTATTATGCTCGCACGAGCTTTTACTAAACAGGCAGCCAAATTTGTTATTATGGATGAACCGCTTTCTGCGCTCGATGTAGATACTCGCACTCAGGTAATGCAAAATATTAACCATTTCTGCGAGCACAAGACAACGATTATTATTTCTAATATTTTAGAAATTGTTAACCAGGCAGACTATATTATTGTAGTGAGCTACGGTAAAATTTTGCATACTGGTAGCCCGCAAAGTTTACTGCAACAAAAAAAATTAACTAATTTGCTTCTTAATAGCGCTTAAAGCTGCTATAATAATTGCAATTTCCCATCAAAAAAAGTGTATGTCAAATAAGTTAGTGTTTGAACCACGGTGGTATGCAGTTTTTATTTTCTTTATTGCAGGGCTGTTTTTGGGTGGCATGGCTTTGTTTGTCTGGATTTTTAATGGCGGCTCTTTTTATGGCATACAAAAAATTCACTCCAAAGGTAATTATAAATTTATTAACCCACTGATTGCCGTGGAACGGACTCAGGCACCAGAATTTTTTGAAAACCAAGCTTTAAAAGACAAACTCAATACAGTGTTGCAAAAACACAAAAAAAATCAGGATATTCAGGATGCGTCTATATATTTCCGCGACTTAGAACCAGGGCGCTGGATGGGAATTAATGAAGACTTTAAGTTCTCTCCAGGAAAATTTTTAAAACTCCCTATTATGATAGCCTATTTTAAAGAAGCCGAAGTTAATCCGGCCATTTTAAAAAAGACTTTGGTTTACCATGCTACTCCAGAGAATACGTTTGTTGATAATCAAGTTAATTTGGAAGACGGGCAATCATATCCGGCAGAAGAATTAATTAGGGATATGATTATAGACGACGATGACGACGCGGCAACTGTCTTATACGATAACATAGATACACAAGCATTAAATGAAGTATTCAGTGACTTAGGTATAGATTTTAAAGAGGATAAAACTAACGATGACTACTTAAGCACAAAACTCTACTCTTTGTTTTTCAGGGTTTTGTATAATGCTACCTATCTTAATAGGGAGTTTTCTGAAATGGCTCTGGATATTTTAAGCCAAACTAACCCGACTGGTATTGCAGCCGGCTTACCAAATGATATACTAATTGCACATAAGTACCGTACTCGGAGCTTTGTTCAAAATAAGAACACGTTAGTGGAGAGCCATGATTGCGGGATCATTTATTATCCTGGACATCCTTACTTACTCTGCGCTATGGCAATCGGTAAAAATCGTAGCCTCATGAGTAGTATGTTTAAAGAATTGGGTCAAACAGCCTATAAAGATATGTCTGAAAAATATAAAAATTAAACTCTCTGAAAGGGGGTGAGAAAAATGGCAGCGAAAAAACCAAAAGCAAAAGCAAAGAAGACTATGAAAAAGCGAAGGTAATTTTCATAGCTCTATAAATAAAAACCTTATACATTCGTGTAAGGTTTTTATTATAGGAGCAAAATATATTGACGATCATGATGTATTTTTGTATATTGAATTTAGATGTTACTTCAAAGAAATAGAAAAATTTGGTCGAGTTTCGCCTAAGCTAGTTTAGTACTTGTTTCTTTTTGTTTAGGTGATCTTGGCTAGCTGTTGTAAGCGCCAAGGTCTTGGCGTTTTTTCTATTTCTCTAACATCAAGGAGGTAAGCATGAACAACTCTATTTTTACCGTTGCAGACATTGCGCATTGGGTTACAGAAGCAGCAGACACGGGTGCCGCGCTTATACCGTGTGCTATTGAACCTGATTTTTTAAAGGCCTTGGCAGTAGAAATTAATGATGGCCCTTTTGAGGAAGCTACTGAAGGCAGTACATATGTGAGGCAAAAATTTGAACGATTTGCTTTTCTCTACCAGCCAGTTGGTCTACCTTTGCTGGCCCAACTCCAAGAAGAAATCGAGCATTTAATTAAGTCTGCAAGTACAGCTTTCCTCATACTACAGTACTGGCAACCAATTGACATTGTCGTACAAAAATACGACACAGATTCGTTCCTAACCGCCCACCAGGACTTGGTCAGACACCCTTCCATTATTGTGAGCCTAACAGTGACTGGACTTTGTAAATTCGAGGTATTGGAAACAAGATCTGGCCCAGTGACCAAAACGCTCTACCCTTTTGCAGGTGATATTGTACTGCTCAGTGCGCCTGGTTTAACACCTGAAATTGATACTGAAAATCGTCCCTTTCATCGGGTTTCCGGCTCGCTCGACAAAAACACACCGCGAATATCAGTAACCTTTCGCGACAATTTTGCACCGCACAGAACAATTCCTGGGTTTACCTATGCTAATCATTAAGAGGACGATATGCTTAGTTTATAAGACTTAGCCTCACTCTAACGTGAGGCTTTTTTGTACAGAGCGTGTAGTCTGTCACGCAGTGAGTTGTCCTTCCGTTGCATATAGAATATTCTTTGGGCAGGTAGTAGGTATACACTCAACCTACTCATACGAATAGGGTTAAAATAGTAGCTGGAGCTAGTATTTTTTGTTATGATCAAATTACTATGACATATATTCGAAAATTAAATCTATATGTTGCGCTCCTGCGTGGAGTAAATGTGGGTGGGAATGGCATAGTTAGTATGAAGGCATTGAAAGCAAGCTTTGAGAAAGCAGGTTTTGCAGATGTTACTACTTACATTAATAGTGGTAACGTTATTTTTAAAGTCGCAGAAAAAGATGCGCGTAAACTAGAGCAAAAAATAGAAAAAATATTAGTAAGTCAGTATAAACTGCCAAGCAAAGTTATAGTTCGCAGTTTTGTAGAATTTAGTAGGCTTATAAAAAGTTTGCCTACATCTTGGACCGATGATAAAAAGTGGAAATATAATGTTATTTTTCTGCGTCAGGTTATAGATTCTAAAGATACTTTAAAAGGCCTTGATCCTAAAAAGGGCATTGAAGAAGCTATTTACTATCCAGGTACGCTACTCTGGCGCGCAAAGACTAGTGACCTTACCAAATCAAGCATGCTTAAAATCAACCGCCAAAAAATTTACCAAGATATGACTGTTAGAAACCTTAACACTACCAAAAAACTGTTTGAGTTAATGCAAAAATATTAAAATGTATAATCATTAATCTCATAAAACAATGAAATTAAAAAGTGCTTCTGGGATTGTTTGTTACGTCACAGACGTCCGTAAAACTATGAAGTTTTATAAGGCTTTAGGTTTTACTTTCAAGAAAAGTAAACCAACCCACGCTACTGGTTATATTAATTGGTTTTGGATAGATTTTTTGCAAAGCAATAAAGAAACTAAGCCTAAGTTTAAAAAAGAAGCGAATGCAAAAAACAAAGGCGCCGGGCAGTACCTCTACCTAAGTGTTGAAGATGTAGATAAAGCCTATACAGATCTAAAAGCCAAAGGCCTTAAGCCAAGTGAGCCTCAAGACTGGCCCTGGGGCAATCGCGAGTTTGTTATCCGTGACCCCGATGGCTACAAACTGGTAGTATTTAAAAGGAAATAGAAAGTTAAATAAGGTGCTGACACCTTGTTTAATTTACTCTATCTTCAACCATATGGTTGAAGATAGTTTACAGCTTGATAGCTTGTTGGGTTCTCTGGCCGATGGTACACGTCGGGATATTTTGCGTAGGCTCGCAAAAAAAGAACTAACCATCAGCCAGATTGCGAAGCCGTACAAGCTCACGTTTGCCGCTATTTCTAAGCACTTAAAAGTATTAGAAAAAGCGAAACTAATTATTAAACAAAGAAAGGGCAGGGAACAAATGGTGCAACTACGCCCTGTTGCTATCCGGAGCGCGGCAGATTACTTGCAGCATTACGAAGCCATTTGGCAACAACGTTTTGATAATTTAGAACAGTATTTAAAAACACTTAATACGTAAGAAGAAAACTATGAAGAACACTTGGAAAAGTATTGGCGCGATTATTTTAGGGCTGATTATCATCTTTATTTTATCTTCAGTAACGGACTTTATACTGGAAAAGGCAGGAGTACTACCTATGGGTAACTTGTACGTTTCTGCAGGGTTGATTTTTGGAGTCATATGCTACCGAATTGTGTATAGTGTGTTAGGTTGCTACAGTACCGCGCGGCTTGCACCGCAAAATCCAATGAAGCACGCAATTATCCTTGGGGTTATTGGAGTTATTCTGAGCCTAGTAGGTGTAGTGGTTAATTACAAAATGAATCTTGGCCCTGCCTGGTACCCATGGTCTTTGGTGGTCCTTGCTCTACCAGCTGCTTGGTTGGGCGGTAAACTTGCAACAAAAAATAATAACTAACTATATGTCATTTCAAGCTTACATAGATAACATCCAAACCAAAACCGGCAAAACTCCTAAAGATTTTATGGCTCTGGCAAAAAAGAAAAAGCTCACTGAGTTTAAAGATATCATTGCATGGCTAAAAAAAGATTTTGGATTGGGACTTGGCCATGCTCGGGCAATAGCAGAACTTATTCGTCACGGCGACAAATCCGGCACATTAATTCTAGACGGCAATAAAAAAATAAAATCTAATCTATAATTCAGGTATGCCAATTACTATTTGGAAATAATAAGTAATAAAAAATATATGGATTACAACCCTGTAGGTTGGTTCGAAATTCCAGTCACTGACATGGACCGGGCCAAACAATTCTATGAGTCTTTGCTGAACATCACTTTAACCCAGCGAGAATTTCCTGGTTACGAAATGTTCCAATTCCCATCTATGGATGGGGTAAAAGGTATTAGTGGGGCCTTGTTTAAAGGCATGGGCTACGAGCCTTCCGCCTCTGGCGTAGTTGTCTATTTTACTACTCCGGACATCGACGAAACTATTAAGCGCGCAGAAGAATTGGGTGCAACAATCAAACTGCCTAAAAAAGACTTAGGCGAAAATGGTTTTATTGCTTGGCTTAGCGACAGCGAAGGCAACACCATTGCGCTTCACAGGGCCAAATAGTTTGCCATAAACAATTATGGAATAAATGGGTCATGTCCCATTTTCCCATTTTTAGTGTAAATAACTTGCACCTTTATTTTATCTGCAGACGATTAAACACTGCGCCAAGTCGGCTCATTACTTTCTTAAAGTTGTATTCTTTAATACTATTTGGGTTATCAAGACCTGATCTATTAAAATCAGAAGTACCTAACACAACTTCATAGCAGGTATTGTTCTTAAACAGACGATACAGTTCAGTATAACTACTATGTCCTGCCGCTGCTCCACCGCCAGGGTGGGGACTAGTGTAGTGCCAAGAATTTCCCATAACTTTACGTTTCTTTGTTAACGAGATTTGTTTTTCGGTTGTCGATGCATCGTAACATTCATCCGCAGAAGTAATTGCAAAATCAGCAGAAAGCAAAAATATTGCGCTCTCTAAATTAGTTCCTTTGTAAATACTGGGTTTTAAATATAATCTGGTTATTTCTACAACTTGATTATCTGCGTGGCTTTGACCTTCATGCGCTAAGGGAAACATGTGATGAAAAGGGATATAACTAGTGATTCCAAATTCAGAGGTTTGGAATTGGCCAGCATCATAGGTCAAAGTAACTTTCAAGTCCCGAGCAAATCCTTTGGGCTTAAGAGTTTTTAATGGTGCTGCATAAGAGACGTTTGGTAGGAGGATGGCAGCAGCTAAGAGTAGATAAAGATATTTTTTCATAAAAAGGCTTACTTAATGAACTTAAAAGTTGAGATAATTTTATCTATCTCGGCTTTGTTCCTATCATAGTAATCAGCGTAGAAACTGTAAGTGTAATTACCCCTCTCAACCTCTACAACCAGGCCTTCGCCTTCGCCAAAGTAGGAGCCCGGCAGAATACACTTAGTTACACTAACACCATCAATAACAATTTTTCCTGAAGCTTTGCCTTCCTCACCGCATCCGCTTAAAGCTCTTTTCGGTTCCGCGCTGATAAATAGATACCGTGGTGGACCGCCAACATCGCCAGGTGGAGGTACATCATTAATAGCCAAAGTAAATATTTTATTACCCTGACCACTCAATCCCGTATGAATTGGAAAATCTTTTGGGTATTTAATCTCAAATCCATATTGGCTGCTACTATACATCTTCCAGTTTTCAGTGCCTGGAATTGTAGTCGTACTAGATTCATCATACCCTACATTTCCTAAATCTGGTCCTTTGATTAGATTACCGTTTGCATCTTTTCCTTGCACCCAAATATTTGTTGCCATAATATTTTTTGGCATTGGCATTACCCATGTACCTTGTATGCTACTTAAACTGGTTGGAGTCCCAAGCAATTTACCTTGCGGGTATTCTTGTGTCATACCACTGCCAGTGGGTAGATAACGTATTTCTATAGTTTGTAAATCACTGCCTTTTACAATAACTTTGGCTCCATCGCTATACATTAGCCATCCACCTTCTTTATGTGATGGTTCGATACTTAACGAAGTAATTTGTGCTTTTACGCTTGTTTGGTTTGGAGTAGGGGTAGTTGATTTTTGATCTTGAGCATTATTATTTTTCAAAGTCATATAGCCAACTACACCAAGCAGGGCTACGACCACAACACCTAATAAAACACTAAGTTGTTTTGAATTCATAAAATATTGTTATTTATTAACTGCCAACTTTACCATTTTTGTTTCGTTTTGTCGAGATCTATGATTATTGTAGCAAATTTTCACATTGATCAAAAAGGGCTATATAATTAAGGTTACTTATGGCAACCAAGCAATCTACAATTGATTACTTACTCGACCAGTTGAGCAGTGTAAAAGATATTCGTGCTCGGAAAATGTTTGGCGAGTATGCTTTGTACTGCGAAGATAAAGTTGTGGCTCTTGTCTGTGACGATGAATTGTTTGTAAAAATTACGGAACCTGGAAAAAAGCTTGTAGGCAAATATTATGAGGAAGGCTTTGCTTATCCGGGAGCAAAACCTTCTATGCACATTAGTGCCGATTTACTTGAAGACAGAAAATTCTTAAGCGTTTTGGTAGTAGTTACTGCCAAAGCGCTACCTTTACCTAAACCAAAAAAGAAAAAAATTTAATTATTTTTTAATGCAGATTATGTACTGTATACTTACAGTAACTTAAAAATTAATTTATCAAAATTTACCGATATGATAAAAAATATGTCCGTCTCTGGCGGGAAAAAAATACTTTCGGCCACATCTGCAGCAATCATTGCTTTAGCAGGGTTACTGCCGGCTCTGTCCGCTCAAGCAGCCACAGTTAACTACGGTCCTTTTGCCAGCAGTTCGCCAGACTCCGGCACTTGTGGTAATAATTGGGCTAACGATACCTTTAACCGAAGTTTTACGGTAGATACCAGCAACCCAAATAATGTTACGGAAAATTTCACTAATGGCAGCTTTGTTACCGTGGCAGGCGCAAGCCCTGGCGGTTGTGACACCAACCCAGGCGGCACAGTTGGCGCAGGAGTTACCGGACCATTTGGCGGCGACTTTAAGATTGTAGTGAGTGGCGGGACGTATAACCCCAATGCAGTCTGTACCCAAAGCACATGTGGTACTACTGCGGGTTTTATCCACACGGTCTACGGCGCAAGCGCGACCTATGACATCCCATCTTTTTTCTTTAAGTACAGAACCTTGAATAACGGCCTGTGGTTTAATGCCTCGGCTGATAGGGGTGGCAACTTCAGTGACATCACTGGCTTTGCGGAGTAAAAAACTAGAATTAATACCATATAACCGAACTATGATTAGAAAAACATCCTTACATTGTCAAATTTGTAAGGATGTTTAGAATACATATATGACTACATCACGTGTTGAAGCGTTTAGCGACGGAGTTATTGCAGTAATTATTACCATTATGGTGTTAGAGTTGCGCGTGCCCTTGGGTAGTAGTGTAAGCGCGCTTAGGCCAATTGTGCCGAGTTTGCTTATGTACTTGCTCAGCTTTGTTACCATTGCAATTGTCTGGAATAATCATCATCATTTACTCTATGCTACAAAACATATAAGCGGTGGGATTATGTGGGCAAACATGCATTTATTGTTTTGGCTTTCGCTCATTCCGTTTGCAACGAGCTGGCTTGGAGAAAACCATGGCGGTGCGTGGCCTACTGCACTCTATAGCCTCGTCTTTTTGCTGACTGGCATGGCATACACAATTTTAGAACGCAGCATTATTGCAAATAAATATAACGATTCAGTAGTCATTAAAGCATTGCGTAATGACTATAAAAGCATGCTATCAGTAATAGCGTATGTGCTTGCAGTAGTATTTGCGTTTATACTCCCCATCGTTTCGTACGTCTTAGTTGCCGGAGTGGCACTTGCTTGGTTTATCCCAGATCGTAGAATCGAATCTAAAATTAAAGAACTTAGCTAACATGAAATCTCCAAAAACAAGTGATGTGGCAGTTCTAAAAGCCACGGGTAAAAACTGGAAAGAGTGGTTTAATATCTTAGACAAGGCCGGCGCACACAAGATGCCACACAAACAGATTGTGGAATTTGTGTATAGCCGCTACTTAGGTAAAGCCAAAAAAGGTGATACCAATGTGGTAGGCAATGGGTGGTGGTCGCAGATGGTAACTGTAGAGTATGAACGCGCGAGAGGTATCAGGGAAGTAAACCAAAAGTCCGATGGTTTCTTAGTTGCGGTGTCTAAAACCTTGCCAGGGTCAGTTGCTACTCTTCAGAAAAAGTGGAATGAGATTTTAAAATCTAAAGAAGTAGCCAAACGTAAATTACAAATACTGCCTTCGAAAACCAAGCGGGCGATGATCCGTTACCAAGCAGATGTAGGTGTAGTAGTTGTATCGTTTAATGAAATGCCCAAAGGAAAAGCTCAAATTATTGTTGAGACAGTTAAACTCCCCAAAAAATTGTTAGTCGAATCAACACGTGCATTTTGGAAAAAAATATTAACTAATTTTTAATACTATGTTCAAAAAGAATAAGACCTTTGCTAGTTTTTCTGTAGACGACATTGCAAAAGCAAAAGCGTTCTATGGAAAAACACTAGGGCTTGAATTAGCCGATTCTATGGGCGGACTCGACGTACATTTGGGTGGGGGAAGTAGATTATTTATTTACCCTAAACCTAACCACGTGCCAGCCACTTTTACGGTATTGAATTTTTTGGTAGAAAATATAGACCAAACTGTAGATGAGCTGGCTAAAGAAGGAGTGCAATTTGAAAAGTACGACGAAGAGCAAATGAAAACAGACGAAAAGGGCATTGCCCGCGGTGGGCCTGGGCCAAGTATCGCTTGGTTTAAAGACCCTGCAGGCAACTTTTTGTCTGTGATTGAAGAAAAAAATAATTAATCTAAAAATGTATGATTATAGTGCACGATATTTTTATTTGCAAACCTGGCAATGCGTCCAAGGTCGCAAAAATGTTTAAAGAAGCCATGGCAGGCTCTCCTGAAGTACTCTATGTTATGACCGACAGGGTCGGCCAGTACAACAAGGTGGTGATGGTGTCAAAGTACGAAAGCCTAACTGAGTTCGACTCCTTTATGCACAAATACATGGAGCAGTCAGAAGAAATGAAAAAAATGCAAGAAAAAATGGCTGGGTACACAGACCTGTACCTTACGGGCAGCCGCGAAATCTACCAAACCTGGTAGGTAACAAAAAACGCTACTGAGAAGTAGCATTTTTTGTTAAAATACCATTATGAAGAAACAATCCGATTGGAGCATGTTTGGTTTGTTTAGGGGTATCCCAGAAATGGGACTTATTTTAAGTAGTGCTTTTTTCTTAACTCTACTGTTTATTGCTTTTACTGTTCCAAAATATGCACTGGGCAGCGCAGTACCTTTATATGCTTCAGTTTTTGTACTCTATACGTACTCCCTTATAAGCAAAAAGCCAGGTTTAGCAAAAACGATATTTTTTAGCCTGGGTAGTGTAAGTTTTTTTATATTTTTACTTTCTCGTTGGCTCGCCCCCACTAGCTTTTTTTCCAAAGTATACCTGCATTATAAAACCACAGTTGAATACATATTAAACGTAGGTCTGGTAGGTGTAGTTACTTACATTGTAATAATACTTCTTGCTTTGTCGCTGCTTGTAAAAGTGTTTGATAGCCTTTATGACTTTACTGCCAGAAAGAATTTAAAAACATTACACACATTTTTTGGAATCTTGTTTTTTGCATTACTCATAGGTGGTGCACTTTATGTAAGGTTTTCTGATGCGCCTTCCCTAACAGTGATTACGTACTCTAAATATCTAATCCCTTTCTTAGGAGTATCTCTTATTTACCTCCATGGTAACTTTCTCGTTCGCACGGTGCTTACATTATTAAATAAAAGTCAATAAACGTCGGTTTTTTTTATGATTAAAACTATTATTTTTGATGTAGGAAGTGTAATCACTAAGGCTAACTGGGAAAATCTCTATACGAGCTTTGCAATCCGGATTGGTGTTGAACCAGCGGCAGTTATTGAATATCACAACAAGAATCTTACTGACTTACTTCTTGGACACATAACTTTTGCCAACTTTATTCAAGACCTTACCGAATCTGTTAGTGTAACTGCGGCCAGGGATATATGGATAGAAGAAGCCCTAAAACAAACTCAGGTTAACACACACCTATTAGATGCTATTAGTACTCTTAGAGGTAAATATATTCTGCAGATTCTTACTAATATTAGTGAAAGCAGGTTGCTCACTGATCAGGCGCTTGGATTTTATGATCAGTTTGACTATGTTTTACTTTCTTGTGTAGAACATTTAGTAAAGCCAGATCCGAGGTTTTATCGCTTAGCCTTATCTCATGCTCAAGCAGAGCCCAGAGAAGCAATTTTTATAGATGACACACAAAAACAAGTCAAAGCTGCTCAGCAATTAGGCATTCATGGAATTGTTTTCTTACATAATCAGCAGCTGCAATCGGACTTAGAAAAGTTGTTATAAAAATATTCAAATAGGACGCAGAAAAATTTCTGCGTCTTTTTTTGTTATGTGTATATAAGTTGGAAATTTAAGAAGCTCATGTAAGAGGGAAGTTTCTTAACCTCTATTGCTAATTGGCATAGCTGGGCTTATGATACTCGTGTATGCTTCTAAAAATACAAATGTAAGACTTTTTTATGGAACACTATGAACACCCCTTAAGCTGGAAGGCTCTTGCAAGAGTGGTAAGCGTTTGCCTCTTGGTATTTCTTGCTTGGAAAGCTCTTGCAGTATTAGTAAATATTTTAATCGCTCTTATTCTTGCTACTGCTATTTATCCATTTGTAAAAAAACTGCATTCAAGAATGCCCTTACTTTTATCAATTATTGTTGTAATGGCTATTCTACTTATTCCATTTGTGTTGTTAGGTGTATTTGTAGTGCCAGATGTGGTGAGGCAGTTTCCAGATTTATTGAATACTTTTTATGGAATAATAAATCAATCTCATTTTTTGCCGCAAGCGCTTCAGAATTTTAACTTTGGACAGTATCTTGCGGGGCATACGGGAGATATTCTTGCATCTACTGCAACTGTCGTGTCCACTATTATATCGGTTGTGACAGTGTTTTTTCTGGCCTTTTACTTTATGCTTGACCACGAGCGCTTGTTAGAATTTTTCTTGGATATCTTTCCAAATACAGAACAAGCTAAAATAAAAGCAGTACTTACGGAACTGGCAAAAGTAAACGGGCAGTATATTAGAGGCAATGTCTTAATTTCTATTATTTGCGCGGCAGTACTTTTTATTGGACTACTTATTTTAAATGTACCATTTGCGCTGCCTTTGGCGATTTTTGCAGGAATTTTAGATTTATTGCCGTTAGTTGGGTCTACGCTTGGAGCCATTCCTGCAGTTGTGCTGGGTTTTGCAATGTCTCCCGTAACTGGACTGTTAGTGGTTGCACTCCATTTGCTATACCA